>Ga0169931_10000609_pt1 | contig 59501 bp, 46 predicted proteins | sample Kivu_15m_20L_FD_129675 | JGI IMG/M metagenome (GOLD analysis project Ga0169931, IMG submission 129675) | Freshwater microbial communities from Lake Kivu, Western Province, Rwanda to study Microbial Dark Matter (Phase II) - Kivu_15m_20L... | ecosystem: Environmental > Aquatic > Freshwater > Lake...
CTTATGATCTGGGCGAACAGTGTTAGAATTGCCATGGGAGAGGTTGGTTCCGTTACGCAACCTCCAAGGTAACTTGGAGAGACCTAATCGCCTCTCCCGTACTTTATTTAGGACGCTATTGGTGCGGACACAACTAATTGAGGGTTGATGTTCAAGTCATAAGGATCAGCGCAGACAATCGAGGAACAGGTCTTGGGCTACTTCATAATTCCATTACAACTCTTGCATCTGTTGATGCCGACATTTGCGCGCCATTCATAATCCAATCGAAAACAACCACCAACCATTGATCATGGCAGACGAAAGACAACCGGGCAACCAATTGAGTATTGAACTTAGCGAAGAGGTGGCCGAGGGCACCTATAGCAATCTGGCCATCATCACGCACAGCAGTGCCGAATTTGTCATCGACTTCATCAAGGTCATGCCTGGTGTGCCAAAGGCAAGGGTAAAGAGCCGGATTCTGCTGACCCCTGAACACGCCAAGCGTTTCATGCGCGCCATGCAGGACAATATTCAGAAATACGAAGCCGAGCACGGCACTATACGCCACACCGAGCAGGCCGCTGCATTTCCAATGAACTTCGGAGGGCCAGCAGCTCAGGCCTGATCTGAGAATTCTTCCTCAAAGCAGAAGGGCCGATTCACATCTGTGAATCGGCCCTTCTGTTAAGGTCAGTGAACAAAGACTCACTTCACGGGGCTGGTGCTGGCAAAGTTGGAATCCCTGCGCCAGCGGTCTGTGCTCATCAGATGACCATTGGTGTACGCCAACTCAGTCACGATCCCATTATTGCGGTCGTATGTGCGGAACTCGCCATGGCGCTTTCCCTCGCGGTAGTTGATCTCAGCGGTCTTATTACCGTCAATGTCCCAAGTCTGCCAACGGCCCTCAGGACGGCCATTGAGGTAAGTGCCTTCCTCGGCCACTTGACCATTATCGTGCATACGCAACACTTTCACTGAGCCATCGGCCTGTTCAGTGTATACAGTCTTTCCTTTGTCGGCCGCTTGAGCCACCGCAATGGTGGCAGATGCCAGAAGCAGGAGGAGAGTGTTACGTATCATGACTATTCCTATTTGAATGTTAAGCCAAAGTTAAGCACCATAACGTTCGCTTAACACTAGGGGTTCACATTATCCTGAAAATTTAACATTGGAGCCATGACCATCGCCCTGAGGAGCACTGAACTGAGTGCCAAACTGAGCCCAATGGGGGCCGAGCTTTGTAGTGTTGTTTGTGGCCGCACAGGCCACGAATACATGTGGCAGGCCGACCCGAAACACTGGGGACGACACGCTCCAATTCTGTTCCCTTTCGTGGGAGAGACAGCCGGCCGAAGGGTGCGATATGATGGCTCTGAGGCCGATATGCAGCGCCATGGATTCGCGCGCACTTCACTTTTCGAAGTGGAAACTTATACTGATGACGGCTGCACTTTCGTTCTGAACGAGAACGACCACACTCTGGCCATGTACCCGTTCCGATTCAGGTTTGAGGTTGGCTACCGACTAGAGGAGCGTACAATGCACCAGATCTTTCGGGTGACGAATAACGGAGACTCGGCCATGGGATTTCAAGTGGGTGGACACCCGGCCTTCGCACTTCCATTGGATCAGGGCAAGCACTTCATCGCATTCGATCAAGATGTGCTTCTGCACCGCCACCTGCTGAGCGTGGACGGCCTCTACAACGGTCTGACCCGCCAAGTACCTATCACCAATGGCCGACTTTGGATTGAACCTGGACTTTTTGATGAAGATGCGATAGTACTTAAGGACACGGGGATTGAAGAGGTCACCCTGGCCACCACTTCGGATCCGCGCGCCATCAAGGTGCGGTTCAACGGTTTCCCGATGCTAGGTATCTGGAGCGTGCCTGCAACCCCGTTCGTCTGCATCGAACCGTGGTTTGGTTGTGCTGATAAGGTGGGGGGCACAGGCCGCCTTAGGGATAAGGAAGGGCTTATCACCATTGACCCGAAAGAGACTTTCGAGGCCTCTTTCTCGATGGAATTCTTAGGCTGAGCGCATATCGGCCCATCACACGAAATTCAACCTCGAATCGAGGTCGTCTTTGTATGATCCACCGATCGGGATGGCCTTATTGGACGGCTCCACCACCAGATTGCCCTGCTCAATGGCCACGATCTTATCGACCCGCACAATGAACGAGCGGTGCACGCGCATGAACTCCTTCTGGTTCAGTTTCGAGTCGATGTCCTTCATAGTGCTATGCACCGTGTACTTGGCCGTAGTGGTGAAAATGATCACGTAGTCCTTGAGAGCCTCTATGTAGCAGATATCGCGGGTGTTCACTTTCACTAGGCGCGAATTGCTTTTTACGAAGAGGTGCGCATCTGAGCCCTTCTCGAGCACGATCTCTTGGTAGATGTCGCGCTCCTTGCGCACCTCCATCTCCTTCTGATGCTTGTAAATGGCTATCTCGATGGCCGTGTGCAGGTCGATCTCTTTGAAGGGCTTAAGGATGTAGCCGTATGGCTCTGTCAGCTTTGCCTTGCCCAAAGTGCTCTCATCGGCATAGGCTGTGAGAAAGATAACCGGAATGTCGTATTTGCCCTTGATGGCCTCGGCCGCTTCGATACCGCTCATGTCGCCTTTGAGCATAATGTCCATCAATACCAGCTCGGGCCGATGTTCTCCGGCCAAGGCTATGGCTTCTGGACCCGTGCTTGCATTGGCGGGTACTATATAACCCAGTCTTTTGAGACTGTTCTGGATGTCCTTTGCAACTATACTCTCGTCCTCAACTACCAATACGCTGATCTTTGCCATGGGGCGTCTATTTTTCAGACTTCTGAGAATTCAATGACAAACCTACAACCGTTTGAGCCGTCAATGGTAAGGTCGCCACGCAGTTGACTCACCAGAGTCGTTACGAGTTGTAGGCCAAGGGTCTCTGTGGTTTCTATGTCAAATCCGGGAGGGAGGCCAACTCCATCATCCGCAATAGTAAGGCGCAGGCTCTCATCGACCCGTTGTAGCCCAACGGAGATCTGTCCGCGGTCGCGTCCCTGAAAAGCGTACTTGAACGCATTGGATACCAGCTCGTTAATTATCAATCCGCATGGAATGGCGTTATCGAGGCCAAGTTCAACATCCTCAAGGTCGTACACTATGTCAAGCCCGCCTTGCGGACGCAGATAGGAGTGAAAAAGATTGCGGGTGATGTTGCGCAGGTACTGAGAGAAGTTGACCGCTGCCAGATTCTTGCTCTGATAAAGACTCTCGTGAATGAACGACATGCTCTTAATCCGGTCCTGGCTCTCGCGAAGCATGGTAAGGGTGGCGGGGTCGGTAATGTAGCCGCTCTGTAGGTTTAGTATGCTCGATATCACCTGCATGTTGTTCTTCACGCGGTGGTGCACCTCTTTGAGCAGCACTTCTTTCTCTTTCAGCGATTCCTTGAGTCTCTGCTCATACTCCTTGCGCTGTGTGATATCCTCAAAGACCCCAACGAAATAGTTTGGGTTATTGCTCGCATCACGCACCAACGTCACTGTCACGTTGGCCTTGATCATGTGCCCGTCTTTGTGCAAGTAGGTCTGCTCGCGACTGAAGTTCTCGAGCCTGCCGCTCAACAGGTTATCCCAGTCGAGTAGGCAGTCGGCCACCTCGCTCTCCTCGAGCAGCTGATAAAAAGTCTTGCGGTAAAGCTCCTCAGGGCTATAACCCAGCATGTTGCAAAGCCTCTGATTCACCATGATGAACCTTCCGATCTTCGCTATTCGGGCTATGCCGATATAGGCCTGATCGTATAGCGCGCGGTGCCGCTCCTCGCTCAGACGCAGCTCCTCTTCAGCTTTCTTGATGGATGTGATGTCGCGCGAAACACCCATGGCTCCGATGACCCTGCCATCCTCGTCCTTGATTTCTGATGCTGATAGGAATGAGATGAACAGCGAGCCGTCCTTACGCCTGTTCACTATCTCGTTAGCAAAGAAGCCATCGCGCGCTATCACATCGAGCACATTCTCGCGTTCGGCCGGATCGGAGAAGAGTAACTCGATATGTTTCCCAACCAATTCAGCCTTCGAGTATCCGAATGTCCGCTCAGCCGCTGAATTGAACTCATTGATGAGATGCTCGTTGTCAGTGGCCACTATCATATCGAGCGAACTCTCGATGATTCGCGAAGCATAAAGCTGGGCCTGAGCCAATTGTGCCTCAACGCGCTTACGCTCTTCTATCTCACGCTGAAGCGCGAGGTTGGCCTCTTCAGCAATCTGGGCACGCAGCTGCTCGCGCATCAAATGCCTGCGAGCTGCTTCGCTGTGCAGAATGACCTGCACAAGACCATCGGGCCGTTGAAGGACACTCAACTCCACGCCCATGGGCCGGTCCATGTCGCTGCGCCAAAGTTGCACCTCTGCAAATCCTGCTCTGGGATCAGCCAACAGCCGGTCCCAAACTGGACGTAGTTCCAAGGTGCAGAGTGGTGTGAATTGAGCCCAAAAATCAGCACCCACATCTATGTTCAGCAGGTCCTGAGCCGGGGCGTTGAGAGCCACGACCTGACTCCCACGCAACAAAAGGGCCGCCATGGGCAGCATTTCGATGCCCAGCTTCTGGATACCGTCCGTGAAGTGTGAAGCTGTGCTCATGGCGCGGTGGCAAAGCTATGGGTGGGCGGGTGGATGTTCGGAGCGAGCGGTGCGCTTACCAATAGCTAATCCCATCCAGTCAAATCAGAGCGGAAAAAGCCGGAAATACTTGTCATGTTTCTTCTTCACTGGGCTGAATTTGAAACATTATGCCCCTGTGCCGTTCATCGATCCAAACTTTTTCCAATATTGGCCTGCTCAAACCTAAGACCCATCACCCTAGAAAAAATTGTCACGGAGCATGAGAAGAACATTACTCGCCCTCGTACTCGTCATATTCTGGTGTGGCATGGCGCTGGCCCAGACACGCACCTTCAAAGGTTCGGTGGCCGATGCCAAGACCAAAGAGCCACTCATATCGGCAGCGGTGGTGATTAAGGGCACCACCACGGGCGTGGTGACCGATGCGCAGGGTCGTTTCAGCATCGATGTGGATGTGAGCCAGCCGCGCACATTGGAGGTGAAGTACCTCGGTTTTGAGGTGAGTGCCGTGGAGGTGAACAAGGATAGCCCCGGTGAGGTGACCCTTGAGATGAAGACCACCACCGTAGTGGGTCAGGAAGTGGTGGTGAGCGGATCGCGCATCAGCGAACGCCTTTTGGAATCGAACGTGAGCATTCAGAAGATGAACACTCGAGACATTCAAGAGGTGAGCTCGGGCGACTTCTATCAGGGTCTCAGCACGTTGCAAGGGGTCGATATCACCACATCGAGCCTCGGTTTCCAAGCACTGAACATGCGCGGATTCAACAGCACGGCCCCGTTCCGTGTGGTACAGTTTGTTGATGGGATGGACAATCAGGCCCCAGGCCTCAATTTCCCGGTGGGCAACCTCGTGGGCGCCAACGACCTTGACCTGGACAATGTGGAGGTGATAACCGGTGCATCATCGGCTCTGTACGGCCCCAACGCATTTCAAGGGGTGATAAGCATGGCCACCAAGAACCCCTACGACCACCAGGGGCTGGCTGTGCAAGTGAAAGGCGGCACCCGCGACTACCTCGATTTCCAGGGCCGTGTGGCCAAGGCATTCGGTAAGAACGAACGTTTTGCTGTCAAAGCCACCGTGGCCTACCGCAGTGTGAAAGACTGGGTGGCCAATGACAGCGTGGCCAACCGCTATGGCGACATCGAGACCGATGTGAATCTGAGTTCGATTCTCGAGAAACTTCAGTACGACACCACTAAGACCCCCGAGCAGCGCGATGACTTCATCGCTCTGAACAACTGGCTGGGCCTGGTGTCACCCAATGCTTACCCGGGCACTATCAACATAAAGGCTCCCGGTTATATGGAGAACCAATTGGCCGAGACCGATGCCAAGAGCCTGAAGTGGAGCGCGGGACTCTATTATAAATTCGGAAAGGAGAAGGACACCCAACTATCGTTCGAAGCGCGTGGTGGCCTAGGCACCGCGGTGTATCAGGGCAGCAACAGGTACAGCATCAACAACATCCTTTTCCAACAATATAAACTGGAGGCAAGGGGCAAGAAGTGGAACGTGAAAGCGTACACCACTCTTGAAGATGCCGGGGACTCCTACGACATCGTGTTCACAGGCATCAACATCTCGAAAGCGGGAATAAGCAGATATGTTAGCGAATACATAGGTGCTTATTTCGATACGCTACAGGTTATGACAAACGATTATGACGATGATGCATCGAGCGCAGAGGTGGCTACGGCCCATGCATATGCCGCGCAGGTGGCCAATGCCAATGCCTGGTACCAGCCCGGCACAGCACAGTACGACTCGCTTAGGAAGACCATCGTTACAAATGCCGACCTGCAGTCGGGCTCGCTTTTCACCGACAAGAGCAACCTGCAGCATGTAGAGGGGCAATACAATTTCGACTGGCCGTGGCTCGATGTTCTGGTGGGAGCCAACGTGCGCAGATACGACCCCCAGAGCTATGGATCGATCTTCGCTGACACCCTCATCAACCCAGGCGATACGCTTGAGAACGGTGCTGCGAACCTCGAAGCCGAATTCGTTGACCTGAGCCAGTGGGAATATGGTGGATTCCTTCAACTAAGCCGCAAGCTGTGGAAAGACAGGCTCAAGCTGCAAGGCTCTATCCGCTTGGACAAGAACCAGAACTTCGACCTCCAGTATTCGCCCCGCCTCTCGGCCATGCTCAATATCAAGGACCACATCATCCGTGTGAGCGGGCAGAGTGCATTCCGTATGCCCACGTTGCAGAACCAGTACATATTGCTCGATGTGGGCCCGCTGGTGATAGCCGGTAACCTGAACGGGTGGGACAACCTGTACACCCTCGAGAGCGTGAGCAACTTCAACAACTACCTCGACTCGCTCCAAGAGAACGGGCTTTGGAATGACGATGCCTATGACACTGCCACTGCCAAACTCCGCACCTACAAGGCCGACCCGATAAGGCCCGAGCAGGTCAAGACCATTGAGGTGGGCTACCGTGGCACGTTGTTCAAAAGGCTATATATCGATGCTGCTTTCTATCACAACTGGTATACCGATTTCATTGGTGAGATACGCGTGGTGCGACCCCTTGGCGATGCTGTTGCTGGCGAGGAGAGCGGGGTAGACCAGCTTCTCAGCAATACACCAAGCAACAAGACGTACCAGATATACCAGATCCCTGTCAATGCCCAGCAAGAAGTGCGTAGCCTAGGTGCCACCCTTGGACTGGCCTACTTCATCAGTCGCAAGTTCACGGCCACGGTAAACTACACCTACGCCAAGCTGATCACGACCGATCTGGTAGACCCGATCATACCTGGTTTCAACACACCCGAGCACAAGGTCAACATCGGGTTCAAGGGCCGCAGGATATGGAAAGGGCTGGGTTTCTCGGCCAACTGGCAGTATGTGAATAGCTTCATGTGGGAGAGCACCTTTGGCGATGGTCAGGTTCCATCATACCACCTGCTCGACATGCAGCTCAGCTACGAGATACCTAAGTGGTTCATCACCTTGCGTGCAGGGGCATCGAACCTGTACAACCAGCAACGTGTTGAGGCATATGGTTCACCAACCATCGGAGCCATGGTTTACGGATCTTTGACTTACGACATCGGTTGGGCCGACCTTTTTGGCAAGAAGAATAACCCTGCAACAAACTGATATCAACCTTCCTAAATCATACCACATGAAAAGGAAACTCCTACTCCTGAGTGCGCTAGCTGCCTCGACCGTCACTTACGGGCAGAACATCAATGGCGAGATCGATGACCTGCTCGAGCTGAGCACACCTGAGACACGCGAAGTGATCATGCCCGATGGCGTGAAACTGATGACCGATGTGTACCTGCCCATTTTGCAGGACTGCCTGATGGTGCCCATCAACATCGACATTCCCGAAGCTGTGCAGGCTGTTTTCGGGCAGAGCCTCGACTTCAACTTCCAGATGATACCGCGAGGAATGCAGTACCTGCAGTACGACAGCATATACGATTGCAGCGCGGGGCTGATGATTAAGAACCCGAACCCGTATAAGCTGCCCATGGTCTTTTCGCGCACGCCCTACAACAAGGGCAACCGCGATGCCATTGAAGGCACTGTCATAGCCTTGTTGGGTTATGTGTATGCGGTGCAGGACATGCGCGGCCGCTATAGCAGCGAGGGAGTGTATCTGCCCCTGATCAGCGACTCGTGGAACAAGAACGCCTACCACCGCAACTACCTCCACGTTCTTGACAAGACCGCGCCCAACGACCCTCGCAACGGCAACCTGCATGAGGACGGCTATAGCAGCATTGAGTTCATCAAGAACAAGCTGACTCGGATGTATGACCTCGATGGCAACGGCATCCCAGAGACAGAGGATCTGCTTTACAACGGCCGTATTGCCATGTTCGGTGCATCGGCCTTGGGTTACAACCAGTATCAGGCCGCTGCCGCCCACCGGATAAACAACAATGAACCCGGCCTCAAAGCCATCATGCCCATTGTGGCCCCGGCCGAGTTCTTCAAGAGCACGGGTTACCAAAATGGGGTGCTGCGCGATAGGCTGGTCACGGGCTGGCTCAAGGGCCAGATATTCACAGGAACGGATGATGACCTGAACGAGATTGACAACGACCCACAGAACAACATACACAGCTCGAGCGACTATGATCTGCCCAAGACCATGCTGCTCAATGGTGAGGACGTGAACTATGGTAAGAACAAGTTCAGTGCCGCCAATCTGGCTATTGATCACTTCGTGTCGCTGCGTTACGAAGATGCCGAGACAGGCGACCTCATGCAGGCGGGCTACTACCCCAACACAGCTGGCAGAAGAGAGATGGACGTGTCGCGGGCCATGGTAGATGAGAACGGGGAGAGCGTGAAAAAGGGCAAGATCGTGAACGGTGTGGTTGTGGATGTGCCCGACAGCGACCCTGAGGGAATTCTCGGCTACGGTCTGACCCCGCGCCCCAACCTTACTAAGAGCCGTTACACCAACATGGAGGTGCCAGGCTACCACCTCACCGGATGGTGGGACATCTTCACCGATGGTCAGATCGAATCGTGGGCATACATGCGCAGGTTCTTGCGTGCCGACCTGCCTAACCGGAGGCTTCAGAAACTGGTGCTAGGCCCATGGGCGCACCAGACCATGGGGCAGACAACTACGGGCGACCGCACTTATCCGGACAACACCACCGACCTGATCGGTCTCAACTTCGATGACTTCAGCACCGACAACATCCCCATTTCAAAGGCGCTGAAGAGCGAGCTCATTGGCTGGTTCCGGTACAACCTGAACTACCGTTGCGATGGTAACGGGTATGAATATCGTGAGCCCAAGTTCGTGCTTCCAGCCTCAACAAACCCGATTACCGTGTCTCAGATCGATCTGCCTCTTGGGGCCGGGACCGCTTACTTGCGCCTTCGTATTCCGGCCGATACGCTCCGGATCCCTTACAACCAGCTTCTTGGCATTCTCAATGGTTCGCGCGAGCTGGAAGGTGTGACTGCAGAATTACAATGGGAGGTTCCGCTGCTCGGTTCAGGAGGCCTGCCCATTGAAGTACCGGCCATTTCACTCGGTGCGCTCATCCCTGGCATCGATGGAGGTGAGATAGCTCAGATTCCTGTGCGTAATTTCTTGGATGAGACGGACATTCCTAATGTGCGCATGTATGTGGTGGGCCCGAATGATGACACCACAAACAACAATGCGCTTCTTGGCAGTTATTGGCTGCCTGCCGATACCTTCCCGTTGCCCGAGGGCCGCGATTGGGATGCCGTGCAACGCACCACCTATTATCTGCACAACGATGGTAGCCTGAACACCACTGCCCCGACCACCGATGAGGGCTTCAAGATGTATGTGCATGATCCTGATGATCCCATCCGCAGCATAGGCGGTAATAACATGATTGTTCGCACACCCGATGGCGAGCGCGACAGCCAAGGGCAGTTCAACCTCAAGGACCCGCGCTATGCCAGCACCACTATAGACCGGCCGGGTGTCGTTCAATTCGTAACCGAGGAGATTGAAGAGGATTCGCTGTGCATAGTGGGTTTCCCAAAGGCACAACTTTGGGCCAAGAGCAACATAGGCGGCCTGACAAGCGGCCCCACCGACACTGATTTCTTCGTGCGCATAGTGGACGTTTACCCAGATGGCCGAGAGTATTTTGTGTGTGAAGGTGCCGTGAATGCTCGTGCCCGCGACTATGTTAAGGCACTGGTGAACGATGTGTGGCACGAGAGCACCTACCCACACGAGGTGGACCAGACCCCCTTCTCCAACATCGAGATCGGGCAGGTGTATGAGTACGAGTTCAATATGTTGCCTATAGCCTACACCTTCGGCAAAGGGCACCGCATCAAGGCTCTGCTGGCCAGTAGCAACTTCACGCGCTATCAGGTAAACCCGAACCTGCCCATCATGCCGGGCGAGTTCTTCCGCAGGAAGCCAGGCGATGGTCGTGCATACAAGTTTGAGGGGGTTGATATGATGCCCCGCGTGGCCATCAACCGCATACATTTCTCGCCAGAGCACCCCACCAACATCACCCTACCTATTTATACCAAGCCTTACGCCACGGCTTTTGAGGAACCCGCCCCAGCCACCGAGGCCCGCCCCGATGCGCTGGTGTATCCTAACCCCACCGATGGCGAAGTGACCATATACATGGGCGACAATGCCACGTATCAGCTCACCATAACGGATATCAGTGGAGCCACTGTGGCCAGTGGCGTCAGCTTCCGCGATCTCACTGTGATTGATGTCAGCCGCATGGCCGCAGGCGTCTATTTGATTGAGCTGCGCAATGCCGATACCGGCCACCGCATAGTGAAGAAGTTGACTAGGAACTGACCTCGGTTATCCGGGTCTGATATTAGGGCAGGTACCTTCGCGGCACCTGCCCTTTTTCTTTATCCCCTGCCATGGCACAACAGAAATACGCCCGCCAGACCGAGGCCATCACTACCGAGTTGGTACTGCCCAACGACACCAACACCCTTGGCAACCTGATGGGCGGCCGCTTGCTGCATTGGATGGACGTGGCCGCTGTGATCTCGGCAGCGCGTCTATGCAACCGGGTAGTGGTCACTGCATCGGTCAATAATGTGGCCTTCAACCGTCCCATCCGTCTGGGCGACATCGTCACGCTCAAAGCCAAGGTGAGCCGCTCCTTTACTTCGAGCATGGAAGTGTTCATAGATGTGTGGGTTGAGAACCGCACCGATGGCAGCATGGTCAAATGCAACGAGGCCATTTACACCTTAGTGGCAGTCGATCAGTTGGGAAATCCCATCAATGTGCCTGAGCTCGTGCCCGAGACCGATGAGGAGAAGGAACGCCATGCCGGAGCACTGCGCAGGCGTCAGCTCAGCCTGATCCTGGCCGGCAAGATGCAACCCAAGGATGCCACCGAGCTGCGGGCGCTGTTCGTGTGATGCTTGGGTGTGCCAGAATAATTTGTTCGCGGTAAAAACGCTCATTCCCTGACCCACGCAATGGCCGCTTGTGTCGGGCCACTGAGGACATCTGCCGCGATTAATTGGAGATGGCTTTGACCCTCGGAATGAGATAGGACGACTCGATTACTAGTGCTGTGTTCGATAACAAGAGACGAAACCACACTCTGCTTTTTTTACGCTAGACCGCTTCGCTTAAGCCTTTCTGTGCCGATTCTATTTGATGATCACGGATCAGCGACTGTCTAATCACCCATTACTTTTTCGGGGCGGGGATGTCGTTTCTTTCGCTGGGTGAATGCCCTTTTCGTCAGCCCTGCCACATTGATGAAGAACATGGAGGTATAGTGCGGAAAAGCGAACAACGCCTCGTATGCCACAGCCCTTTTTCGGCCATTCTCACGCTCGCAGGCCCTGCCTACATAACTCATTCGCCACCAATGAGGCGACCATCGGCCCTCAAGACCATGATGAAAAACCTCGCGGCCAGTTATCCTTACACACTGTGCGTGTCCATCGACCGAAAATGCCAGGCTGTCGTGCGAGAACACCTGATCCTGGCCGAAACAGCTGAACGGCACGCACAGGACCAAGGTGAGCCAGAAACGCATTGAATCGAAACACACTTTGCACCCTGATGTTTGGCGAGGCTCTGTCACAGGAACCGTCAGCCCGCCACTTCGCAGGTTCATGGACAAAGAAAACGCTGCCGCTGATTTAGCTACTTAACGGCCGAAACGAAACCCACCACCCCTTCCATATACACCCGCTGGTCGTCCCAAAGGGCCATGTGGCTGCCGTTCGGGCAATAGAGGTGCTTGCCGTTCTGCACCAGGGTGGCCATCTCCTTCATCTCTTCGGGGTTCATGCTGTCGTAGCGGGCGCCTACGGTCAGCGTGGGTACGCTGATTTCTTTTAGGCGGTCCCACACGCTCCAGTCTTTCAGTATGCCACCGGGCACAAATTCGCTGGGGCCCTGCATGTGCACATACACGGCCGGGTTGAGGTGCTTGAAGGTGCGCTGCACCGCATCGGGGAAGGGGTATATGCGGCAGATGTGCTTCGCATAGAACTCGCGCTCCACCAATTGCAGATAAAGCGCATTGCTGTAATCCTCCTTTGCCTCAAATGCCTTGAGACTATCAACCAAAGTAGGGCGCAGCTCCTCGCGCAGCTTGTTGTTGTAGGCCGCATATCTGTGAAAATCGGCCGTCATGTTGCTCACGATCAAGCCTTTCAGGTTCTGCTGGTACTTCAGGGCATACTCCAGCGCAAGGATTCCGCCCCAACTATGGCCCAAAAGGAAAAAATTGGTGCTGTCGAGGCCCAGGGCCACACGCACCTGCTCTACCTCTTCCACAAAGCGCTGCAGGGTGTACAGGCTCATGTCATCGGGCTGGTCGGAGTAATAGGAGCCCAACTGGTCGTAGTCGTAGAACTCGATGTTCGCCTGCGGGAAATAGCTGTGGAAGGCCTCGAGATACTCGTGTGTGCACGCTGGGCCACCGTGCAGCAGCAGAACCTTCATGGTGGAGCTGTTGCCGTGTCGCCTGGTCCAAACCTTAGAGCCCTCCTTTAACTCGATCAAGCGCACACCTCCCGCTTGATACGGGCCTTGGTCCTCGAAATCGAGGTAGGTGCATTGATCTGTTATTGCAGATGGTTTCTGCTCTTGACCGCACGACCCGGCCAAGACTGCAAGAAGGATGATCAGACCGATTGCTCTCATGATTTTATTGAATCTGTTTGGAAAAATTGTAGGATATCCTGCCCCGTAAGATGCACCGCTTTAAGCCCAGCCGTTCTTGCTCCTTCCACATGCTGGGGCGAGTCGTCAATGAAAAGGGTAAATTCGGGGTCGAGGCCGTTATCGGTGCAGACTTTGAGGAATATGGCAGGGTCTGGCTTGCGCATTCCTATCTGATATGAGTAGTACACCCTTTCAAAAAAGCCGGCCAGGTCCGATAGATCGTGTTCTCGCTTAAGCAACGCATGAAATGCATCGATGTGTATGCCGTTGGTGTTGCTGAGCAGAAACAATCTGCGTCCTTCGGCCAGCTCGCGCAACAGATTGAGTCGGGCGCTGGGCAGGTCCAAGAGCATGGCGTTCCAGGCATCGTCTATCTCTGCATCGGTGACATCAGGGCGAAGGTGTGGCCTCAACCCGAGGCGGAAATCGGCATCGCTTATGTGCCCGGTCTCATACAGATCGAACAGATGCTGCTGCTTCAATTGTGTGAAATGCCGCTCGAAATCGTCCATGCCCAAAGCCTTGAACGCCCGTGTGGTGCGGTGATAATCGATGTTCAGGATAACCCCGCCCAGATCGAAAATGATGGAGTGGAAGTCGCGTGGATGCATGTTGCAGGTGCCGCGCTGAAAGTATACTTTTGCGCCCCTTCCTGAAAAAAACAGGAAGAACGGGCCCTTAGCTCAGTCGGTTAGAGCAACAGACTCATAATCTGTGGGTCGTTGGTTCGAGCCCAACAGGGCCCACTTCAAAAAGACCCTCTCTGGCAACAGAGGGGGTTTTCTTTTTTTTCTTTGACGCCATGCGATTCATTGCCATCCTTTTTCTGTTCCTGACGGTTAATTCCGCCACTGCCCACGACTCTTCCCGCTACCATCACAATTGGAAGGTGGGCTTGGGCATCACTGCCGCAAGCCTGGCAGTGGCCGGGGCAGGGGGCTACTGCTATCTGGCGCTGGACAAGCCTCTTTCCTTGCTCGAGGTGGCAACACTTGACCCATCTGACATCAACCCTCTGGACCGCAGTGCCACCGAGCGCTACAGCCCCGCAGCACTCACGGCCAGCCATGTGTTCTCATATGGCTCATTGGCCCTGCCGTTCGCGCTGCTTTCAATGAAACAAGTCAGGAAGGACTGGCTTTACATGGGATTCATGTATGCTGAGGTGGGGCTTCTCACATTCGGAATCACCGAGATCACGAAGGCCGCCAGCGGGCGCATCAGACCGTTGTCCTACAACCCTTCGTTCGCGCTCGATGTGCGCGTGGAGGCCGAGTCGCGCAAGTCGTTCTTCAGTGGGCATACTGCCAACTCAGCCGCATTCTGCTTCCTCGCGGCCCGCATATTCGCTGACCATTCTGATAACAAGGTGGCCAAGGCGCTGGTATGGACCGGGGCCGCCACTATTCCGGCTGTCACAGGGTTTCTGCGCTATTGGGGCGGCAAGCATTTCCCGACCGACATCATTACGGGCTACATCGTTGGCGGGGCTATCGGTTACTTCGTGCCTTACCTTCACCGCAAGCGATGGAAAGACGACCGCCTCAGCGTACTGCCGTTCGGTGGTCTGGGTTCTCAGGCAGGGCTGTGCGTGCTATATCGGCTCTGATTTTGCTCGCGGCAGGCTGCACTGACGAACCCGCCAAAGAACCTTGGGAGGAATGGTCTGGCATTTACGAGGGTAAGATGATCAACACTGTTGTGGCCGTGGGCGATACTGTTTCGGCCATTGATACCTCGATACAACAGGTGACCATAGGTGCAGGGGCCATTGAAGGCACAATCACGGTACTGGACGCTACCATACAGCCGCGGGCTGACGGTGGCTACGAAGGCGACCACTCCTTGGCGGCATTCGGCACATTCAGCCTGGCATTCTTCAGTGCCGACAGTCTGCGCATCTCATATCTGGCCGATGAGGACAGCGTGATGCGGGCCGTGAGGTTCCGTGGCAGGAAATTGCAGTGACTGAATCGGCCGACATACGTTCGTTGGTGCGCAGCCTCAAAAAGGCCAATCCGCGCAATGTGGACGGGTGGTTCCACGCAGCCCATGACGAGGTGTTCGCCTGCACCGACTGCCTGCAATGTGCCAATTGCTGCAAGACCACGGGTCCTATGTTCACCCCGAAAGACATAGAAAGACTGGCCCGCCACCTGCGCATGACGCAACACGCGTTTGAGGTGAAGTTCCTTCGGGTCGATGAGGACGGGGATCATGTGCTTCAGTCCGTGCCCTGTCCCTTTCTGGGTGCCGACAACATGTGCTCGGTCTACGATGTGCGGCCCAAAGCCTGCCGCGAGTACCCGCATACCGACCGCGAGAAACAGGTGCAGATACTCCATCTGGCAGAGAAGAATGCCGCCATCTGCCCCGCTGTGGCGCAGATCCTGGACAAAGTGAAGCTGAAATCGGAGCGCGGCAGGTAGTTTCGGGACCATGACACACGCTGACGCAGGCACATTCCTCGAACTGGCGCGCACAGTGCCTGTGGTCGATGTGCGCTCGCCCAAGGAGTATGCCCAGGGGCACATCAGCAGTGCTGTCAACATCGCGCTTTTTAGCGATGAAGAGAGGGCCCTTATCGGCACCATGTACAAGCAGCAGGGCCGTGAGGGTGCCGTGAGTAAGGGCCTCGAGGTGGTGGGGCCCAAGATGGCCGCGCTGGCTCAAACCGCCAAGAGTGTCGGGGTGGATGGCCGCCTCCTTGTGCATTGCTGGCGTGGAGGCATGCGCAGCAACAGCATGGCCTGGCTCTTTGAGCAGTCCGGACTGCAATGTACAGTGCTCACGGGCGGCTACAAGGCCTACCGCAGCCATCTGCTCTCTTCGTTTGCGCAGCTGCCCAACCTGATCGTTCTTGAAGGTGCCACAGGAAGTGGCAAGACCGACATTCTGCATCAGCTGAAGGGAATGGGCCAACAGGTGATCGACCTTGAGGGCCTTGCTTCGCACCGCGGCAGTGCGTTCGGGGCGTATGGCCTGAGACCGCAGCCTACTTCGCAACAGTTTCAGAACGATCTTTTCGGGGAATGGGCCGCACTCGACCGCTCAAAACCAGTTTGGGTCGAGGGCGAGAGCCTCACCATTGGAAGGGTATATCTGCCACAGCCGTTTTGGGAGGCTATGAACCACGCTCGCATTGTGGAGGTGGACATGCCCCAAGAGCTCCGAGCCCAAAGGTTGGTGGCCGACTATGGCGCGTTGCCCAAAGAGCTCCTTGCCGAGGGCATCAGGCGGATCACGGACCAATTCGGGGGAAATAGGGTGAAACAGGCTCTGGAACTGCTCGATGCGGGCGATCTGTATCACGTTGCCCTGTTGCTTCTCGGGTACTATGACGAGCGCTATCTCTATGGCCGCGACAAGCACGGACGCAATCCCCACGTTACCATTACTCTCAATTCCATTGACCCGCATTCCAATGCAAGAACCATCCTCGCTGGCCTCTGACAAGGAGAACATTCGCCTGACGCAGTATGCTCATGGCGCTGGCTGCGGCTGTAAGATCAGTCCAACAGTGCTGCGCGAGATAATTGGTGGTGGTCATCCAACTTCTTTCCCTGGCTTGTTAGTCGGCAACGACACAGCCGATGATGCAGCTGTTATTGACCTCGGCAATGGCCGAGCTATCATCTCCACCACAGATTTCTTCATGCCCATAGTCGATTATGCGCACGGCTTCGGAGCCATTGCCTCGGCCAATGCCATATCAGACATCTATGCCATGGGTGGGCGGCCCCTGATGGCCATCGCCATTTTCGGTTGGCCGGTGGACAAGCTACCCGCAGCTTTGGCCGCAGAGGTACTCAACGGGGCGCGGGCCGTGTGTGCCGAAGCGCAGATTCCTCTGGCAGGCGGCCATACCATCGATTCGCCCGAGCCCATTTTCGGACTCGCTGTGACAGGGGAGGTGGAAGTCGCTAACCTCAAACGCAACAGCACCGCTCGAATCGGAGACTTAATCTATCTGACTAAACCTCTCGGGGTGGGCATGGTCACCACCGCAGCGAAACGCGGTCAGGCCGCAGCGCACGATGTTGAAATGGCCATAGCCCAAATGAGCCGCCTAAACTCAGTGGGCTATCCGCTCGGTCACCTGAAGGGTGTGTCAGCCATGACCGATGTGACGGGATTCGGGCTGCTGGGCCATTTGATTGAGATGTGCGAGGGGGCGGGCATCTCGGCCCGTATCGACTCCGCCAAGGTGCCGTTGTTGCCCGGCCTCGATGCCTACATCGACCGCTTCATATACCCCGATATGACCATGCGCAACTTCCAAGCGTACGGCCACAAGGTGAGCACCCTCAACGCCCGTCAACTGTTCACCCTATGCGACCCCCAGACCAGCGGTGGCCTGCTGGTGGCCGTGGCCCCTAATGCGGTTCAGGATCTCCTCAGTTTCTGTCGGATAGATGAGGTGGAACCCACGCTGATCGGGGAGTTTGTGGAGTCGGGAGAGAAGGTGGTTGAGGTAGGTTGAACGGCTTGCAGAAATCATCATCCCTCTCCCATCCACCTGCCCTCTTTGCCGGTTGCATCCCAGATGCGCAACCCGGTCTTGGTGGCCACTAGTTGGGCAAACGCGAAGGCTTCTGTGGAATCCTCCACTTCAAGCAATCGGATGCGCCTGTTGTCGACCGTAGCCAAGTTGACCTGGGTCACCTGATCACGTTGGGTCACGCTGGCACTGGAGCGCCCGTAGGTGGAACTGACAATCGTTGTCCTGAAAACTGATACGCAAGTCATTTCCGGTAACGGGAGCCAATCTCCGAAGCGCTGCGGCCCGAAGATGGTGACCATTCTGTAACGTCTTTGAGCAAAATCCACCTCTATACCTGTCTGGTAGGCCAAAAGTCCGAAGCCAACAACCACCATGATCACACCGAATACTGGAGACGTGACAAGGCCACCAACCCCGAAAATTGCCGCCAGCACCCCGCCAACTTTCAACGCCACAGGCTTATCTCGCTCAAAGCGATAGAAATAAAGGTCTGATAACTGTCTCTGACTCATTACGGACCGAAAATCACCTCACCCACATCACTTTCAACGCCTCGTTCGTGCCGTCCGTGCGCAAATTGAGCGAATAGGCCCCACTGGCCAACCATGACAGTGTCAGACGTAGATCGGTCTGGCCTTTGGGCAACGTTCCTTCCATGATTCTGCGACCCGATGCATCTACCAACTGCCACTGCACAGCTTGTTTGGTCGGCACCGAGGAGCGGATGACGACTCCTTCGGCATCGTAGAGGTACGACACGTTGCCCAATACACTCTCTGCGATGCCGATGTATGTGGCTTCAATGATGTTCGATGCCCCTTCGCAACCATTGGCATCGGTGGCGGAGACATAATAGTTGCCGCTTTGGGTCATTGTGTAAGTAGGGCCATTCGCACCAGGTATAGGGTTACCCTCCAAGTACCACACGTAGTTTATACCCCCTCCGGAAGATGTGATGGTGTTGCCGTTCACAGTTATGCTGATATCGAAATCGTATTGGAAGCCAATGATCATGGTCGTGTCGTGTTGGCAGCCGTTGGCATCGGTAACGGTCACAGTATATGATCCACCGGACACGCTGTTCTGGTTGGCCGTGGTGGGTCCATTACTCCAACTGTAGCTGTATGGTGGGGTGCCTCCGTTCGGAGCGGCACTCAAACTACCGTCCTCATCGCCTTTGCAGGTCACGTCTTGGGCCGTTGCATTTGGCCATAGGGCCGTGGGTTCGGTAATAGTGACCTCACCGGCTGTTACACAGCCCAGATTATTGGTGACGGTGTACGCATACGTTCCCGCGTGGGCCGTGAGGGTCGGCCCTGTCTGTGCGGGTTGCGTACCCCACTCGTACGTGTAAGGTGAGCCACCACCCGAAGCGGCCAAAGTGGCGCTACCAGTCGACCCATAACATGAAGCGTTCTGGACCGAGGTCACGTTCACCGTTGGGCCACCTGTATTGGTGACCGTGGATGTAGCGGTGGTGGTGCACCCGTTTTCGTCAGTCACCGTAACGGTGTACAACCCACCGCCCAATCCGGTCACTGTGGCTGTATTCTGCGCTGGACTGGTGTCCCATGCATAATCGTATGGAGAGGTGCCTCCGTCAGGAGTTACCGTCACCGAGCCTGAGTTCTGACCGCAAGGAGTCGTGGCATCGGTAGCCGTGGCCGTGAGGGTCAATGGCTCATCGGTGGTTACGGTAACGGTCACCGCGCATCCCGACTGATCCGTCACCGTGCAGGTATGGTCGCCTGGGGCTAGGCCCGTGGCTGTAACTGAGGCCTGGCTGTTGTCCCACAGGTAAGTATATCCTCCGCTGCCGCCCGTTGCGCTTACGGTAGCCGTGCCATCAGTATCGCCTGCGCAGCTCACATCGGTGCTCTGGCTGATCTGGGCCGTAGGTGCATTCGGGTTGTTCAGTGCCTGCGTGAAGGACGTCTCGCAGCCATTCGCATCTGTGACAGTGCAGGTGTACGACCCCGCAGCCAATCCGCTGGCCGTGACCTGATTGCCTCCGCTCGGGTCCCAGCTATATGAATAGCCGGCTGTACCACCGCTCACCTGTAGAGTAATGCTGCCGTTGCTCTGTCCACAGCCCGGTTGTACCACCTCATTCAAGCTCGCGCTAGGCAAACTGGCGGGCTCGCTGATGGTGACTGTGGTGCTGGCCGTGCACCCATCTGAAGTGGCTGTGACCGTGTAGACCCCTGCCGCCAAGTCCGTTTGCGCAGCTCCGCTCAGGTTGCCAGGAGCCCAAGAATAAGTGGTGGTGCCTGTGCCTCCGTTGGCGCTGACAGTGGCCGATCCGTTGCTGCCGCCAAAGCAGCTCACGTTCTCTTGGGCAGATACTTGAGCCGTCATGGCGCAAGCCTGGCAGGCCGGTAGGCCAGCTGTGCTTGTAATCACCAGCTCATTGCCAGCTCCATCTTGAACCCTTATCGGGAATGTACCTGGCGGTGTGGCGGTGGCGGTAGTTGCGAAGGTGGTCCATGTGGTCACATTAACTCCGTTGCAAATGGGTGGAAAACAGTTGCCGAAAGGGCATCCGCTACAATCGAGCGCGGTGCTCTGACTCTGCCATGTGTAGCTGCCCACCCCGCCTGATGCCGTGACCGTGCCATTGGCATTGGTACACACGGTTATATCAGCACAGTTGTTCACCACAATGGAGATTGTGTTCTGCCCGCAAGGCGGGGCGGTCGGTGGCGTGTAAGTGATAGTGTGGGTGCCCGGTCCGGCTGTGGCGGGATTGAATGTGCCAGTGCTGCCGCTGGTGATGCCTGGGCCGCTCCAAGTGCCGCCTGGCATGTTGTTGACCAGTGTCACAGCTGCATCGGTGTGGCAGAAAGGACCGGCATCCTCCAGCTCAAGACAATCGAGACACTCAGCCTCTGGCACCGCGCAGGGCGAAAGTCCACTCACCGAGGCCACGAAGCCGTTGCCGCAGGCTACTATCTCGTTACCATTGAAAGCCACATCATACACAGCACCCGATACCGATGCAGTGCCCATCTGTTGCAATGTTGTGCCATTGAACTTCACCACTGAACTGCCCGACCCCACGTACAGGTTGCCGCAGTCGTCCAGGATAAGGCCTCCGTTCATCACGCTGTTGTAGCCCAGTTGACTCTGCGTCACACCGCCCGGAATGGTGGCCGTGGCTATGATGCTACCGTTGTTGATGTTGCGCTTGTGCAGCGTGCTGCCGTTGTGGGTATAGAGGAAATCGCTAGATGCAACGATGGCGTTTATTCCCAGATTGGTGGCCCCATAGCCTGCCACTCCGTATGAGAATCCATAGCCATTGTCGGTACGCCAGCCGTGGGTCATGTTCTGATTCAGTTCTCCGATGGTATCGAGGGTCATGTAGTAATACTTGCCGTTTGGCGATGAACACAGGGCCCTGATCTCATCGGCATTGTTGATGCCAAGGAACCCGGGCGACCATGCGGCCACGTTGATGCTCGAGATCTGTGCCCCGTTGTTCATGTTCATGTCGAAGGCGCGGCCGTAGCCGATGGGTGAAAGGCCCGCGCCCAATGTCAAGCGCGTTCCCCCTAGCATCAGTTTGGTGCGGTCGCAGTTGAAGGCCAAGCGCCAGTACTCATCAAATGCGCCTCCGGTGTTGCTCCATGTCACACCCATTGTGGTGCTGATCTTGGCTATCACCGGATCGGTGCTGGCTGTTATGTAGCTGTTTCCTGCTGGGTCGGTCAGTAGGGTGCCCAGCCAGTAATTAGCGGTGTCGTAAGGTGTGTTGTAGGTCCATTGCAGGGCACCGGTGCTGTTGTATTTGCGCAATCGCATGGGTGTATCCCCACCGTACACGTAAACATTATTGGCGGCATCTGTCTCAATATCCCACGCCTTGTTCGAGTTGCCGAAAGCAGGCGATGTTGTCCATGGGTCGATGGTCAGGGTGCGGGAGGCATCGTAAGTGCCGAGATTGAAGCGCACCACATTGCCCTCTATCACAAAAGCGGAACGCACTGCCGCTCTGCGGTTCTGATCCAGAAATGTGAACGGGGCGTGGTCGATAATGTCGCCATACGGAGTGGCCACTCGCACATTGCCCTGCGCATCGAGGCGAACCAAGGCGCCATCGGCATATCGCATGCATACCAGGCTCGGGTCGGCTCCGGGGTGCACCGTAACGGTGTATTTATGTCCGCCATGGGCATGGGGCTCATACGTCACATCGATGCCCGGATACAGGCCCTTGTACACCAGTCGGGCGTATGAGCGCATGCCTTCCATGGTGGTCCACTCGCGTGCTTGTCCGCGCATGGCATAAGCGTGACGATCGGGGGTCATGGCCTCGGCCACAACCTCCACATCCGGGTCGGCCCCTTCCCATTCCATACCGATCCAAGTGCGTTCGGTGTGTCTGCGCGGTTTTTCGCGCTGTCCGCGCAGGCGGTCGGGGTTCTTGGGTTTCTGCTCGGCATAGAAGGTGATGCCCGTGGCGTGGAACAGCGTCATGCTCGATCCACCATCCATGGCATACAGCACTTTGCCCGGCTCCATGCCCGTGCGGGCATCGAACTGGCCTTTGTTCTCTATGAACGAGGTGGGCTGGTTGAAATCGGTCTGCCAAGTCTGCGCCTCTGTGGCGGTGGCAGCGGCAAGAATGAACAGTGCGGGGTAGATGTTCCTGATCATGAGCACAATGATTAGGTGCAGGGGTGAATGAGCCGCCTAAAGTAATCGGAATGGCAGTCCGAATCACTCCCCCAGAAACGACCTGACCCAAGCCTTAAGGCCGTAGGCATCGAACTCGCGCTCAGCGAAACCGAGCCTCTGGCCGTTGCGGTAAATGGCGGTGGCGGGTATGGAACCGGTCCACGTGGTATCGATGGCCGGTATCCACTGGTTGGGGTCGCGCTCATCAAGCAACAGGAGGCGACTGCGGAGGCCTTTCTCTTTCACAAATGGCAGCACCCGGCTATCGAGGCGGTCGGCATAATCGAGGCTGACGAGCGTCACCTTCACCTTGTCAGAGGCCATTTCGAGACCCAGCTCCTCAAAGTGAGGCAGCTCCTTTACACAAGGGGCGCACCACGTGGCCCAGAAGTTCACCACGTGCAGGGTATCGGTCTGCACAGCCTCCATCAATTCAGGCAAGCGGACTATTTGTACTGTTTGGGCGGAAGAGAGGAGAGGGACGAGCAGGAAAAGGGCTAAAAGACCTCCCCCTGCCCCTCCTTTCCAGGAGGGGAGAATTAGGCGACTTTTCAGAACTTGATGGCATACCTGCATTCTGGTTCACTTCGACTTTCTCCCTGCCACGTGAGCATCGTACAGCATACGGGTGAGGCCATCGGCAAGACCGATCTGAGGTACTATGATCTCTTTGATGCTGGCTGTGTGCATCACCTCAATGAAAATCTCGCAAGCGGGCACGATCACGTCAGCACGGTCAATGTTGAGTCCCAGATCAGCGACACGTTGGTCGTAGGTCATGGCCGCCAGTTGGCGGAGCGTGCGAAAAAGGCGGTTATAACTGAGCGGACGGCCGTTCTTCACATCCACCAGCTTATAGATCTTGTTGATGTTGCCCCCCGAGCCGATGGCCTGCAGGTCGTCCATGCCTTTGACTGCCTTCAACAGCCAAGAGCGCATGTCGTCCCACACTTCGGGAGTGTCCAAGTCGTTAAGTACCCGCAGCGTGCCGAGGGGGAACGAGCGTGAGCCCTGTTTCTTGCCTTTGTTGAACACTGTGAGCTCGGTACTACCTCCGCCCACATCGATGTAGAGATATTGGCCATCAGGGTCGAGGCGTTCCTCAATGTGGTTGGCGAATATCACCTCGGCCTCCTCCCGTCCAGATATGATGCGCAGGTCGATTCCCGTCTCCTTTCGTACCCTTTCTGCTACGGCCTCGCCATTGCTCGCCTCGCGCATGGCCGATGTGGCGCAGGCGCGGTAGCCCAAGGCCCCGTGCACCTTCAGCAGGAGGTCGAACGCCCTCATGGTGTCTACGAGCCTGTCGGCCTGTTGCATACTGATGCTGCCCGTCAAGAAAGCGTCCTCCCCCAAGCGTACTGGTACGCGTATCAAAGATTCCTTTTTGAACACCGGATAACCAGTGCCCTCATACACGTTGGTTATCAGCAACCTCACGGCATTCGACCCTACATCTATTGCTCCGTACCTCATCTTTTCTCCAAGAGATCCCTGTAATAATCATGCATGGTTATGTGCGACTCGATGGCTACGCCTTTACGTTGCACAAAATGGTTGTCGAGGTCGGCATCCATGATGCGGGCCTTCACGTTGTCGCGCAATTGTTCGTCTATCATCCGCCTCACCTGCTTCTTTATAGGGTCATCGTAAATAGGGCAGGCCACTTCAGAACGTAGGTCGAGGTTGCGAGCCATGAGGTCGGCACTGCTGATGTACATCTTCTCATCGCCACCATTGGCAAAGATGATGATGCGGCTGTGCTCCAGGTAGCGACCCACTATACTAATGGCCGTGATGTTGTCGCTCAGCCCTTTGACACCCGGCCTTAGCGAGCACATGCCTCGGATGATGAGTGTCACCTTTACCCCCGCCCCACTGGCTTCATATAGCTTGTCGATGATGCCGCGGTCTACCAGATTATTCACCTTGATGATGATGTAGGCATCGATGCCTGCGCGAGCATTCTCAATCTCGGTATCAATCAATTTCTCCCACCTTTTGCGCATGTAAAAGGGCGAGACCAGCAGGTGCCGATAGGTTCCCACCTCGTAATTCTTCTCGAAGAAATTGAAGAGGCGCTCCACCTCGTTGCCCAGCCGTGGATCGGTGGTGAAAAGGCTGTGGTCGCTGTAAATGCGCGAGGTCTGCTCGTTGAAATTGCCTGTGCCGATGCGCACATAGTTGCGGGTGCGGTTGCCTTCCTTACGGGCAATGAGCAACAGTTTGGCGTGCACCTTAAGGCCCGGCACCCCGAATATGACCCGTGCGCCCTCGTCTTGCAGCTTCTTACTCCAGTAGATGTTGCTCTCCTCGTCAAAACGTGCCTGCAGCTCAACCACCACGGTCACATCCTTACCGTTGCGCACCGCATTGATCAGCGATTTGACCACCAGACTGTTGTTGGCCACGCGATACAGCGTCATCCTGATGTGGGTCACCTTGGGGTCGATGGCCGCCTCGCGTATCAGGTCTATGACCGGATTGAAACTGTGATACGGGTAACAGAGCATGACATCCTTCTGGCGCATCACCTCAATGAAACTCGTGCCCGGAGGCAGGTCGGGATGTGGTAGGGGCTTGAGGCGCTTCTGCCGCAGTTTCTTGCCTCCTACCTCGGGAAACGACATGAAATCCTTGAAGTTGTGGTACCGCGCCCCGGCTATGAGGCTGCTGGTGCCCTTGAACTTAACGGCTTTGAGCACCATGCGCAGCATGTCGTTCGGCATCTCGCGGTCGTAAACGAACCGCACCGGACTACCCTTCTTGCGTTTCTGCAGGCTGCGCTCCAGTTTCTCCATATAGCTCTGACTCACATCGTTGCTCAGCTCAAGCTCCGAGTCGCGGGTCATCTTGATGGTGTATGCCTCGAAGGTGTCGTAAGGCATGTGGGTGAACATGGATCCAATGTTGTGCCTTATCACATCGTCAAGGAAAATGATGTGCGCGCCCTTGTCGTCCTCAGGCAGCACAACGAAGCGGGGAAGAACATCGCTTGGCAGTTCAATCACACAATGCGTTGGTTTCGATTTCTTCTTTGAACTGCTGAGCCTGATGATGAAATACAGCGATTTGTCGCGCAGGTAGGGAAAGTGCGGTGCCAGATCGAGCATGATGGGCACTAGCGTGGGCCGCACTTGTTCTTGAAAGTAGGTGCTGACGAATTCCGCCTGAGCCACACTCAGATTCCGCTCATTCACCATGTGTATGCCCTCGGCTTCCAACTCCTTGCTCAATGAGGCATACACCGCATCAAATCGTTTCTGCTGGCGAACCACCTCGCGGTTCACCTCCTCGAGCATCCTCACCGGATCGCCCAGCACCACATTCTCAGCATCCTTACCTATCGAGATCAGGCGCTTGAGGGTAGCTACGCGAACGCGGAAGAACTCATCGCGGTTATTGCTGTAAATGCCTAGGAACTTGAGCCGCTCAATAAGGGGCGTTTCCTTGTCATCGGCCTCTTGCAGCACCCGCTCGTTGAACGAGAGCCAGCTCAGCTCGCGGCCCACGTAGCGTTTCTCTATCCTCTCAGGACTCATTCTCTGTTCTTTGGGGTGATGTGAAAAAGATGCTCTGCCGGCCCGCGCAGCGCCTCAGCCCATGTAGCACCGACCAAGCCAAGCCCCACGGCCCCGCAGGTCGGCAGATGATCCAACGGCTCGGTACGCAGCTTGGTCACAAGCCCCGAAAGGCCTGGCTCGTGCGCAAAGAGCAGTACACAAGAGCGGCTGTCGGCCACACTGGAAAGCACATTCAGCATTACCCGAGGAGTGGCGTGGTACAGTTCGGGCCGCAGTTGAAGCAGCGCATGGCCATCTTGTATGCTGCGACTGAATATGGTGGCGGCGCTCAAAGCGCGAACCGCTGGGCTGCTCAGTACCAGTGATACAGGCGGAATGGCGGCCACCACTTCTGGCGCAAGTCGCACCGCATCGTGCGTGCCGCGCATGCTCAGCGGACGGCTGAAATCATCGGGCCATGGCTGGTCGCGGTCGCTCTTCGCGTGGCGTATGAGCACCAATGTGCGTTTCACAGGGCGCGAAGTTACCGTTGGGGCCTGAGAGCCACACGTTAAGACTTCATCCCCTCGCTTCCTCCAAGAACTCCATTAAAGACGCCTCGCGCTTGGGTTGATCCCAGCCGAGAATGTTGCCGAGATGGTCATTAACGGTTTCAGCATGGCGAAGCGCAGAGGCCCGGTCAAAATAGAGCATGCCTGTCCTGCGAATAAGCAGGTCACACAGGCAGGTGACATGCTCATTCCGCGCTCCGAAATCGGCTTCGGCCAATAATGTCGCGGGCAATCGACCCTCCGACTGATAACGAGCGGCTCCGGCCATTACCTGTGGCGCATCTGTGCCATATCGGTGGGCAATGCGTAATACCGCTTCGCGTCTGAAGTGCTCGGCATACGTGTCGGCCAAGGTCCTAGCCATGCTGCCGAAGGCTTCCGGGTCAGCGAAGTCGCCCCCTGCCAGATGCTCTCGGGCCGTGCTGCTTGACACGTAAGGCCCGCGTCCTTCCAACTCCAGTTGGCGCATCACCAAGTCCATGACTCGTTCTGACATCTTTCGGTAGCCGGTCAGTTTACCTCCGGCCATGCTTATCAGTCCGGAGTCTGAGATGAAAATCTCATCCTTGCGCGATAATTCCGAAGGCGACCGTCCGTCCTGATGAATCAGTGGCCTCAGTCCTGCCCAATGCCCGGTCACATCAGCTGTAGTGAGCGGTCGTATGTCGAAGATGGCGTTGGCAGCTGCGAGCAGGTAGTCGATATCAGCCTCTTCGACCTTCGGGCGTTCCAATTGGCCTTTGTACTCAGTATCGGTCGTGCCGATGTAAGTCGCTCCATCGCGCGGAATGGCAAACACCATACGACCATCTTTCACATCAAAATACAGCGCCTGACGTAAGGGCAGCCGCTCATGTGCCACCACGATGTGCACACCTTTGGTCAGGTGCAGTCGCTTGCCCTTCAGGCTGTTATCGACCTTGCGCAATTCATCGACCCACGGTCCCGCAGCATTCACAACGCGTTTGGCCCGCACACTGAACTGTTTGCCACTGAGCCTATCGGTGGCCGTGGCACCACTCACTTTTCCATCTTTGTAATCGAGGGTGTCTACTTGAGCGTACGGTAGCATGACTGCGCCAGTCCGCACGGCTCTGCGGGCTATGGATATGACCAAGCGGGCGTCATCGGTTCGGTACTCCCAATAAATGGCGCCCCCCACTAACGGCTCCTTTCGTAACAGAGGTTCCCGCAAAAGAGCGAGCTCCTTTGAGAGCATGCCCCTGCGCTCACTCCGTTTCACGCCAGCCAGTACATCGTAGACGTATAGGCCGATCGATGCGCTCCAGCGGCTCAGCGACCCGCCTTTTATAATGGGCAGTAACATGCGCTCTGGCACCACCAGATGCGGGGCGTTCCGGTACACTATCTCTCGCTCCAAGCCCACCTCGCGCACGAGATTCACCTCCAGCTGTTTGAGGTAGCGGAGCCCGCCATGAATAAGCTTCGTGCTCCGGCTGCTGGTTCCTGCTGCCAGATCCTGTTTCTCGAGCAGCACCACGCTCAGTCCACGAAGTGCGGCATCGAGAGCTATTCCACAGCCTGTCACCCCCCCTCCTATCACCAAAAGATCGAACCCGGTTGCAGTGGCTCGGGCCAAGCCGTCAGGCCTATCGTTGACAGAGAACATGGTGGTGTTAAGAGGGGCGCGAAATTAGATCTGCTCTTGGGCTATGTCCTAAAAACAGAAAGCCGACCCTTGTTCGGGATCGGCCTCCAAAAGTTCATTATTCAATTCAGGCCTGAGCCGGAAGTACAGAGACATAAGAGCGGTTGTCGCCCTTCTTGCGGAATTCCACTGTGCCATCAGTGAGTGCGAACAAGGTGTGGTCCTTGCCCATGCCAACATTGAGGCCTGCGTGGTGTGTGGTGCCGCGCTGACGTACTATGATGTTGCCGGCCACAGCCTCTTGGCCACCGAATACTTTGATGCCTAGGCGCTTGCTGTGCGACTCGCGTCCGTTCTTTGAGCTACCCGCCCCTTTCTTGTGTGCCATCTCTTTACTGAGTTGATCCTGTTAATCCAAACTTGTCTTTCTATCAGCCTTCGGCAGGAGCCTCAGCACTGTCGGCCTTAGCGGCCTTGGCCTTTCCGGCTTTGAGCGAAATGCCTTCTATCTTAATCTGGGTGAGCGACTGGCGATGACCGTTGCTCTTCTGGTACCCTTTTCTCCGCTTCTTCTTGAAAACGGTGATCTTCTTATCCTTCAGGTGAGTGATAACGGTGGCTTTCACGCTCGCACCTTCAACCACTGGAGCGCCAACGGCAACTTTACCGTTGTCATCAACCATCAGCACACGGTCAAAATCGACCTTAGCGCCTTCGGCTGCATCGAGACGGTTCACGTAAACCTTGTCGTCCTTGGCCACCTTAACCTGCTGGCCGGCTATGTCTACAACTGCGTACATCCTTAATTGTATTGCCGCTTTTTAGCGGGCTGCGAATTTATGCACAATTTCCTGACAAGCTGACGGTGCGTTGAGGAATATTTTCAATCACGGATCAACCGGGCCGAATAGACGGCTCCAGCGGCATTCACCCTTATCGAATAAACCCCGCTCTGTAAACCGTCAACAGAGAACATCAGGCCACGGTCGCCCCGCATGTCCGTGCTCTCCACCCTTTGGCACACACGGCCCGTGGCATCTATCACCTCCACCTTGCATGGACCGTAGTGAGCATCGGGAAGTATCACGCTCACTGCATCATGTGCCGGATTGGGATACACCTGCAACATCTGTTCGGGCCGATAGTCTGGTTTGCTGATGCCTGTGGCTGTCGGTCGCTCCAAAGTATATTGTATGAACGCGAGCATCATCTCATCATCGGTGGTCAAACCGAACGTGACAATCGGGCCCTCGTTCGGGTTGTTGATACGGAACTGAGCCTCCTGAATCAGCCCTTCACTCCGCTTAATCGGCATCAAGTCGCCATACACCTCATCCAGATAAAGGTTTGCCGGGTGCTCCCAATCATAGTACCCTTGATTGAATGTGTATGTGGTGTTGTAGAACCCCTCATACAACTGTTCGCCTTTCGTGCCATCGGGGTTTCTCTTGTAGATGTCGTAGTCCAGACCATACTTGTGGGTATGCGATGACAGGAACCAGACATACATGCTGTCCTGGACCCCTGGCTCCAGAACGGGCTCTGTGAAGGTCTGGGTCTGGCCCGAGTTGAATATGAACAGCTGTGTGGGGGGATAGATGAGGAGGTCGGAGAACATCTGTGTCTTGTCCCCGGTATTGTCCGTGTAGAAATTCACATATCCTTCTGCGGCCAACACCGAATCGCCATTGAACGCATAATTCAGGATGTGGTAATTGAGGTCAAGGTGTGTCGAAGGGTCAAGGAAGTAGGCCGTTCCTTCTGGCAACTTGGTGCTGTCGCTATCCACCCAGCCCACCATATACTTGGTCTGGTCCGGGAAAACATTGCTGACACTCACCGGGCGCAGGCCTTCGGGCAACTGGTTCTGTGCCCCAGGCTCAAACTGGAAAAGGAGGTAGTGGTGTGATTCGTCATTGATGGCGACATCCATCCTTATGATCTTCTCCTGCTCTGCATTATTAAGGTGGTGTTTCAGATAGAATTCCTTCTCTTCTGAGGGTTCGAGAAAGAACGGTCCCATATGCACTTGAAACCCTGTGCCAGCGGCCGGTGGTGCAGGTGGGGTGATGCGAGCCATTCCGTTCAGATTATAATAATCGTCCAGGGTCTGAGGATTCACAACCTGACCTGATGTGGGTGCTCCGAAAAGAATCCATTGACGCACCAGTTCAATGTCCTTAGCTGCCAATGGCGGTTGGCCATCGGGCATTGTATTTCCCTCCGGGATCGATAGGCCGAATGCATCGTCCCATCCACTATGAGCCAATTTCTGAAGGATGAAACTAGTGTGCGGATGCCCTGGGTCGACCAATTTGTACCCTTTAGCTTGTGCGGCCGGGTTAAGTGGATCGACATCCACTAGCGCTGTTCTGAAAGCATTGAGGTCGCCCCCCGTGTAAAGCACTGGTGACGCCCCAGGGCCCGTGCCGTTGTGGCAGGCTGTGGCGCAATTGGCTTGAAACAGGTTGTAGACCTGCTGTGCTGTACTCTGTGCCAAGGCGACATTCGCTGTCAACGTGGCGCTAATCAGAAGAAGGTGTTTTCTCATTTACATGGGCCGTTTATCGGCCCGCAAATGTAAATCGGATGGGGGTCAATGAATTGCAACGAACTTGGGCTCGAATTAACAAACCTTAAACACCCAAGCCCTTATACAAGAACCAATCCTTGTTGCTGTGGTTAGTTTTGTAAGTCTGGTCCGAAGCCTCCATGGCACCTCTCACAGGAAGCGACATCCTCATCGGTAAGCTGGATGCATTCATCCGGAAATATTACCTCAATCTGCTGATCAGGGGCAGCTTATCTGGCGCAGCATTGTTGCTCGGGGCTTTTGTTGTTGCGGTGCTCTCTGAGTATTTCGGGCATTTCGGTACGGGCTTACGCACCGCGCTCTTTTATTCACTTCTGGGCAGTGCCGCCTTAGTTCTTTGGTTCTGGGTTGCCCGCCCACTTATGGGCCTTTATCGATTAGGCCGGGTTATGAGCTATGATGAGGCCGCCCGTATAGTAGGTAGACATTTCGGCACTTTAGGCGATAAGGTTCTGAATGCTCTGCAGCTCCAGCGCATGGCCCAAACAGGGCAGGTCAGCGATTTGCTGCTTGCCGGTATTGATCAACGCACGGCTGAACTGCGACCCATTCCGTTCCCCGAGGCCATTGACTTGGGTCAGAATATCCGTTTGTTGCGTTACGCCCTCCCCCCTACCCTTCTCTTGTTTGTCATTCTCGTTTTCAGGCCCGGCATTCTGCTCGATGGCTCTAAGCGACTAATGGCTCACAGAACGGAGTTCCTTCCTGTGGCCCCTTTCACTTTCGATGTCCTAAATGATGAACTGACTGCCGCTCAAGGAGAGGATTTCCAACTCAATCTGGCAATTGAAGGCAATGATGTCCCTGCCGAGGTTTATGTCGAGGTTGATGGTTCGCGTTTCCTCATGTCCTCAACTGGCGAGTCATATACTTTCACCTTCCGAAATGTGAGCCAAAGCCAGGACTTCCGTTTCTATGCAGGGGGATTCTATTCAACAGCCGAACGTCTGGAAGTCATGGCGCGCCCCAGCATCGCGGCCCTGACCATCGACCTGGACTTTCCTTCCTATTTGGGTACGAAGGATGAGCGTCTGTCGAATACCGGTGACCTTGTTGTTCCTGAGGGTACGCGAATCACGTGGAACATTGAAGCTGTGACTGCCGATGAGATACGTTTCGTCACTGATACTGTCACCCCTTTTCGCGGAACCGGTGGTGGCCGTTTCAGCCATACCGTCCGTCCGAGATCCGGTCTTTCGTATGCACTTGTCGCCCGCAACGGGGCTTCACCTCTTACTGATACTGTCAGATACCGTATTCAGATAGTACCGGATCTAGCGCCCAGTATATCTGTGGAGGAAGCAAAAGACACCAGCGGTAGTCAACGGCTCTTCTTCCGCGGAACAGTGAAAGACGACCACGGGTTCAGCTCGCTCCGTTTCATGTACCGCTTAGCCAATGAGGCGGATACGGCCAAGTGGACTATCATTCCCATCGGCTTGCCTTCAGGCACATCAGGTGCCAACTACTACCATTCTTGGGATGTGAGTCAACTGGAGGTCCGTCCGGGCGAGTCGATCGAGTACTTTTTTGAGGTTTGGGACAATGATGGTGTGAACGGGGCCAAGAGCGCACGCACCCAGCGTCAAGTATATCGCGCGGCCACTTTGGCTGAGAAGAGCGAAGAGAATCAGGAGCGCAACGATGCTATGCAGAAGCAGCTCCAATCAGCGATATCTGAGGCCCGAGATATCAAGAAGGAGATGAACTCCATGCAGCAACAGATGCTGGAGAAGAAAACGCTCGATTGGCAGGACCGCAAACGGATTGAGCAGCTTCTTGAGCGGCAGAAGGAGTTGGAAAAGGATGTCAGCAATCTGAATAAGAAGAATGAGAATCGGGTTGACCGCATGTCAGAGTCGTTTGAGATGGAAGAACGGCTCATGGAAAAACAGGCCCAACTGCAGGAACTCTTCAATGAGCTTCTCACCGATGAGATGAAGGCCATGTACGAGAAGATGCAGCAGATGTTGGAGGAACTGAATAAGGACAAGCTTCAAGAGGCTCTCGAAAACATGAAATTCAATGCCGAGGACCTGGAAAAAGAGCTTGATCGTTCACTCGAACTATTTAAACAGCTCGAATTTGAACAGAAGCTGAACGAAACCAAAGAACGCCTCGAGGACCTTGCAAAACGTCAGGACGAACTCGCTGATAAAACCTCGAAATCGGATAAGGAACAAGACGGACTTGAGAAGGAACAACAGAAGCTCAGCGAGGAATTCAAAGAACTGGGCAAGGAATTAGACGACTTGAAAAAGAAGAACGATGAGCTTGAAAAGCCCAAGAGCATGGACGAGTTGGGCGAACAACAGAAAGACGTAGAGAAGGAACAGCAACAGAGCGAACAGAACCTTGACGAGAAGCAGAACAAAAAGGCCGCTCAGAACCAGAAGAAGGCTGCTCAGAAAATGAACGAAATGGCTCAACAGATGGGCAACATGATGGCTCAGATGCAACAAGAGGGCCAAGAGGAAGATATGAACTCTCTTAGGCAGATACTAGAGAATCTTCTCACCCTTTCTTTCGATCAGGAAAAGGTGATCAAAGACCTTAAGACGCTCAACAGAAATGACCCACGCTACGTGGACGTGGCCCGGGAGCAACGCAGGCTCAAAGACGACTCGAAACTTATTGAGGACTCACTGTTCGCATTGAGCAAACGCGTTGAGCAGATAAAGACCGTGGTGAACCGCGAGATACGCCAGGTGAATCAGGATATGGGCAAAGCGCTCGATGAGATGGGCAATCGAAACACCCCTGTCATTCTTTCAAGACAACAGGGGGCACTCACGTCTATAAACAACCTCGCACTTCTACTGAGCGAAGCCTTGCAACAGATGCAACAGAACGCTGCGAATTCATCAGGTAGCGGCTCGTGCTCAAAACCCGGTAGCAAACCCGGTCAAGGCAAAAAACCTTCTGCCTCTAGTATGAGGCAGATGCAGGAACAGCTAAACAAGCAGGTGGAGGCAATGCAGAAGGCCTTGGAGAAAGGACAGAAGGACGGGGGCAAAAAGCCTGGACAACGCCCTGGTCAAGGCTCTATGCCCGGAATGTCTAAAGAGCTTGCGCAGATGGCTGCTCAGCAAGAGGCCCTTCGCAGCATGGTGCGCGAGTATGAGGGAAAAATGAAACAGGGTGATAAGGGCGGAAAAAATGGGCCGGGAGGTCTGGGCGACCTCTCTCAGAAGATGGAGCAGACCGAACGGGACATTGTGAACAAGAACATCACAATCGAGACGCTGCGCAGACAACAAGAGATTCTCACAAAACTTCTAGAAGCCGAGAAATCTGAGCGCGAACGTGAGATGGAGAACCGAAGGGAATCTCGAGAAGCAAAAGATGAAAATTCTGGTAACCCTGAGGAATTCTTCAAGTATAAGCCCGCCAAGCGCACCGAAACTGAGCTGCTACTCACCGTTCCTGCCGACCTGAGTCCCTTCTATCGGAATAAGGTGGACGAGTATCTGCTCAAAGGTGCCGAATGAGCGCTTAACGATGAATAGTCAGGTCGTTTCTTTCAGTTCTAGCAACGATAATCTTGTTGTTGCAGAGAAACTGGTCGATGATGTTTGCCGCCATTACAAGGTGGATGAGGATTTCTATGGTAACATCCTCATTGCCGTGACTGAGGCTGTTAATAATGCCATCAATCACGGCAATCGCCTCGACCCATCAAAATCTGTCACTATTGAGTTTGTAGCTTCCGATAATCATCAGCTTCACTTCACTGTGAAAGATCAGGGCATGGGATTCGACTACAATGCCCTCCCCGACCCTACAGACCCTGAGAACATAGATAAAATTAGTGGCCGTGGGGTGTTTCTCATGAAGAACCTCTCTGACGAACTTCGGTTCAACGACTCTGGTTCTGCCGTTGAGATGGTCTTTTGCGTCAACTGATGTCTATTCTATTCTCTTACGATTATTTCGGTTTCCGTCTAAAAGGAAGCCGGATGATTAAGGAATGGCTCAATAAAGTCATAAATTCACACAACAAGCGAATAGGTCGGATTCAATTTGTCTTTGTTTCCGATGATCGATTGCTGGATATGAACCGGCAATTCCTTAACCATGATTACTTCACTGATATTATCACTTTCGATTATTGCGAGAAAGGTCTGATATGTGGCGAGATTTATATCAGTGTTGATCGGGTTAGGGAAAATGCTGATTCAATGAAAATCGACTTTTATGATGAGATGTTGCGCGTGCTCGCCCACGGTGTCTTACATCTTATCGGATTCAAAGACGGCAACCCAGCCCAAAAACGCTTGATGAGAGAGGCCGAGGATAAGGCCTTATCTTTGCGGGTCTTGCCGCTTCTTGCGAATTAAATGAGCCTTTCACCGCATTCTTACGAGGTAATTGTCATCGGTGGCGGACATGCCGGTTGCGAAGCTGCGGCCGCGGCCGCCAATATGGGCTCTCGCACTCTCTTGATTACGATGAACATGGGGGTCATCGGTCAGATGTCCTGTAACCCCGCTATTGGAGGAGTGGCTAAGGGGCAGATTGTTCGTGAGATTGACGCGTTGGGCGGTCTAACCGGAATCATTGCTGACCGTTCTGCTATTCAATTCCGTATGCTCAATCGTTCTAAAGGGCCCGCTATGTGGAGCCCTCGGACACAGAACGACCGCATGCTCTTTGCGCAAGAGTGGAGAATGGAATTGGAGCGTATTCCTCTGCTCGACATTTGGCAAGATTCTGTTACTTCTCTTCTTATTGTGGATGATGTTGTAAAAGGTGTTGAAACATCTACAGGCATTCGTTTCCAGTCTAAATCCGTCATTCTTACTGCTGGGACTTTTTTAAATGGCACCATTCACATTGGTGAGAAGAACTTCAGTGGAGGCAGAACCGGGGAAAAAGCCGCTCATGGTATCACTGAGCAGCTCTTTGATATTGGTATGCGCACAGGACGGATGAAAACAGGCACTCCGCCCCGCATTGATGGTCGATCTATTGATTACTCCAAAACAAAAGAACAACCTGGGGATGAGAACCCGGGAAAATTCAGTTTTAGCGATACCAAACCTCTTTCAAAACAAAGAAGCTGCCACATCACCTATACGAACGCAGAGGTACATGATATTTTGAAAACCGGTTTTCATAAGTCACCTATGTATTCTGGTCGTATTCAGGGCTTAGGTCCTCGCTATTGTCCTTCTATTGAAGATAAGATAAGTCGTTTCGCTGAGCGAGACCGTCATCAACTTTTCATAGAGCCTGAGGGATGGAATACCGTAGAGGTCTATCTCAATGGGTTCTCAACCTCTTTGCCTTACGATGTACAATACAGTGCATTGAAAAAGGTACCGGGGATGGAGAATGTCAAGATGTATAGACCAGGATATGCAATAGAATATGATTTCTTTCCTCCCGAACAGTTGAAACTTTCTCTTGAGAGCAAATTAATTGGTGGCCTATTTCTTGCGGGACAAGTAAATGGCACCACTGGTTACGAAGAAGCTGCGGCCCAAGGTTTGATGGCAGGTATCAACGCACATAATCATTGCGCCCAAAAGGAAGCTCTTGTCCTTGACAGATCTACAGCGTACATAGGAGTTTTGATTGACGACTTGGTTACCAAGGGTACAGATGAACCTTATAGGATGTTCACCTCACGAGCAGAACATCGTTTGCTGCTACGTCAGGACAATGCCGATTTCCGTTTATCGGATTTAGGTAATTCCATCGGACTTCTTGATTATTCGCAACACGCTAGTTTTAAGAATAAAAGTATTGATTTTCAAATATTTAAGAGAGAAATAGAGGGTTTCAGTGTAGCTCCTGAGGAGATAAATCCTTATCTGCTGACTGTCAACGGAGCGCCTATTACGCAGCGCCTAAAGCTTGCTTCCCTCGTTCCTCGACCAGAGGTCCGATTAGCAGACCTTATGTTTCACGTGAAACGCATTCATGAGGCCCTTGGACATCATACGGCCGAAGTGATAGAACAGGTAGAGATTCAGCTCAAATACATAGGCTACATTGACCGACAACAGGACTTAGCACTTAAGATTAATAGACTTAAGGCGTTTACCATTTCTGAAAATATAGACTACAAATCCATCCACGCTCTCTCCTCGGAGGCGCGCCAAAAACTATCTTACCATAAGCCAACAACTATTGGCCACGCTTCAAGAATAAGTGGCGTTTCCCCTTCTGATATATCTGTTCTTCTTGTTCACTTGGGAAAATAATCCTCTTAGAGTCATGCAGCACTGCCCACTTTGCAACAGCCCAAAAGCTACGGAGCTCTTCACTGCAAGAGATTGGCTCATCACTAATGAAAAATTCTCCATCTGTCATTGTTTGATTTGTGGTCACGTTTATACAGGTAATCCTCCGGCTGAAGCGGAAATTCCTAAATATTATGCATCGGAGAACTACACCTCTCACACAGACAAGGCATCACAAGGCGCCATCTATAGAATTGCTAAAAATTTCAATCTCTGGTGGAAGCTTCGTCTGATACGCAAACACATTAATCTCGAGGTCAGAGTTTTAGACTATGGCTGCGGAACAGGTGACTTCCTGGCTTACTGTCAATCACAAGGAAATATGATTGCATACGGATATGATCCAAGTGAAACAGCATTAAAACAATTGCGCTCCAAGTACGATTTTTCCATTCTGCAAAACATGTCAGATATATCGAAACAATCATTTGATTTAATAACTCTTTGGCACGTCATTGAGCACATACCACAACCGCAAAACGTTCTTGCTGACCTCATTCAGTCTATTAATCCTGGCGGTATTCTAATTCTTGCTATGCCAAATCATTCCTCCTTAGATGCAAAGTTCTACAAGGAAGATTGGGCTGCATACGATGTTCCACGACATCTACATCACTTCAGTCCGAAATTAATCGTTAGTACTCTCACGTCCTTAGGATTAGAGTTAAAACAAGAAGCTCTATTACCCTTCGACCCATTTTATATATCTCTTCTATCTGAACGTAATAAATCCTCACGGATTCCCTTACTTCTACGTTTGCCTCGCGCTCTTATCATTTCACTCATATCAACTATTCAATCTGTTATTAATCCATCCTCAGCGAGCAGTCCTGTACTCATATTCTATAAAAAGTAATCTTTATTCAAACACTACAACCCACCTAATGCGCTCAGCTCATTTTTTCAGTTTGTTTCAATATTATCACAAACGATTTATTAGGTAATTGTTGCTTAGTTCCTACCAACAAAATGACTTAATTTTTCTTATCTACTCTGTTAATAATCATTAACCACATGTATCTCAGTGATATATACTACAGAACCACAAACAAACTAGTTACAACTTCTGTATAGTTTATATGATTCTATGTTTTTCAACAAATAAACAGGAAGGAAATCAATCAAACACGAAATGAAATTCTCTTTCTCTTTTATTTTATTGTTTCTCCATTCCTTATTTCTCTTCGGAACGAATTTTCTTTTCTTCACCTTGGCTAGTGCACAAAAACCCAAGTTTCCGAAGCCAGGAGGAAAAGAGACTTTAGAAATTGATAATTTGTTCTTTGAAGCCGAGAGGGAGAAGATGCTGGGTAATATGGAAAGGTCTGCTCAACTCTTCACTAATGTTTTGGAGAAGGATCCAGCACGAACTGCTTGTCTTTATGAATTGGCCGATATTCAGCTGGGTGCTAATAGGGTAGAAGAGGCAATTGTTCTAGCTGAAGCTGCCTATACAGCCGACAGGAGGAATGCGTGGTACGCTCTTTTCCTTGCAGAGCTGTGTATGAGTGTAGGCAAGGTCGAGAGGACAATTGAGATTCTCAAAGCTTCTCTAAAAGAGAACAGAAAGAACGAAAGGATTTACTTCCTATTAGCGACTGCCTATGAGTCTCAGGGTAGTTATGAAGACGCAAGCGCTCTCATTTCTGACTTAGAGGGTGTTATAGGAAGTGATCCTGAGCTAATGGAAATGAAGATAGACCTTTTACTGAAAAGCAATGATTTGAACGGTGCTTTGAAGGAGAGAAAAAGAGTATGGGAAGAGGATAAAGGAAATATTGATAATGGAATGAAGTATATTGAAATGTTGATGGTCAATGGAAAGAAGGAGGAAGGAGAAATGCTTTTACTAGAAATGCACAATCGTTTTCCAGAAGACGGAATGACATGTTACATGTTGTCTGAATACTATAGGCAAAGAATGATGGAGAAGGAATTTATAGAAATGATAACCTGCGCATTCAACGATAAAGAATTCGATATTGATAAGAAAATGGGTGTGCTTTTAGCGATGTTGAAGCTAAGTTCAAGTGAGGAAGTCAGTGAAAAAATTAAAGAGTTGTTGGATGTAATGGTATTAGTTCATCCGGCAGAAGCGAAAACCTATGCCATCGCAGGTGATTATTACCTTCAAAAGGGGAATAGAGTAGAGGCAGAAATAAATTTTCGAAGAACAGTCGAAATTGATAGTAGCAGACTACCAGTTTGGGAGGAATTGGTCAGATTGAACATTGAGTTGGGTAGATATAGAAGGGCAAATGAGTTATGCCAAAGGGCAATAGAGTTGTTTCCGATAAATGGTTCTATCCGTGTTTTGTCTGGAATAGCGCAAGCAAGAAGGGGTTTTTATCGTGAAGCTGAGGAAGAGTTGATTGAGGCAGTGAAATACGTTAAGACGAATCCAAGTATTTCGGTTCAGTTATACGCTGAGTTGGGATTTGTACAGAGTGGTCTAGGTAGATTGGAAGAATCAGATAAGTCGTTTACAAAAGCTCTTGGCATTAGTCCAGATAACCCGAATGTTCTGGCTAATTATGCGGCATCACTGTTACAGCGGAGTGAGCAATTAGAGAGAGCAGAAGAAATGGCTCAAAGAGCTTGTTCTATTAGTCCTGGGAATCCCTATTATGAAGATGTTTACGCGAGAATTTTGAGTGTTGGCAATAAGCATAAGGATGCGAAGGTTTGGATTAAGAAGGCATTATCAAACAGTTTGGAAGATACATCAATTATTATAGAGCACTGTGGTGATATACTCTTTAGAGGCGGAGAGAAGGAGGAGGCAATAAAAAATTGGAGGAGAGCTTTGGAACTGGGTGGCGATAATGAGCAACTAAGAAAGAAGGTCTCAGAAGGGGCTCTTTGAGATGCGTATCAGTTTTTTGTGTTCATGTTTGTTGTTCTCTGCACTCTCAATTCTAGGGTGTAAAACAAAGAAACAGGCTGTAAAGCAGGATTTGAATGAGACTATCGAGTCTTCAAAGAATGATGAAGGGCCTCAAAGGAATAGTTATCTTTCTGGGAAGGGCAATATGGAGTACAGAGATGGAGAGAGAAGCCTCAGCCTGAGTATTCGGTCAAGAACATGCCTTGACTCTGCGATTTGGGTATCGTTGAGTATGCTGGGCATTGAGGCATTAAGAGCAATTATATGTCGTGATTCGGTTCAAGTCCTGAATCGTATATCAAAGAAGTTCGAGGCTGTAAGCTTCGATTCACTCTCTGTTGTTATCGGGTTTCCAGCAAGCTATAGTCAAATTGAGTCGCTGTTATTCGGTATCCCGAGGCCAGTTGTTCCGGAGTTGGTGACTAATGAGCACGTAATGCTGGAGTACAAGACGGAGTATGATAGTACGGGGTCCTGTCTAATGATGATAGGGTCGTTCCTTCGAAACAAGGAGGGTCAAGAGTTATTGACATCGGAGTATGGTAAACACGAGAGTAAAGGCAGTTTTTGCCTACCACAGCGCGCCAAATTTGCAGGCACAGTGCGAGATAGCATAGCGTTAGAAATTGACTGGATAAGTCTTGATACCACATCACGAGTCGACATGCCATTCCAGATACCTCAAGGTTATGAGAGAGGTCACTAAGGCAGTCTTTCTTATCATGCTGACTCTGAATTGGACGGGTGTATATTCTCAGTCACGAACCGAGCTAGAAGAAAAAAAGACAAGGCTGCAAAAAGAGATTGAGTACGCGAACAAACTCCTGAAGGAGTCGCAGGTAAATCAGAAGAACACCTTGGGTAAGTTGAATCTTCTGAACACAAAGATCACGAAGCGACAAGAACTGATCAACACCATGCTCCGACAATCGCAGGTCATGGAGCGACAGATAGAAGAGACACAGGGTGTTGTTAAAGCTTTGGAAGAGGATGTGGAACGACTCAAGTCCGAGTACGCCATCATGCTTCAATACACTTATAAGAACCAGAAATTCTATGACCGCTTGATGTTTGTTTTCTCAGCTAAGGATTTCAATCAGGCTTATAAACGACTAAAGTATTTTGAACAATATGCCAATCATAGAAGAGAGCAAGCCCGTCTTATTGAAGAGACCCGAATATCCTTAAGCAGCCGTGCAGAAGAGCTGACGCGGAAGAAGCGGGAATTAGCAGTTGTACTTGAGGATAAGGAGCGAGAAAAAATCACCCTCAGCGAAGAAATGGATGAACAGGGCAAGATGATGGAGACCCTGAAGAGGCAAGAGAAAGATCTTAGGAAAGACCTAGAGAGGAAAAGGAAAGAGAAGGAAAGACTCGATAAGGCGATAGCGAGAATAATTGAAGAAGAAATCAAGAAGGCGAGGGCCAAAGCGGAGAAAACAACGACTGCTGGAACTAAGGTGACGAGTTCCGGGTTCGCGCTGACCCCTGAGGAACAGATTCTTTCCTCTAGCTTCTCAGACAATTTGGGAAAACTGCCTTGGCCAAGCGAGCGAGGGGTGATTACCAGCACCTTCGGAGAGCACGCGCACCCCACTTTGCGGGACATCCGAACCTTCAACAATGGGGTTGATATCGCTACGGAAGGGGGGTCGAAGGCACGAGCCATTTTCGATGGGGTGGTATCGGCAGTTATCGTGATTCCTGGAGCGAATAAAGCTGTGATGGTACGGCATGGAGAATACCTGACCGTTTATTCCAATCTCAAGGATGTATTTGTCAAACCACAAGACAAGGTCAAAGTGAAGCAAGAGATAGGATCTGTTGCCAATGACACCGAAGAAGACCGCACCCTTTTGCATCTCGAAATCTGGAAGGGAACCACGAAGCAGGATCCAGCGAAATGGATACAAGCGAGAAAGTGATACCTTTGCTTCCCACACGAAGGCTATGAATCACTACACTCTCTTAAATTTCTTGCCAGGTGGGTCGGAATGGATTCTGATACTGTTGGCAATTGTTTTCCTGTTCGGTGGAAAAAAAATACCCGAGCTGATGCGAGGTGTTGGTCAGGGCATCAAAGAATTCAAGGACGCTTCGAAAGGAGAAGACAAGAAACTCAGCGAGAAGAAAGACTGAGTTTTAGGACTGCCCCTGCATGGCCAGTATGACAATCGAGGGTCACCTTGAACAGATAGCTGCTGGAAAAACCAGCGTCCGTAATACGGTAGAATTTTTTCTTGGACGAATAAAGGAACAGTCCGGTCTGAACGCGTTCCTAGAGGTTTTCAGCAGTTCAGCACTGGTTCGTGCAGACTATTTAGATTCAGCAGCTGAGACCGGCAGACCATTAGGCTGTTTACATGGTGTGGTCATCGCTCTTAAGGACAACATCTGCTATGAAGGACACAAGGTTTCGGCATCATCGAAGATCCTTGAAGGCTATGTGTCGCCTTACACGGCTACGGCAGTAGAGCGCCTTTTGGCAGAAGGAGCAGTAATAATCGGCCGCCTCAACTGCGATGAATTCGCAATGGGCAGCTCGAATGAGAATTCGGCATTTGGTCCTGTCTTGAATCCGGTGAATCAATCACGTGTGACAGGAGGATCGTCCGGTGGGTCAGTTGCGGCTGTGGCTGCGGGTTTGTGTCATGCAGCTTTAGGAAGCGACACCGGTGGGTCTATTCGCCAACCTGCATCTTTCTGCGGACTGGTCGGCCTGAAGCCCACGTACGGACGTATATCCAGACATGGGCTGATCGCATACGGCAGCAGTTTTGACCAGATAGGCCCGATAACACGGAAAGTGTCGGAGTCAGCGCTCTTATTGGAAGTGATGGCAGGGCGGGATGACTTCGATAGTACAGCTTCCACAGTAATGCCAGAGAGGTATAGTTCTAACCTGACACTGAACGGAAAGAAGAGCTACGCCTATCTGAGAGAACCCATTGAGAGTTCGGCACTTAATCCTAGGATAAAAGAGGCCTTTTTTAAGAAGATTGATGACCTGAGAAAGCAGGGCCACACCGTAGAAGCAGTCGATTTCCCTTTTCTCGACTATCTGGTGCCCACCTACTACGTGCTTACGACTGCCGAGGCATCGTCAAACCTTTCTCGTTTTGATGGCATGCGTTACGGCTACCGGAGCGAGAACGCCACAGACCTCGAGAGCACGTACAAACTTTCCAGGTCAGAAGGTTTCGGCCCAGAGGTCCAGCGCAGAATCATGCTGGGCACATTCGTTCTGTCTGAAGGGTATTACGATGCATATTACGCCAAGGCTCAACGGGTGAGACGTATGTTACGAGATAGGGTGGAGGAGCTTTTCGTCAAGTACGACCTTATCCTGAGCCCCACGACCCCAGATGTAGCGTTCAAGTTCGGAGAGAACTGTGCCGACCCCATTAAGATGTATCTTGAAGACATCTACACCGTTTTGGCCAATCTGACGGGCCATCCGGCTGTTTCGGTTCCGATAGGAAAGGACGATGAAGGCCTTCCTTTTGCAATGCAGATCATGGGTAGATTGTTTGATGAGAGCACCGTCTTGGCCGCGGCCGAAACAATTTTCATCGACTGAATAGCCAATTTCGCAGACTGGAATCGCTTTTCGGTCGAAGCGGGAATGTTGCCTGTCGATGAGGTGGGTACCTTTGAGGGTTCAGCCTCCAGCAGTAACAGGTTACCCATGACAATTAAACCGATCAACCTGCTTGTGGCCCTTGCCCTGAGCATTGGCTTAGGAGCAGCGGCTCAGAATCCGATTCAGACAGAGTGTATCAACGCTGACGACCCGGTGCTGTCGATGCTTGATAGTCTCACCATGGCGAAGTATTTCGCCCGATCCAAGTTCACAACGGACACGGTCAAACTCAATCATAACAAGTGGAAACCAGGAGAGATACCCACTTTTAGCGATGAGGTGATATCGAAGCGTTTGGCGGCATTGGACAAGAAGACCCCGTTCAAATTCACTCTCAATGATCCTGTAAAAGCTTACATCCGGGCGTATTCAGTTACGCACCGGGACAAAGTCTCGCGCTTCCTCGGCTTAGCGCAGCTTTATTTTCCTCTATTTGAGGAGGTTCTTGATAAACACGACCTGCCGCTGGAGTTCAAGTATCTGGCGGTGGTGGAGTCGGCACTGAACCCCGTGGCACGGTCAAAATCAGGAGCCACCGGCCTTTGGCAGTTCATGTACCGTACGGGCAAGATCTATGATCTGGAGGCCACATCCTATGTCGATGAGCGTTGCGACCCTTATTTGGCCACAGAGGCCGCCTGCGAGTACTTCAAGTTTCTCTATTCCATTTTCAATGATTGGAATCTTGTGCTTGCCGCCTACAATGGTGGGCCTGGCACGCTGACTAAGGCAATAAGGCGATCGGGCGGGGAGCGCGATTACTGGAAGTTGCGTCCTCACCTTCCGCAAGAGACCGGTGGATATGTGCCAGCTTTCATTGCAGTGAATTATGTGATGCACCACGCGTCTGACCACAATATTTACCCTATTGAGCCCGAGTTCTTCAACTACGAGCTTGATACAGTCAAAGTGAGAAAGCAACTGAGCCTTACCACATTGGCGAACGTCCTTCAAATGGATGTTGCCCAACTGCTCTTCCTCAATCCAATGTTCCGCAAGGGAATAGTTCCGGCATCAGAGAACGGGATGACAGTTATTCTGCCCAAGCACAAGCTGGGAGTATATCTCGCCAACGAGGAGAGTATATACGAATTGGAACAGGCCCCACCTCCAGTTGAGCTCGTTGCTGAAGCCGCTCCTGTTAAAGAGGACCGAAAGGTTCATGTGGTGAAAAAAGGCGAGACATTGAGCAGCATAGCCGCGCGTTACCGCTGTACAGTGAATGAGTTACGCGACTGGAACGGAATCTCAGGCAACGGCATCGGGGTAGGTCAACGAATCGCTGTGTATACAGACGGTCCGGCACTACAAGCCACCAGCACTCCCAGCGGTGAGCGGTTCCACACCATTCAGAAAGGGGACACATTGTTCGGAATCGCGAAGGATCATAACATCAGTGTGGCCGACCTAAAGAAGAAGAGCGGGCTTACCGAGCGCAGCACACTGAGAGTGGGGCAGAGGATAAGGATAGGATGAGGCATCCGCTTTTATTGATCATTACCGCGGCCTTAATTGCTGGTTGCGATGCTGAGCTGCCTTTGCCATCCGTTACCGGTAAACAGGGCGAATTGGTGATAGTCTGTGATAAGAGCCTGTGGGACAGTCCTGCTGGCGACACTGTCTTTAACATATTCACGGCTGATGTATACGGCCTGCCTCAACCCGAGGCGCTGTTCCGCACGGTGCACGTAGCTCCAGAATCGTTTACAAGCATTTTCCGCACGCACCGCAATGTTCTGATTCTGACACCAGCTAAGGAGGGAAAGGGTAGGGTGGAGGTAAGGCGTGATGTCTGGGCCACACCGCAAATGGTGGTGGAGGCGCATTACACAGATGACGAGGGCCTCATTCGCCTAATGCAGCAAGCGGAACAGCGCGTAAAGGCCCAACTTCTTAATGCTGAGGCTGAACGCGTTAAAGTGAGCTATTCAGCCCAGTTGGATGAGGGACTGATGCCCGTGTTGTCAGATCATCGCATCAGCTTGGCCGTGCCAAAGGGATACAAGTTGGTGAAGCGTGAGGCCGATATGTGTTGGCTCCGATATGATAGTGAGAAAGTCAATCAGAGCATTATCGTATTCACTGAGGAAGGCACCGAGGATTTTTCAATGTTACCGGACGCGCTGATGGCCTCTGCCGACCGAATGGGCCGCAAACACGTGCCAGGCCCGGACCCCGACACTTACATGAGTGTTTTCAGAGAGTATCCGCCAATGACCACCGACACGGAGCTTGCTGGTCAGAAAGCAGTTAAGCAGGTGGGGCTGTGGCGCGTGGAAGGGGCCATGATGGGCGGCCCATTTGTTCATTATGTGGTCGAAGACAATGAGCGGGGCCAGACACTTCACCTTTTTGCCCTTGTCTTCGCCCCGGCCGAGGAAAAGCGGAATCTGGTACTCCAGGTCGATGCGTTGATCCAGAGTATGAGTTGGCTGTGAGAGGCGCTATCCTCGGGCTTCTGCCAAAGCAGCCTCAACGAAGCGAACGAACAGCGGGTGAGGGTTCTGCACCGTGCTGCGGTACTCTGGGTGAAACTGCACACCGATGAACCACGGATGGTTCTTGAGTTCAACCACCTCAACAAGATTGCTGTCGGGGTTGATGCCAGATGCTAACATGCCAGCAGCCTCGTACTGCTCGATGTAGGCATTGTTGAATTCATACCGGTGGCGGTGGCGTTCGCGCACCGAGGTGTCGGCATACACCGCTGCGGCCTTAGACCCTTTCTTCAGTCTGCATGGATACCCACCCAGACGCATGGTGCCGCCCTTGCGGGTTATCTTCTTCTGATCTTCCATGAAGTCTATGACGGGGTGTGGCGTGGCTCCGTCCATCTCGGTGCTATTGGCACGTTGCAGGCCAAGGACATTCCGGGCGAACTCGATCACAGCACACTGCATGCCCAAACAGATACCGAAAAACGGAACTTTTTGCTCGCGGGCATAGCGCACAGCTGCAATCTTGCCCTCTATTCCCCGATCACCGAAGCCCGGTGCCACCAGAATACCCTTCATTCCCTTGAGCTTGGCCTGAACGGTTTCGGGCGTGATGCTCTCGCTATGTATCCAATGCAGGTTCACTCGGCACTCGTTGGCCACGCCTGCATGAATGAATGCCTCCGCGATACTCTTGTAAGCATCTTTCAATTCCACATACTTACCGACAAGCGCAATGTCCACCTCGTGCACAGGATTCTTCAATACACCGAGGAACTGCTTCCACGCCCCTAGATCCGGTTCGGCCTTGGCTGGCATCTTCAGTTTAGAAAGCACAACGGTGTCAAGCTTCTCCTTGTGCATGAGCAACGGGACGTCATAAATGGTCTCCGCATCGATGCTCTCAATCACAGCGTTCACATTCACGTTACAGAAAAGAGCAATCTTCCTTTTCTGATCCTCTGGAATCTTGCGATCGGCCCTACAGACCAGGATATCAGGTTGCACACCACTTTCGAGCAGGGTCTTAACCGAATGCTGGGTGGGCTTGGTCTTCAACTCGCCTGTGGTGGGCAGATAGGGCAGAAGCGTGAGGTGGATAACCAGACAGTCATTGGGGCCCAGATCCCAACGCAGCTGACGTACGGCTTCTATGTACGGCAGCGATTCGATGTCGCCCACAGTTCCACCTATCTCGGTGATCACTAGATCGTATTTCCCCGTTTCGCCAAGCAGGCGTATCCTTCTTTTTATCTCATCGGTGATGTGAGGGATAACCTGCACGGTCTTGCCCAGGTAGGCCCCTTCGCGCTCGCGGTTTATGACATGCTGGTAGATGCGGCCGGTGGTGACGTTGTTGTCCTGACTGGTAGGCACATTGAGGTAACGCTCATAGTGCCCCAGGTCGAGGTCGGTCTCAGCCCCATCATCCGTTACAAAGCACTCGCCATGCTCATACGGATTGAGTGTGCCAGGGTCAACGTTGATGTAGGGGTCCAGTTTCTGGATAGTGACGCTGTGCCCGCGGGCTTGAAGCAGCTTGGCCAAAGAGGCAGAAACGATGCCTTTACCGAGGCTCGATGTGACCCCTCCGGTCACGAAAATGTACTTGGTTCCGGGCATGTTCATCTAGGATATGACCGGGGGTCAAATCTAATATCTGGCCGCGCGGTGCAGCCTAATCAAATAGCTGAAATCGCCTTTTTGTTGTTGACAGCAGATTCGCTCAGCCCCGGTTGGCCTCGATATAGTCGGCCATTGTGCGCACCGAGTAAAACACCTCTTTGCCGCGCTTCGGATCATCAAGCTTCACCTTATACTCCTTGTCCATGAGAACTATGAGTTCCAATGCATCAATGCTGTCAAGGCCCAGACCGTCACCGAACAACGCGGCATCGCTATTGATATCGGCAGGTGTGATGTCCTCAAGGTTGAGGGTCTCAATGATCTGTTTCTTCAGGTTCTCCTCAAGCTGTGCTGATGCCATGGTAAAGCGTGTGCGTGGGGTCGGTGTAACGTAAGTGCAAGGATACGGAATGGTAGAGATGCGAAAGCCTTTTGGGATTTCTATACGTGGTCATAACACAGGTAAGCGGTTATAGTTTGGTGACCCTAACGTTTAAGAATGGGGTTGCCTAATCCATTGAGAACAGAATCTTTGGATCAATCCGTTGATAATGACATCCACTTGAGATTCGGCCACTCCCGCTGCCCTCCGGTTTCGGTCATGGTCTCGTACATCCTTGGGATCCTTGCCGATCATGACCGCCTTTACCTTCGCCCCGAACATGATCCCGCAGGATACCATCGCCCAAATTTTCGAGACAGCCCGGATTGAGGAGGTTGTTGGCGATTTTGTGCACCTTAAGAAGAAGGGTAGCAATCTGTGGGGTCGGTGCCCGTTCCATAACGAGAAGACCCCCTCATTCAGTGTTTCTCCAGGGCGAGGCATCTACAAGTGTTTCGGATGTGGCAAAGGCGGCAGTGCCGTAAACTTCATAATGGAGCATGAGCACCTCAGCTACCCTGAGGCGCTGCGCTACTTGGCCCGCAAGTATTCAATAGAGGTAGAAGAAGAGCAACGCACCCCTGAGCAGGAGGCCGAGACAACAAGGCGAGAGGCCCTTTATCTCACCTTGGCCTATGCTCAACGCACACTGTCGGACAACCTATGGAACACCGATGAAGGCCGTTCCATAGGACTGGGATATTTCCGCGAACGTGGTTTCCGCGATGATGTCATCGATCGTTTCCAACTCGGCTACAGTTTCGACCGCAGCACCGCATTCACTGACCGCGCTCTTCAGGATCAACATAAGAAAGAGGCTCTGATAGAGTCGGGGATGAGCCTGTTGATGGATGATGGCCGAGTGATAGACCGTTTCCGCGGAAGGGTGATGTTCCCCATCCACAACCAGAGCGGCCGTGTCATCGGGTTCGGGGGCCGCATACTGCGCAGCGACAAGAAACTGGCCAAGTATGTCAATTCACCAGAGACCGAGATCTATCGCAAGAAGGACGCCCTCTACGGCATCTTCCAGGCTAAGCGGGCCATAATTGAGAAGGACAATTGCTTCCTTGTTGAGGGATACACCGATGTGATATCCATGCATCAGGCGGGCATCGCCAATGTGGTGGCCAGTTCGGGCACAAGCCTTACCATAGAGCAGGTGCGTATGCTGAGGCGGTATACGCAGAACCTCACCATCATGTACGATGGCGACCCTGCGGGCATCAAGGCGGCCATGCGGGGTATAGACATGGTGCTTGAAGAAGGCCTGAATGTGCGGACCCTTCTGTTCCCAGATGGCGAGGATCCCGACTCTTTCTCGCGCAGCCGCACAGCCGATGAGTTGCAGCAGTTCATAACGTCCAACTCGAAGGATTTCATTCGATTCAAGGCCGAACTGCTGTTGGAAGAAGCGCAAGGCGACCCGATCCGCACAGCGGCACTTATAAAGGACATAGTAGGCACCATTGCGCTGGTGCCCGACTCCATAACGCGCAGTCTCTATGTACGCGAGTGTGCTCAACTGATGCGCATTGAGGAGCAGGTGCTGGTGTTCGAACTGAATCGCCTGCGTAGGAAAAGGGCTGATGAACGTCATAAGACGAACACACCCGATGGTCCGGATGAGGCTTCAGATCCGGGCGCCCTCAGGCCCGATGAGGTGGTGCCGGTAACTCAACCTGTAGCAGAGGCCGAACTGGGCTCCACCCCGCAGGAACGCGACCTGGTGCGGCTGTTACTGCAGTATGGGCACAAGGATATGTTGGTGCGATATCCCACTGAGGACGGCACCATGGCCGAGGAAGAGGTGAATCTTGCTCTTTTCATCGTGCACGAGCTCGCTGCCGATGCCTTGGACCTGAATGACCCCGTGTTGCAAAGTGTAATGCTAGAATTCAGGCAGATGCTGGCTCAGGATCAGGTACCCACAATGCAGCATTTTGTGCAGCATTCGGATCCGGCCATAACGGCTCTCGCGGCCGACCTGGGCAGCACCCCTTACGTGCTCAGCAGCCGTTGGCAGGATCACAACATATTCGTCACGCTCGAATCGGACCTGCTTACAAGGGCTGCACGTTCTTCTATTAACATGCTCAAGCTGCGCAGACTCGATATGCATATCGATGGCCTTAACCGGGCCCTTCGCGCACCTACCGATGAGTTGGACGAGATGGCCACCTTACAGGAACTCACCGAAATGAAGCGAATACGTACCGCATTAGCCCGCGAGATAGGATCAGTGGTGGTGAGGTAAAAAGAAAAGGCCCCCACATTGCTGTGGAGGCCTTTCTGCTTAGAAGGATTCAGGTTCTCAGCGGCTCACCATCACGCGGAAACTGGCGGTGGTGCCGTCAGAGTAACGCAGGTTGAAGATGTTGAGGCCCGAGGCCAAACCTTTAGCATCAACGCGAAGCACATCGGTGCCGTTCATGTTGATGTCATCGCTGTAAACCATGCGGCCGCTGGCATCAAAAGCCTGAAGGTTGACGCTGCCGCTATAGTTGCGGTTGAGGGGCACATTTACGAACTGTACGGTAGGGTTCGGGTATGGAATCAGTTCAACCTGTTCGTTCTCTTCGATTCCCGTAATGTCGTTCATGTGGAACACAAGCCCTGGCACGTAGTCTGTGCCGAATCCACCCGGATACCATGCATCGGTGTAGATAGGATAGAACGCTTGATTGGGGTAGGCATCATAGTTCGTGTTGTAATCCATGCCGCCATCGACATTAACGAACACGCTGTCATCAAAAACGTGCAGACAACCGAGGTATTTCTGGTCGTTCTGGAGAGCTATGGGCTCAGCGAAATCGGCACGAACAAGGACATCCGGGGTGTGGTCGGTGAAATCGTAGAAAGCATCACCGATCTGGTTCAGGTTGTCGAAGGTTATAGCAGTAGAGAGATCATCGTTCCATTCAAAGAAATTGATTTGAAAACCAAGACCTGTCAGGTAAGCCGTATCTGTGGCAGTCTGTATGCTCGTAACAGAAAAGGACATGCCCGCCAGTTCCAAAGCCGCGGCATTGCTAGATTGGAAAGCTATGCACCAATCGAACTCCGTTCCTGTGGAAGGGCGCAGACCATTGTTTGAAAGAGTGTTGCCCGTGGCAGGGTCCATGCGCGCACGGGAGTAGGTGTCAAGATTCACCCAGAAGCCGTTGGCGGCCACATTGTCCGTGTTGTACTCATCGGTAGAATCAGCACTTATGGTGTAAGTCACGGTGTACTCACCTTCGCCAGGATTGGCCATGCTGAAGTCGGGCAGCACAACAAGGGCGCTGTCGCCAGCAGGGATGGTGAGGCCTGTGGCCGAGGTCTCGTCATATATGTCATCGCCACCGTAGTTGATCTTGCAGTTCAGGATGGCGTTGGTCTGTTCGGCCGTACCGTAGTTGCGGATCCAAGCCTGTGGAGGGAATACGAAATTCGCACTGGACAGGGCCATTTGACGTGGAACGGCAAAACCGTTGGCGGAGGCGATGTCTCGCTGGTAGATGCTCAGGTTGTTCGCGTACAGACCCGAAATGGTGCCAATGAACACAACACACTCGTTGGCATCGATGGAAGGGCGCAGGGTCGCGCCATCGGCCTGACTGATCATGACAACCGGAATAGTGACCTGAGCACCAACGGCACCTGCTCCCATGGCAATGGGCGCACCGCTCACGTTGTTCACAACAATCACGCCCACAGCTCCTGCAGTCTGTGCGGCCAAGGCTTTGGCACCGAACTCACATGTGCCGCGGTAAATGAGCGCGATCTTGCCCGCTACGTTGTTCGTGGTAGCATTGCAACCTAAGGTGTCACCGGCTGTACCGTCACTGATCACAACCACAGTATCTTCTATACTGTTGGCCGTCATGTCCAGACCCCAGCCATCGGTGTAAGTGAAATCGTAGTTGCCCGCAACAGATGCGGGTTCCAATGCGATGAATACCACCTGAGCCGAGGCCGAAGTGGCCAGGGTACCCAGTACGGTCACCGCTGCGAAATTGAGTAAAGCTTTTTTCATGGTCTTTGAAGGTTTAGAGGAGCGCAAAGTAATGTCAAATCATGTTAACATGAACATAACTGCAGCATATCCCGCTAAAAGAGCCAGACTCCAGAGGATCCAGACGCGCAGATCTGTGTAATTGCCAGGTCGCACACCGCATAAGAGTCGCAACCTGATTGCGGAATAGACCTTATCAGTAATGGCGGCCATCACTGTGCCGAGGGCAATACCAGTAGTGCCTAAGAGGGGTAGTAGCGCAAGACTCACCCCGACATTGACAGCCAATTCAATGACCGAACTGACCATGATCGCCTTGCCGTGACCGGCACCAATGAGTAGAGTCTGGGGAAACACGCTACGCGGAATGATGAGAAGCAGATAAGTGCAGAACACCGGCACACTAGCCGAGAAGTCGGCATTGAATGCCAACGGATAAATGAACGGACCAGCCATCATTAGTACTAGCCCCACTGCGAAGAACAGGTGCATTAGCCTGCGCCCAGAAGTGCGGACCTCCCCTGCAACTGCCCCTACACCTCTCTGCGCCACAGCCGGCACCAGCGAGTTGCTGAATGCCGCAGCAAGAACCAGCGACAAGGGCAACTCTTTAGCACCGTATCGATACGTGGCGAACGTCTCCTCGTCAAAGAATCGACCCACGATCAGTCCATCGATATACTCCGATGAGCCTGCCAGCAATGTTCCGACAGCCAACGGCCAGGCGTGGGCCCAAAAACGGTTAAGATAAGCGGTGTCAATCCTGAATTCGGCCCATCGGGCCAAAAGGACCCATAGAAGAGCGTATCGACCGAAGGTGGCGATGAGCAGCCCTTGTAGGGCCATCCCTAGACCGTGACCTAGGAAGACGGGAAGAGCCATGAGCACGAGCTGAGACCCGAAAGCCACTGTCCCGTATCCAATTAGGCCCATGGACTCTTTGCGCAATAAGAGCATTTGCTCTATCAGATACACGGGGGTGATAAGGGCCAGATACCACCCATAGGTGGTGTAGAATGCCAGAAGATCGGGTTTGTTGGTCAAGAAAGTAAAGGGGGTGATGAGCGTGCGGAATAGCACCATGAGCAGTATGCCCGCCAAACTGAGCACCACGAATACATTGAACACATCAGAGGAGCGGCCCTCCTTGGACATTGTTGCTGTGGCGAGTATCCCCTGCGTGATACCCGATAGCCACCAGAAGCTGAGCAGGCTACCCAGAAAGACGAGTCCCTCGTAAACCCCGATGCCGAAAGTGCCTAACCCTCCGTGAGCAAAGGCGGCCCCAGTGAGCAAGAGCGCCCCGTAACGCATCACCTGAAAAGCCTGAAAAGCCCTTCGGGCCTGCACGTCAGGTGGTGTGGAGCTCTGCATCTACGTTGTTCCTGAAGGCCATGAAGGTGCGGTAGAAACTGCTGGCGCCCGCAATGAAACATGCACACAGAATGGCCGCCACGACTTTGGGATGAAACACCAGCAAATTCTCGTGTACCACATCAATGCCCGTGTAGCGCACATCGACCCAGTCTAGGAAATGCATCACTCCCTCAAGGTTGAGTAGATAGCCGATGCTGATGAGTGCATAAGGCCACCACTGTCGCGTCATGATGGCATATACACCGCTGAACAGGATGGTCGGATGCATGTAGCGCTCATGCATCTGGGTGCTGAAAAGAAAGAAAGCAAGCGATGTGAGCGCGGCCGTCTGGAACAGCGTGGCCAACCGCTCCTCGCGCCTCAGGTTATTGAAGGCGCGGTTGAACAGAGCAAGGAACAGCGGCATTGTGACCAAAGCTGTCGCCACAGCGAACAGGGTCAGTCCCCACCAGCGCACAGGTATGCCGAGGGCGACATTGGTGTCAGGCGTGGTGAAGGGATCCTCCGCCATCAGATAATAGATGTTGTAGGCATGGCGGCTCAGCACGGGGTAATAACCCATGGTGCGATCCACCAACGCCCCGAGCAAAGTGTGAACGGTGCCCGAGAGGATGAACGGTGCGAGTATCACGGCCTGAACACCGGCCAGACCCGACCATATCCGCCAACGTGCATTGAATCCGGACATGCGCATAGGCCTGAGGGTCATCAGGATCATGATGGGAAGGAAGATGATGGCCTGGAGTTTCAGGTTGATGGCAAACAGGGTCATGAGCCACGCCAGGTCCCAACGTCCGCGCTCAGATGCCACCAGCGCAACTGCGATAAGACAGGTATAAATGCCATCGATCTGACCCCATATCAGCGTGTCATACCAGAACGCTGGATTCAGCAGCACGATCAGACCCAGCCAGATGCTGCGCCCGGTCTTCATCAGCTTGCGGCCCAAGAAGAAAAGGGCCAACAGATCGAATGGCACCACCAGCAGTTTCAGGCGGTTAATGGTGCCATAGGTCACATCGGTGGGCGCATCGAACAGCAGCCCGAACAGCCACAGCAGCCACATCACCAGCGGATTGTTGTTCACCTCTGGGTCCTCGTACACATGCCCCAACCCGTGTTGCATGATGTAGCGGGTCCACGTCACCCAGAAATACTTGTCGTAGCCCGCATCGGGCAGCCAGAGGGCCACAGCCGCAAACACCGCCAGGAGCAGCCCTGCCCACGGCAGCAGGGTCAGGTTTCGCGCCACCCACTCTTTCATCGGCCCCCTATACGGCTATAGTTGAATCGTATTGCGTTGCCTATCACCACCACATCGCTCAGTGCCATGCTCAGTGCCGCCACCATGGGGCCCAGCAGCCCCACCGCAGCCACAGGTATGGCCACGATATTGTATGCGAACGCCCAGAAAAGATTCTGCCTGATGGTGCGCAAAGTGGCCGCAGCCAGCACCGCGGCCCTTACCAATCTGGCCAACCCGCCATGACCTAGAATGACCACTTGAGCCGCACCCGTGGCGGCACCAGTTGAGTCACTGAATGAGACTCCTACCGTGGCAGCTGTCAGGGCCGGGGCATCGTTTATCCCATCGCCCACCATGGCCGTTGGGGCATCGGCCGTCCATTGCTCTATGAGCTTGAGCTTATCCTCGGGGCGCTGGGAGGCCCACACTTCGTCAATTTTCAGGGCCTCTGCCACTTGGCGGCAACGGGGTTCGCTGTCGCCACTCAGCAGCACGGTGCGTATGCCGCGTTGCTTGAAGTATGCCACCGCCTCGGCAGCATCGGGCCGCAGTGTGTCTTGAAGTCGTACCGAGGCCATCGGCACCTCCTCGCGGTATAGCAAGAGGTCGCCTAGCTCAGAATCCTCTTTTTTGGGCGAACGCAGCAGCCAGGTATCCCCATCGGGCGAAGTGCCCTGCATCCCCACCCCTTTTATCTCCACAATATCTTTCAATACCATTTTCCCTTGGGGGATGGATGAGAAAGCCCCCGCCACCGCCCGCGAAACTGGGTGGTCGCTCCATCGAGCCAGTGTCAGCATCACCCATTTCAATTCCCTTTCATCCGATTCTGAATGAATTGCGAAATCGCCAACAGCAATTTGGCCAGTGGTGAGCGTGCCGGTCTTATCGAAAACAATACGCTTGATGCCAGATAGCGATTCCACGGCCTCAGCCCCTTTGAATAAGATTCCTTCTTTGGCTGCGCGACCCAGACCCACCATCACGGCCGTAGGAGTGGCAAGCCCCATGGCGCAGGGGCAACTCACCACCAGCACAGCCACACCTTGCATGATGGCCGTGGCCCACGCAACTCCGAATCCGAAGTGGGCTACCACTGCTGTGACTGCCGCGATTCCCAGCACCACCGGAACGAACACCGCACTCACCCGATCTCCCAGCCGCTGTATAGGCGGACGGCTCTGCTGGGCCCTGCGCACCATATCAATGATGCCAGCTAGAACGGTGCGGCTGCCAACTTGTGTCAGCTGGACGATGGCAATGCCATTTGCCACCACTGTGCCCCCGACAACATTTTGCCCCACCCCGCGCATCACGGGCACCGTCTCGCCCGTGATCATGCTCTCGTCCACAGCCAACGACCCTTCAACAATCTGCCCATCGGAAGGAATGGTCCCGCCCGTGTTCACCTGCACTCGGTCGGCCACAGCGAGGTCGGCAACGGGTACCGATTCAGTTGAGCCATTGGGCCGCACGCGGGTTGCACACCCACTCTGCAATTGCATCAGCGAGTGCAGAGCTGTGGTAGTCTGTCGTACGCTGCGGAGCTCAATCACATTTCCGAGAAGAACAAGGGTGATTATGGTGGCCGATGTCTCGAAGAACAGATGAGTTTGCACCTGAGGGGTGCCGTGGTGCAGCACCATGCCCGCCAAGCTGTATGCGAATGCAGCCGAGCTACCGATGAAGATGAGCACATCCATATTAGGCACCCCGTTGCGCACCGACTTGTATGCACTGCGCCCGAAATACCAAACCCCGATGCCGAACACCGGGAGGCACAGCACGAGTTGTACGAGGGCATCATGTAACGGGGGCCACGCCACCACCATGTGTGCCATCAGCGCCAACGAGAAGGGCAAAGTGATAAGGAACAACCGCTCCACGGAACTGGTGCCTTCCACCTCGCGAGCTTGTTGACCCACGTAAGTGTATCCTGCCTCGGTCACCAGGCGGCTCACGGCATCGAGGTCAATGGGCCCCGTCTGACTTATCCGCACCTCGCCCGTGGCGAAGTTGACATGCACATCCGCAAATCCGCCCTTGTTCAACTTGCGCGTAACACCGAGCGCACAATTGGCGCAGTCCATGCCATCTACCAGCACGGTCACTTCTTCTTGGGCGGCAGTTGCGGACATTGGAATGCGAAGGTAGCCCAGCTGGTCGGGCGGTATAAAGTGGCAGCATCTGACTTCGCCATGATTCTAACCTTGAATTAATGCCTGATGTTCATCATTGATGATCGTCATTCTTTTAGAGGCAATTACCTTCGCGCCACCGAACCACCTCATTCTCAATCATTGACCGAATCAGCCTGATGAAAAAGATCTTTACACTAGCAACTCTAGTATTGACTATTGCCTCTGGCGCTGTGGCACAGGAGAAGTGCGGCATGCAGCAGGCCATGCATCAATACTTCAATGGCAACGAACAGGCCGAAGCGGAGTTCCGTGAGGCTCGTCAGCGTAGTCTGGATTCATTCATTTCGAATGGGGCGCAGAACCCCAACCGTGGCGGGGTGATAACCATCCCAGTGGTGTTCCACGTTGTGTACAACACCACGGCCGAGAACATCAGCGATGCCGCCATCTTCGCGCAGCTGGACAAGCTCAATACCGACTTCAGCACCTCGTACCTCAACACGCAGGTGGCCCAGTTCCTCAATGTGGCGGCCAATCCCAACATCCAGTTCTGCTTGGCAGACACAGACCCACAGGGCAACCCCACCACGGGCATCACTCGCACCCAGACAGCTGTCACGTCTTTTGCTCTGGATCACGACATGAAATCATCGTCAACTGGCGGCAAGAATCCATGGCCTTTCAACAGTTACTATAACATCTGGGTATGCGATATCGGGTTCAACGTTCAAACTGGTGGTACAGCAGGCTTTGCCATGCTACCGGGCTGGGGCGCTGGTTGGGAAGCAATTGATGGCACCGTTTTGGCGTACCAGGTGGTCGGTGGCTCAGAGACCACCCTTAGCCACGAGAGCGGACATTATCTTGGTCTCAACCACACCTGGGGCGATCTGGAGAGCTGCTCCAACGATGACGGTTTCACCGATACTCCCAATTGTGATGGCCCCAACTTTTTCTGCCCGCTTTCAGCACAAAGCTGCGGATCTCTCGACATGGTTGAGAATTTCATGGACTATGCCGACTGTCCTACCATGTTCAGTGCCCAGCAAGGGGCTTACATGACACAGATACTCAACACGAACTACAACCCGTTCCAAGGCATTGCGGGTCGCGCCAGTCTTCAGAACTCCAACGGATGTGCAGGCTCTGCCAGCAGCCCTCCGGTAGCAGCGTTCACTGCGAGCCCGAACCCGGCACAAGTTAACCAGACGGTTACTTTCACTGATCAGAGCAGCAATTCGCCCACATCTTGGTCATGGGATTTCGGTGACGGGGGCTCATCAACCAATCAGAACCCCACCCATTCTTATGGCGCACCGGGTACCTACCCCGTCACTCTGACAGCCACCAATGCCGATGGCAGTGATGACGTGACTGTTAACGTGATAGTTCAGCAACAGGGAGGTGGCGGTGGCACCACGTGCGACACGCTGGTCTTCATTGATGGCCAGTACATTGTATCGATAAACCCCACCGATGAGCCCCTGTTTGAAGCCAGCCTGTACGATGTGGATCAATTGACCATCAATGCCAATCTCGCTGCCCTTGGCTTCACTTCTGGCTGGGATATTGTAGATGATGGCAATGGCAACATGATGCTCGGTGCAACATCGTGGTTCGATAGTCCCGCTCAGGCCACCAACTTGATCGGTATGGGCCCATTGACCATTCCTAACGGAGGTGCGACTTTGACTTGGAAACACCAGATGGCCGACAATAACTACCGCGATGGATATGCTGTCATCCTGAACACCACCGGCAATACGGTCAATGATTATGTGAATAACACCTTGCTCTGGGGCATCGTGGACAATGACCCACTGACAGACGGTGACACCGTACTCACCCCCCAGAGTGTGCAGATACCCGCACAGTACAACGGACAAGTGGTGTACATAGGCTACCTGCACGATGCCACCGATATGTTCCTCCTTTTCCTCGATGACATCTACCTTGAAGGGTGCACAAGCACCCCAGTTGCAACCAGTGACGCCACCGTTGACGAGGTGCGTGTTTATCCCAACCCGTCTGATGGCCAGTTCACAGTGAACATCGGACAGAGCAAGTACAACTCAGCCAGTGTGATGAACGCCATGGGCCAGACCGTTTGGCATAAGTCAACCTTCGGCAATTCAGCCACCTTGAATGTTGATCTGAGCGGTGCCGCCAGTGGGGCATATATCCTTATGCTGGATGGGCCCAATGGCCGCGTGCACCGAAAGATTGTGGTAAGAAATTAATTGTGTCTTGTAAGTCAAAAGGCCCCGTGGCATTGAGTCACGGGGCCTTTTTTTTCTACCTACACCTTAACTGAATCACCCAAAGATGGCCTTGAATGCCTCATCAACACGAGACACGGCAATGATCTCGATGTCTTTGCGCTGAGTCACATCGGTGCCGATGCTGCGTTTGGAAATCACGATGCGCCTCATGCCCATCTTGGCGGCCTCGTCAACGCGTTGAGCAGTTCGACTTACGGGCCTTATCTCTCCGCTCAGACCCACCTCTGCCGCAAGGCAAGTGCCGTTGGGCAAAGCGATGTCCTCTGACGAGGATAGTACCGCGCATATCACTCCAAGGTCCAGAGCAGGGTCATCGACACGTAGGCCTCCTGTTATGTTCAGAAAGACATCCTTCGCCCCGAGGCGGAAACCGCAACGTTTCTCCAACACGGCCAGCAGCATATTAAGCCTGCGTAGATCGAAACCCGTGGTGCTACGCTGCGGGGTGCCGTAAACAGCGCTGCTCACGAGGGCCTGCACTTCGATGAGCATTGGCCTGA
>Ga0169931_10000610_pt1 | contig 59489 bp, 48 predicted proteins | sample Kivu_15m_20L_FD_129675 | JGI IMG/M metagenome (GOLD analysis project Ga0169931, IMG submission 129675) | Freshwater microbial communities from Lake Kivu, Western Province, Rwanda to study Microbial Dark Matter (Phase II) - Kivu_15m_20L... | ecosystem: Environmental > Aquatic > Freshwater > Lake...
GGCATATGGGGGCCGATCGTCACGATCTTCCGCGTTATCGCAGTCCTGTACTTCGTTAAGCAACTTTTCGCAATATACAAGAACATAGTCGGCCAGAAGCACGTCGACGCCGCCAAGTCCTTCGCCTACCTAGTATTGGGCACATTCCTCATGTTCGACATAGGCAATACCGTTTGGATAGCCTTCAGCTTCAAAAACTTGGTCCAAACCCTCATCGACAAGATTGGCGATACGCTTGGAAGAGAAAAACAAAAACCAGCTGGTACGTAAAGAATCGGTAACACCCAGATATGTCTAACGGCCCGTTGATGTTGGCGGCGACAGACACCCTGAAAACCCCCCCTATGCGAATCGGCAAGATAAGCGACAACTTCGTCCTGCCGCGCGCCGTAGAGGTAAAGAAGGTGTTGGCTGTGGGAGCCGGTCTGGTATTGGCGTTTCCCTTTTTCGTATTTATCGGCCTGCTCCCTTTTATCGGCCACACGCTACTGGTGCTGTTGTTGACGGAAATGGCCGGAGGTTTCGCCGGGTTACTGGTGGTTAGCTGGTCGCCGCTGAAAGGGGAGTCTTTCTCCAAATGGCTGGGATTGGCCTCGTCTTCGAAACTGTCCACAAAAGTGCGCATACGCGGCCAGGAAGCAAAAGTGTACATAGGGATAGCGTCTTTACCCTATTCGGCCGCGGGAAAGGTGCGCATCCAGGGCGCCGCCGTGAACATCGTAGCCGGCAACTTCGACGAACGCGGCGTCCCTGTGAAAAAATCCGGGATCAAAGCCAACTAGACGCCCGCCATCGACAGTCGTTTCCCGTCAATACTACCATCGCGCGCGGGTCTCCGCACAGTAATCCGGCATGGTCTCAGGTAAGCGCAGTATACTGGTACTTTCGGCCCTCTTGTCCGGGCTGCTTCTTTCCCTGATCGTTCTTTTCGTATCCTCCCCCTCCGACACCCTGGACCTGGCTTCCGTGCAAGCCTTCAAGGAGGAGGCCGCCCGGTGCTACGAGGACACGAACCCCCCGCAGTGTTACAACGAACTAGTGATAAGTAAGGCGCCGGTCTACGGGGTAGAGGCCTCAGTTCGGGGCTTCATGGAGTTCATAGACGCGGACAACGGCACCATAAAAGAGCAGTGTCACCGTAGTGCGCACTACCTAGGCGAGTACGCCGGGGGGACCATACCTGTGGTCGACGACGCCCTGGCGGCGGGCGGCAGTTTCTGCCAGTTCGGCTACTATCACGGGGTCATAGAAGGATACGCCCGGGTGTCGGACAAATTGTGGGAAGAGATCCCGCACCTGTGCGGCAAGATAACCAAGGACACCGGGAGCACGGTATACGGGGAGTGCGTGCACTCACTCGGCCATGCCGTGGTCACGCGCACCAAGTATGACATTCCCAAAGGACTGGACAGATGCCTGCTCCTGCCGACCTACCGGGAACGTACTTCGTGCGGAACGGGGATATTCATGTCCTGGTCCAACGAACTGGATCGCAAAATAAATTCCGGCAAATCGTTGTCCGCGGAGTTCACGCAGGTGCCAAAAGACTCCCGCTGGGACATGTGCCCCTCGGTACCGGAGGGCATGACCGAGCCGTGCGTGCAGTTCTTCGCCGAGACGACCTCGATGACTATTGAAGGTCTTTTGAAGTACGTCAAGTGGTGCGAAGCCGAGTTCCCGTCCAGACCGGAGGTGATTTCCAGCTGCTATAGGGGGGTAGGCAGGGTGTCCGGCGGAGAAGCGGGTTTCGCGAAGGTGGGCGGATGGCCGGGGGTGATCGCCCTGTGCACGGACAACGAGTCCCAAGTGCATGTGGACGAGTGCACGTCATCGGCCTACAGTACGGCCTCAGGATTTTTTGCCGGCAAGGACATGTATACCCCGGCCTGCGCTGCCTGGGGCACCGACCCACGGAAAGAGGTTCAATGCGGGTATATCAAGAGTATTTACGAGCAGGTGAACAAACAAGTAGTTATCGGCGAGTAGCCCTCTACTCCCAGCCTATGTCCGTGGCCCGCACGACGACCATCCCCGTACCTTCCAGAAAAGAGTTGAGTTGTTTTACCGCATCCCGGGGTTTGTTGTTGAGAGCTTCGCAACCGGGATTTCGCACCTGGGCGCACGCCCGTCTCTGGGTCATGACCGCACCGAACCTCGGCGAACCGCCTTCCTTTAGGTACATTCTGGCCAGATTGGCCCATTGCGCCGCCTGGATCCCGTCCCTGCGGTATATCTGCGGCAGCACCACCCCTTCTCCGTCCCATACCGCTCTGCCCAGCAGTGTGGTGGTCCACCCGTTGGCGCACGTTCCCGGGCCTTTTACCGGACAGCCGTCGGCAGACGCGTTGGCCCACAGAGGGGTCACGGCATTCTTCCGGTAGCCCCGCAGCCACTTTAGGGACTCGTCGGGGGCACCCCAGCCGGGTTCCAGATCGATACCTCCGACGTATTTTATGCGCGTTTCACCGGTTTTGCTCAGTAAGTTCACCATCAGGGCCCAGTCGCGACCCCAATTCTCCGCGGGTGTTTCCTTCGATAGTTTGTAGTTGCTGGTGGCCACCACCACCGTCCAGTTTTGCCTACTGCAGGTTTTCAAACCGTCCCCGTAGGCCAAGGTCAAGTCGATCAGGTCGGTGTAACTGTAGTGTTCCTCCTCCGACCCGAAAGCTCGGGTGCCGCCCTCAACCTGTTTACCGTAGGCCAGTACCACTACGCCACCCCCGTTTTCGGCGCCCTCGCAGCCGAGGATTCGCGCCCGATTTTCCGCGTCGTCCTTGTCCGCAAAGGACATGTATCTGCTGGTGCTTGCCGACCCCGGGTCGTCGTAACGTCCCGGTACAACTAGCCACAACGAAACCAGCCCCAGGATGATAACCCGGGACGCACGCCTGCTCGGGGAGTCTGAGAGCCGCGACCAGAGACTCGCGCCGCGTTCTCGGAGTTTCCCGCCCATCTCCCCCATCTCGATGGCCTTAACGGCGGGGGATTACGAAACCATCTGTGTACAGCGAGTCGATGATCACGTACGCCACCTCCGGGTAAATCGGACCTTCGAGCAGGTGGACCACGGCGGTTACCGTCTTGTTTTTCGTGAATTTAGGCAGGCAGGAGACGGGAACACTCAGGGTCACCCGACGTCCGGACTTTACCGTGACTTTGCATCCCGCGTAGACGCCCCGGCGGTCACCCATAGAGGACTGGTTCACGTAAACATAGTCACCGTCAGAGGAGTTCAAGGACAGGGTGATTTCGTCACCTCGGCCCAGTCCGTAGATGGAGGCCTCCACATTGAAAGCGTCTTTCTTAAGGTAGATACGCACTTTTCGCAGATCCGCCTTGCCGTACTCTCCGTCACCGGGCACGTCCTTGAAGGTTAGGGGCGGCGACGGCGGATTCTCTCGCGCCGAAACGCTCGCGGTGCAGGCGAGCAGGCACAGGTGGGCGAGCAGGACCGCGACGAGGAATTTGGCCCCCAGACCAGGGGTGGCGCGCTTTGACACCGGGGGGGTTGCGGCGTTTGGTGCCATATGTTAACTATGCGGTATCGTGGTCGTTCAGCATACATCCGACCGGTCGTCGTCCGTGCCGTAGACGAATACGGGCGTTCGGTAGGCATGCGGGCACCGTGTTTAAACATGAATTGGTCTCCTCCCACTCCCGACCAACTCGTGACGATTCCCAATCCGAGAGTCACGGGTTTCGCCGTCAGCGATCTTGCGACCACCGCGGCTGCGGATGCGTGGCGTACGCTCAAGAGCGTTTGGTGGGCGCTCGCCCTACCTTGGTTGGTGTTCTCCGGTGTATCATTGGCCGCCGCCGAGTACGTAAAGAAAGATCCGGCCGTGGTGGAACTAACGAGCGCCTTAAACGATTTCCAGGAGATCAACGCCAACGGCGCGACCGAATCTCAGATAGAAGAACTGATGGACACCATAGGGAGCATAGATTACAGTGGTTTGTTCGTAAAAATCCTGGCCTGGGGTATACCGTTGACTCTGGCCTATGTGGCTATAGTTTCCTTCACCACCACGGTCGTCGCCCTCGAAACCCGTCGCCTGCGAGGGGATAGGGCCGGCATCCGGCGGGATTCCCTGCGCGCCGCCATGGGGCGCACCCCGTCTATGGTGCTGGCGTACCTATATGTCATCGCACTTCCGGTGGTACTCGTTTCGCTTGCCGCCGCCATCACCGCGCTCACCGGCAATTTTGCTCTCATCGCGCCGAGCATACTCGTGGGTCTGCCCTTGGGGTTGTGGTGGGTGGTGCGCAACTCGCTGGTCGGGGTCTCCGTTGCCACGAGTGCCGGCTTCGCAGAACCGGCCGGCAAGGCCTCGCGGGCGGTAAAGGGCCGCTGGTGGGCGGTGGCGGTAAGACTGTTTCTCACCAGTCTGTCCCTTCTCCTGGTCTCCTTGATAGTCGCCATTCCGGTGCAGATAGGGTCGTTGGCCGTCGCCTCGGGCCTGCTGGTGCTGTTGCTGGCCCAGCGTCTGCTGACCACGTTGATCGGTACTACTTGGACGGCCTCGGTCCAGCTTGCGATGCTCGACGCGCTCGCCAAAGAGAACGGGTCAAACTGACACTCTTGCCTCCACGCGGGTGGGTACGCGCCGACAGTATAAACGTATCAAACAACCCAACCACCACGCCACGAAAGGAACGGTGATGGACACTACCATGAAACCGGCCGCGGAGGCCACCAAGAACTACTCATCGAAATTTCCCTGGCTTACTTCAGTGACGGAATCGTTGCTGCCGCAGGAATGTTTCCCCCACGTAGTTTTGCGGAACACCAATTTGCAGATGTACACGACGGTGCTGCATCGCACCGACCAGTGCGCCTACCGCGACAACAATCGGGCTCAACTGTACTATGAGCACGTCGACGAGACCCGCCCTGTTTATCTTTGTTCGTGCATGTTCGCCACCGGCGCAGAAAACCTCGGCGATTTCGAATTTTCGCGAACCCTTTACGTCCTTCGACGGTACTACGAGTCCCTGGACGCGTCTCTCCTGCCCGACAGGTACGGAAGCGACGCGGACTTCCCGTCATTCAAGGCCCTGGCCGTAAGGTACCACAGGGACATGGCCGGGAAAACGGGGTTTCCGGGGGTACCCCTGCGATCATCTATCGCAGAGTATCGACTCGACCCGAGTTTGGAAGGTATCAGAAGGCAACTTTGCGAGAGATGGGACAGGGCGGAGGAAGATCACCCCCTGAACCCCGAGCAGGTCGCCGAAAACTCCATGCGTTATGCCGCCAGGTATTTTGTCTGGAAACGACTTAACCAGGTCGAGTTACGGAACGTACCCTACACGATGCACAACCACCTGAACGCTCTGGTGGAAAAGTGGTTAGCCAGACCGGTAACCACCAGCCTACTGGAGGAGTTCTTCGCTCCGCACGCTACCGCCTTGCGCGAATCTTCGCGGAAGGTGACCACGCCTTCGTTCTCTATGGACACTTTGAGGTCCCTGGACAGCGAATGGGCCGTACGCATGCTACAGACCACGATGGTCGCGTGCCACGTAGGGTCCCCTACCATGGAGGCTTTCAATGCGTGCAAGGGTCCCCGCCCGTTGCTGTTATGGTACGGCATACGCGCCCGCGGTGAGCATGTGGCGTGGGGCGAGTACCCGGGACTGGTTCTCAAGTGGCTGCAAGCCAGCGGCGAGGATCTGGATCCCCAGGGCTTCGAGTGCACCAAGCCCGGCGGCCTCGTGGTACCCATATGCGAAAATCCTGGTTTGGATTCCGTGCAGTGGTCTTTGGCTTTGAAACTTTGGGAGGAATCCTTCGATTCAAACGCTAACCCTAAGTCGGGTGGAGAGTCGACAACTCAAAGTCCGTTCAAGGAACAGAAAGTCGCCATAGACGCCGCCAGGCACATGTGACGTGCCACGGCGCGTCACCGCAGTTCATGCAGCATCACGCAGGCGCCCGCGAAGCGGGCGCCTGTTTGCATGTATGTTCGCGGCACCTATCCTTTTCCCTTGTATGCGGGCGTTTGTGCGGGCGTTCCGCACATTATCTAACCATGCCCTCAAAACCCTTGCTTGTAGGCTTTTTTTGCGCGGGACTGTTCGTTTCCGCTTGCGGCGAGGAGGAGTTTCTCCTTCCGTCTTTCCCCGACCCCGCCTGCCCGGATTACGGGTCGACTCCATCGGCTGACGCGCCGCGCTCGGCCACGCCCTTGCCCCTGGAAGTGGCCAGGGAACTGATAGGTTTGACGGAGGCCGAGGCGGAGATCTGTGCGGCATCCCTGGGATGGTCCTTCCGTGTGGCGGTCAGGGACGGGGAACATCTACCCCTGACCAAAGATTACGCGACCAACAGGGTCAACGTTTTCGTGAACGACGGCAAAGTAAGCGAGGTGTACGTGGGATGATGAAAGTATCGGTGGTCGTACCGGTTCACAACGAGAGCCTCATATTGGAGGATACCGTCTCTTCCTTGCACGGTATGCTTTCCGCGAGGTTTCGAGACTATGAGATAGTCCTCGTGGAGAACGGTTCCACGGACGGGACCAAAAGTATGTGCGAGTCTTTCGCCCTCGCCGCCGGGAACGTGACCGCGTTGTCGCTGTCCGCAGGCGACTACGGGCTCGCCTTGCGTCATGGCGTCACGGAGAGCGAACACGACAAGATCATAGTGTTCGACGCCGATTTGTACAGCGGGGATTTCCTGGACGACGTGCTCCGCCTGCTGGCCGCGGAGGCGGACATCGCCGTGATAGTGGCCTCCAAGAGGAACAAAGGCAGCTTCGACTCGCGGAGCGCCTACCGGAAACTGGGAACCCTGCTTTTGAACGTGCTGATGCGCGCGGCGTTCGGACTGAAAGTTAGCGATACCCACGGTATGAAGTTTCTCGACAGGGGAGCGCTGGGCGACGAGTTGAACGCCACCAGGGAGGCCGGGTCGTTGTACGACACCGCCCTTATTTTGCGAGCGGAGAGAAACGGCAAGAAGGTCAGGGAGGTTCCGTGCACCGTCCGGGAGATGCGCCCCCCGCGGACAAAGTACGCGATCCGTGCCCTGCAGACCCTGTACTATCTGGGGAAATTACGAGTACGGATTATGGGTGAGAAAAGGTCCCCCGCAGCCGACCTGTAGTGGTTGCCTGGGCCCGGTCTCTAGCGATTCTCGACGGCCTTTTCCCGGTCGGGGAAAAGGAATGTCTCCAGGCCCTTCTCGGACCTGCTCTGGATGTACACGATTCCCGGGCCGGTTAGTTCTAGCACCAGTCCCTCCCCTGTTAGCACGGAGGCCGCCAGGCTGGAGAGCGGACCGCTGCGCGCAGGCATGCCCTGGCTCCAGGCCACGATGTGTCCGGTGTCCACTATTAGTTTTTGACCGCCGACGAGTTCGAATCTCTCCAGTCCACCGTAGGACGCGATGAGTAGCATCCCGTCGCCGCGGCAGTTCAGGGCGAACAGTCCCTCGCGCATAATAATTTTCTGCATGTTGGTCACACCCACGGATACTTCCACCGTTGGCTCGTGCCCCAGATAGGAACCGCTTTGCAGCATGATCGGTCCGTCGGTTCCCAGGTCCACTGCGGCGATGTCTCCCGGAAAATTGGGCCCCACCGCCACCCATGCCCCTTCTACGGCTGCAGTGTACTTGCCTTGGAAGAACTTTTCCTCAACCAACAGTTTTCTGGCAACGCCGCCGATTAGCCCACCGGTTACCGAGCTACCGACAGAGACCCCGCCGCTCATGGCCACCATGGATCCTTTCTCCAGGTACACCGATTCCCCGGCGCTAAGGGTCACGTAGGCAAGGGCGTAAGCCGGTCCGGAAGAGATGCGGAAATGCACACCTACATTATAGTAACACTGGGGTGCTATTTGTTGCGCTTTATTCTGGCGGTAAGCAGTATTCGCGCCCGCGCCACCGCTAGCCGCGGGACTGCCACGAAGATCCAGGCAATTTTCCTGTATAAAATCCCCACCACGGCGATAAGCCCGCCTACCAGTCCCGCTGAGAGCGACTCGGTTAGGTAGTTGTTCGGTAGATTGTCGCGGGAGGCGCCCCACAATCCCCAGCACAGTAACAGGAGAACGTAAAACGTCACAGTGGCCGTCCCGGCGAGGATTGGACGAAACGTCATCCTCAGCACGGCATTCAGGTAGGCTGGTACAACTAGCAAGATGTACACCACAACTAACGACAGGAAGTTAAACCAACTGTAGGAGACTCTCATCGCTAGCATGGCCGCGACAGGGAAGATAAGGAGCCCTGCGAGAAATTTCGTCAGTCCTCTGACCGGGAACCTGGAAACATCCTGTCCGTCAGGGGAGGGCTTCTCAGGGATTCCTACTTCCACAGAGCGTCAACCCTGCTGGGGGACAGGACGGAAACCCTACACGGAAGGAAGAGTGGGCTCATGTACGAGCTGGCGGGATCGCTGGGATCGTAGAGCGCGGCCACCACCAGGTATACGCCACCCGGGCTGCCGATTGCTCGTAGGCAGGCCTTCTCCCGTGCCAAAGCGACGCTGCTGGCGGTTTTTATGTCGGCTTCGTATTTCTTTACGGTGTTGATCAGACTGCCGCCTGCATGGGCGACAATGGACAGCTCTTTTACCACGACCGGCAGAATCTTCTCTATGTGTTTCTTCTGTTTAGACAAATTCGCCGCATCCGGCCTGCGACAGAGGTTCGCCCACGCCTTGGCGCTCAATGCTCGTCTTTTCTCCAATTTTTCGTAGGCAGCCAACAGAGAACGCGGCCGTAGGCCGGGGGCGAATGTTAGCGCACTGTCCAGATTGCTGCCGCTGCGGAGTATTCCCATGAGCGCGGTGGCATCGTCCCGGGTGCATCTGGTCTTGCTTTTGCCGGTTTTGCCGATACGCTGTTTGAGGGCTTGTACGAACGCGTTCTCCTCGTCGGGCGTCATAGGGTATCCCGTACCGTCGGGCCAAGTGTTCCACATTTTACGCATACACGGCACTGTCTACAGGACGGCGTTATGTCGCGCCTGTAGATCTATCGGTGTTGACTAAACCGTGCTACAAATATACCATTAATCATAGGGGTACGCACTAGTGCGGGCAATTCGCGCCCCGGAGGGTTCCGCACTTACTGGGTCTGGGCTAGCGACCGCATGACGTCCTCCGGGAGGAAGTTGGCCACACGTATTGGTTTTTCGGGGTTATCCACGCCTTCGTCGTGCAGTCCCAGTCCCTGGAGAATGTACGCCAGTTCGGTGCGCAACACCAGCAATTCCCCCGGGGAGAGGTCCGGGTAGGAGGAAGTGAACAGTCCGGTCAGGGCGTCCAGCCACGCGCTCAGGGGTACGCGCATATCCGAGTCGAGTGCCGTACGGATGCTCTGGGCGGGGTTCGTTCTCTGCGAGTTCTCGGTTACCGCGGAGAAGTGTCCCGATACGACTTCCGTGGCGAGATCCGCCCTCATTACCGTCACGCGCGCTCTTTCCGGTATGCGTAAGGTGTCCAAAAGTCCGCCGATCCGCAAAAGTATTTCGTGTTCCTCCCGGTCCGTCAGGCTAAAGGAGGCGGACAACGTACCCAGGATGGTGTTGATCCAGTGGTGCCGCCCTGTACCGTATTGTTCATCGCCGCCCTCATAGTGGTCGTTTTCCGCCCAGGTTTCCTCGGCGAGGATCTCGCCGTCATGCTCGTTCATAGTCACGATTAACTGTGTCCGACCGGGGTGTTTACGCCCTCATCCTCGAACTCCGTGGCGCCCGGTGCGGTCTTTAGCTCGCACGCATCGGTGGTGCAGAAGCGTTCCCCCGCGGCGTCCACCCCAGTCCCCAGCGTACCAGCGTACACAGGGGTGAAGTCTATTTTTCGCAGCTTTCCGCAGTACTCATTGTAGTCTTGAAGACTTATCGGGGAGTACGGCATCTGGGGGTAAGCGGCGGTGGACGAGGGGAGAAAACTCACGGTTTTGAGCTGTCCCTCGAACATGTGTAGCACCGTCTCGATGTACTTGCCTTCGTTGACGGGGTCGAAACTAACCGTGACGCTGACCGCGTTGTCCGACCAGTGGCGTTGGCTCACTGCCGCCAGGTTCATCTTCTCCCAGATGGTCACGTCTTTTTCCGATCTTTTTTGACTGGTTTTGACCGGAAAGTAGACCACTTTGGTGGAGGAACTGACCACGTCGTCTTCCACGGTGTATCCGGCCGCCGCGAACAATGGAACCATCGGGTCCTCCGCTGAGAATCGTATTGCCCGCAGGTAGGTGTTTCCGCCCGGGGCCCAGTGTACCCCCGGGGTAGATCCGGCCAGTATGGATACCGATCCCGACGGTTTAACCGTGGTGGTCTTGACCGACTCCCTGGTGCATAGCCATTCGGAGTAGACTTTGTCCCATTTGTTTACCGTGGCGTAACCGGCATCCATCCAACTTATGAGCGCCGGTAGGCCCGCGTTGTCAGCAAACTCCGCTATCCCGGATATCGAGGTGCCTATTCGTCTGTTACGCTGCATAATGGAGTTGGTTTTGGCCCAGTGTGTGGGGACCAGAGTGACGGTTTTTGCGTAAAGGTAGGCGAATTTCAGGGTCCTGGTGAAGTCTTCCACCGAGGTGTGCCTGTTAAGAAAGCATTCCACCAAGGTGCATAGTTCGTAACTCTCCAGTCCCTGTTCCGCGCAAGGGTTGAATCCGGCGACCCTGTAGTCCTTGTCGTTGGGAGGGTCGACCAGTCTACCGTATTTACGGGCCAGGTCCAACCATATCAGTCCCGGTTCCCCGTTGAGGGCTATGCCGGGCACCACCTTAGCGTAGTCGTCCCCCGGGGCGACGATGATGGAATTGTTGCTCATCCAGCCCCAGCCCGGGTTTTCGGTGTCGTACGAATTGCGCTCAGGGAACCACTCGGGGTCCTTGAGGTGGATGAAGACGTCATCCGCCTTGTTACCGAGGGCTATGAGTGCGGACCGTCTAACGTTGCCCGCAACCACGCATACCCCTATGAGGTTGGCGATGTCCACGATGAGCTCGGTGCCGACCTTCTTGCCTACGTTGCCGTCTAGGGTCCTGCGCAAGGCGGTGTGCAGACGGATAAGCGGTTCCGGTCCCGACGATGTCCCGCCGAACCCTCGGATGGGCAGGCCCTCCGCCCTGATCTGCGAGTAGTCGAACTCCCACACCGGCTGTTTTGCCAGAAGGTATGAGTCTAGAATCTTCTCCACAGAGGAGACCCAGCCTTCCCGCGAGTCGGGGATGACGTAGGTTTGGGGGAGCTGTTCGGGGGCGAACACCTTAATCTCCCTGGATGCCATGAGGGTGTCAAAGCCCACCCCGATTCCCAGCATGCTGGCCTCCATGAGGAAGCAAAACGGTTCGCTGGGGGATACGTCATACTCCCCTGTGCTCACAAAACTGCAGTTGTTCAGGGCCGCCGAGTTGTGCTGTTGCATGATGTAATCGGTACCCATCATCCACAGACCCCTGCCGGGCGGCAGCCACTTAAAGGTGTACATCCTCTCGAAGGCCTCTTTGGCGGACGCCGCGGCCTGTTCCTCGTTCCAAGGTAGACGGTTCGCCAGTGCGTGGTTCTTCTGTATGGAGTACATGCCGTTTATGACCCTCGTACACACGTCTGTCCAGTTCTCCTTGGACCCGTCGGCTTTTAGTCTGGAGTAGGTTCTAATGAACGTTATCTCGCCCAGGGCGTTTCCGCCGGCATCCGTGAAACCGAAATCGGGACTCTTGGCCGCATACTGGGCTATGAAGGACGCCGGTAGTTTGAAAGAAAAATTTGTTGATGCTGACACGTTGTGCTACTCCTGTAGGTGCGTTCTATTGTTACCGGTCGCGCGGTTACGGCACTTACCGTACATACAGTAAGTGCTGACCGCGACCCGCCAAAACACTTACAAGGTCAAAGGGTTCACCAAGTCTACCACGAGCAGCATCAGGGCGGACACAATGTAGGCACCCACCACGAACGCACTGATCATCCCCACGAGTCTTGGGCTGAAGGGACCCGGGTCCGGTACTCCACGCATGCGGTATACGCGTGTTCGCAGGGATTCGAGCCAGACCAGCACGATTCTTCCCCCGTCAAACGGTAGGAGAGGCAGCGTGTTGAACACCGCCAGGGAGATGTTGATGGCCGCCAGCACGCTCAGTAGCATACCGAATCTTTGGCTCAGGGAGGAGTCGAGTGTCCCGATTCCCGCGCCCAGTCTGCCCAGACCCACGGGGCCCAGCAGATCGGGATCCTCAGAGGTGTCGCCGGTGACGGCTTTCTCGAAGGAAGTGTAGACGGTCACCGGGTACTTTAGCAGCACGCCAGCGGTTTGTATCGCTGTTTCTTTGAAGACGTACGCGGACTCGTTTACCGGGTAACGCCGCACCTGGGCTAGGGGAGTTAGCCCTAGGTAGCCCCTGCCGGGGACGTTGGGGTGCTCTGCTAGGGTTATCGAGACGGTTTTCCCGGCCCCTTCACCGTTTACTACCACCATGCTTACCGTGTCTCCGGGCGCGTAGTCTTTCATGATCTTCACGAGATCGCTCCAGTCTTCGATGGTCTTCCCGTCTACGGAACGGATGACGCTACCCTCGGTCACCCCGGCCCAGAACGCCGGTCCGTATCCGGATTCCGCGCAGTCGGTCTGGTCCGCCACCGCGCATTTGGAAACCTTGTCGATGGTGGACGTATATTCGTCAACCCCGATGGCCGAGAGGGACACCACGGAGAGGATCAGCGCCAACAATGCATTCAACGCGACACCCCCAATAAGCACCACCGTTTTCGCAAACGTTTTCATGTCCCTAAACAACGTGTAACCCGGCTCCCGCACGCCCGGACCATCCTGTTCCATTCCCTCGATCCGGACGTACCCATAAAGGGGTATGAGTTTGAAGGTGTACAGGGTGTTGTTCCGGGTGTACCTGGCCAAGGTGGGTCCGAAACCAACAGAAAAAGAACTCACTTTTCCTTTATATATGCGCGCGGCGTACATGTGTCCGGCTTCGTGCACCGCTATGGATATACCTACGCCCGCCAGCATAAGCACCAGAAACAGCATCCCCATGCACCAGACAGTGCGTTTAAAACGCTATTTGTAAAGAAACTCGGCCGCCCACCTACTCTACAATTATTCGAGTTTTCCCGGATTTTTTCAAAGACACCAGGATTTCCTCCAGTTTGCCGTATTCTTCCTTGTTTACCCGCACCATGGTTTCCCACCCGTCTGCGATTTTTCGCGGACCGTAGACCGTGCCCGGCCAAGTGGAGGTATTTGGCGGGGTTTTGCGTCCGGTCCGCACTATCAGCATCACGCCGAAAGGCGGCAGACCTTCCTTGCGGGCGTTGATCCACGCGTCCTTGATGCAGGGCATGAAATCGCGTTTGTGTATGCTTTTCAAAATCGGATCAGCGTCGCCCCAGTGGAGTATGACTACCTCCCCGCCCCGTCCGGCGGATGCCAGGATCCGTGTTATGCTCGCCACGGGGTTTTGTTTGGAAAGTCCGGCGGAAGTTTGTACTACGTTCTCGAACCCAGGTACCACCAGGCGCACAGGTTGTCCACTTATCGTTTCCAATTCTTTAAGTTTGACGATCGCATGCTTCTTGTAGGTGTGCCGTAGCCTTTCCGCCCCCCAGCCCGCCCACACGAAACCCTTGGAACCGCAGGTAGGGCAGGGGTCCTTGCTGGGATGTTCGCAGTACGTGTCGTCGCATACTTGGCACTTTGCCGGTGCCTTGCACCGGGCGCACAGACGTAATGAGTCATGGTTGTCGGCCACTATGTAACTAGTCAACCGGGTGTCTTTCATGATCTTTTCCACAAGAGGGGGGTTTCTAGTAAGACTGGGGTGTAGTTGCGATCGGTTGATGGTGACTATGTTCGGCCACAGTTTGGTATACTTGGCCACAGGGAGGATCTTGCCGCCCTGCAGCGACTGACAGCTGGGGGAGCTGGTTATGAAGGTCAGTGAGCATTTATGAAGTTCCGCCCTGATCTTGGCCACCTGCCTGCTGTGGGTGTAGGGGACGCTGGCTTCTCTGTGGCCGGGGTGCTCCTCATCGACGACCACGATACCGTCAAGTTGGCGCGCCGAGTACAATACCGCCGTCCGGGTACCCACCCCGACGACAACTGTGCCGCCCCTCCAGCCGTTCCAGGCACCGGCTCTGGCCTTGGAGTCGAGCCTGGCGGCACCCGATACGAACTGTGCCATCACCTCCTCTACCATCTGCACCGTGGGGCAGATCACGAGAACCTGTCCGCGATTTTTCACTCGCGCCGCTTCCAGCGCCGCGAGCCGTGACGACACGCTAAGGGGCGCTTTCAACACCACACGTTCCCTCCAGTTGGTTTCGCAGACGGGCAGAGAGTCCGTATCGGATTCACGCAGCACTAGTTCGCCGGCATCCAGGGGCTCGCTGTTACGATTAGAACCGGGGGACACCCTGCGCGCCACCTGCGCGAAGGCGCAGTAGTGGGCCTTGGCTATTTTTTCTGCTGCGGTTAAGTCGACCGGATCGACCCTCGACCCGTGGACTTTGACTATACTCTTTATGGTGCTTTTGCACATCCCGCCGGGTCCTATGACTAAACCGTGTTTCTCATTCTTGCCGAAGGGTACGGTTACGGCGTCACCGGTGGAGCACGCCATGCCGGGCGGCACGCTGTAGGTCAGAGGCCCCAGTCCCACCACATCGTCCACCAGTACGCTCACCAGTCGAAGAGTGTTCCCTGTCACATGGAAGATTATGCCCGCGACCACTCAGGGGACATTCGCCGCCTGGCACTCACTCCATCTCAATGAATATGCATTCCCCCGGGCAGGCTTCCGCGGATTCCACCACATCGTCCAGTAGGTCTTCGCTGACATCCGCGAGGCCGCCGCTCATACGCAAAGCCGGTTCACTTCCCGCACCCGACTCACCGAAACGGTTGGCCCACCGCTCCTGCTTGACGTAAGCGAGTCCGTCTTCGTGCATCTCGAATATTTTCGGACATATCTCCGCGCATATCCCGTCCCCAGTGCACAAGTCCTGATCTATCCACACTTTTATACCCATACCTAGTACGGTGCCACCTCGCGACGATTAGTCACGCACCGAAGGGCGCACAAAAGTAAGTCGCACCACCCTGGATTTGGAGTCCCATGCCAACGGAAGCACCACGTTTATGTCGTTGCGCATCGGGGTCTCGGCGCGACGGATGTAGCGCAGTGAGTTGGTATGCGCCGTTATGAACGCGTCATAGGACACCGTGAGCAGGTGCTCTACCCCCGCCCATGCATTCAGCGCCTTCCACGCCTTCTCCCCGTCCGGGTACGCTTGCAGGAATCTGACCGCGGATTCTACGGAAGCCTCGGGCAGCTTTGCGCCCGGTTTTGCTATGACGGCCCGCAAATAAGGTCCACCTTCCCCGGGCTCGACGGGGTCCGGACTCAACACGTCATGCTGGACCTCCTTGAGGAAACCTGTGAGCAGTCTGCGCAAGAGCAGACAGCGCACCAACAGGGCCGCGGGGGCTTCCGCGGCCGGCGCGAACAACGGATCAGCAAACAGACTGTTGCGCGTAAGTCTCGGGGTCACCACACCCAGGGACATCGATCCTTTGGGTGTGTCCGCGCGCATCTGCCAGACACCGATGCGCCTTACCGCCCACTCCGCGTTGGTCTTTGCCAAGGTTTCCTCGTACACCACGGATAGGTTTATCTCGCGGGCCGCAGGCATAAACGCGGCCACCTCTTCTTTGGTGAACGGCGCCGACGCGTACCGGAGAAGGTCCTTGGGTGTTGTCACAAGTTTCTCTTCTACGAGATGCCAGAGTTTCCCTATAGAAGAGTTGAGTTCGGACAGGGTGCCTATCATGGTCTGCTGGTGGGCGTTCAACACCTTCAGCAGTGGACCGATGTCCCCGCGCGGTCCGGAAAATACCGCCCGGCGCACCGCGGTGACCTCGCTTAGCAACCACCACGGAAACTCCAAGGCGTTTCCTGCTTGTGCCAGCCTGGCGGGAAAGTTCGGGTCCTTAGACGAGAGCACTTTCTCCGGTATTTCCAGGTGCGGGCGTACGGGTACGGAGTTTTTGCTGACGTCGTGGAACCTCCCGGGTAGGACTATACCGAAATACTCTCTGTCCGACAAGCCCTTGAACTCCTCCAGGGCGCCCAGAACCCAGGTGGCCCATGCGGCCGCCCTTCCGTCGGGGTTGGGGTCGTGGAGAGATCCTTCTCGAGCGCTCCCTATGAAGGATGATACGAAGGGGGTGGGCAGCAGTTTGGCTACGGTTTTTCGTTGCTCCATACAACGCTGATTGTACGCCCGTCGCAAATTCACGCAACCCAGTGCTATGCGCAGGGCGCCCATCCCAACACAGTAGTGCCCATGAGATACGGCGTCAAAGGCATATCCCTGATAGAGATAACCTTGGTGGCGTCCCTGGTGGGTATACTGTCCCTTATAATGGTACCCGCCTTCACCTACTTCAGGGAGACAAGCCACGAGAAGACGGCCACCCAGAGCTTGGAAGTTGTAAGGTCGGCACTTTTGACCAACTACAACAGTCGCGGTTCATGGGCGACGGACGAGGCGTCCTTGAACACCTTGTTTCTGGAGGGCGGCAGCGTGTCCTCCCATCCTAGCATGTCTCCGCGCCGGGTTTCGGTGTCCTTGTTGCCGCCGAGTTCTGATAGTCCCGGGATACAAGCCGTGGGCCTGGCGGTAAAAGGCGGCGCGAACAGATGCTACTCTCTTGTCGTCTATCCGCCCAGGTACAACAACGTCCCCGAGGTAGTCAAGACTAAGTTGTCTCCGGGTGAACCGTGCTCCGGAAGTATGGCCCGATGATCAGCAAACCCGGCGGCCCTATGCGTTTTTTCCGGGCCTATTCGCTCCTAGAGTTGCTCACGTCCCTCGTGGTCATGGCCACGCTGGCTGCGGTCGTTGTCCCGGTTTTCGGGGAATTCCAAAAAAGGGCGGCTATTCGGGCGGGGACGAGCACCCTGCAGGAAGTCGAGTTCAAGCAGCGCGAACACTTCGCCAAGAAGAGTATGTGGGGGTCGACCTCCGAGAGCCTGTACATGGGGGAGAGGTTAAAACTGGTGTCCGGCCAGTCGGACAACCCGTCCACTGTAAGCCTGTACGAGTACCAGGACAGGAGTCTAGGTTTGGCGGTCCTGGTCAGGGAAAACATCTGCGTATACAGGCTGGTATACGATCCACTGATCGGCACCAGCAGCGTCTCGCGGACAGTGGTCCTAAATTCGGGCGGTGCGTGCACCGCCATCTCGGCCAAGCAGTAAGGATCAGCGGCGACCCTCAGGGTGCAGTTACCGCCGCGCCAACGGTGCTAGTCGTCGTTCTCGACCCCAAACTAAAACAAAAAAGAAGGCAAACTCTGTGACCAAAAACACTCGGACGCCTCACGCCAGGGCGTTAGGCTTACTGCTAACCTCCTACGTATTATTGTACGTAGCCTACCTGTCGACCCGTTCACCATGGGTCTACGGAGCCTTTCAGGGCACCGGTTCTATAGACTATCTAGAATTGTCTATCCACGATCTCGCCCGCTACCCCGTGGTGAACTCGCCGCTCGGCGGTACCCCCGCCATCAGCACCCTACTGGACGCACCTGCGCCCGTTACTCTGCTGCTAGCCGCGGCTGCGCTCTCCACACTGACATACATCACCCGTACCGGGCTGTTCGCCATCGTGGGCATCGTCGCCACGTGGCTGTCTCGTCAGTCGGCATACGACACCGTGAACCTGCTAACGGGTCCCGCCGGTGAAGGCAGATTCTCGATTTACGAGGATCAGCTGACCATGTATCTAACTTCGTGTTGGGTCATCATGTTCGTGTCCGGGCTTCTCGCCATACAGGTAACCTGTATCGATCGACTCAAGCGCGCCGAGACCGGCGAAGAAAGCCTGCTGGACAGCATATACGCAGTCCAGCAGTCGACCATAAACCGGTACTCGAAAGTATTGAGCAAGAACAAGAAGTGAGTTGCAAGAGACCCCGAAAGGGGTCTCTTTGCTGTTTTACCTCCATTTTCCCCGGATCCCGGGTTGGATCAGGCTGGTCCCTGCCCGCCGCCATGGTCCTCACGTTCCGCGAGAATGGCGATGGCTCCAAACCTGCGCGCGATCGTGGCGTCGTTGAGGATGGGGTATTCCTGCAGGCGCGAGAGATGCCCAAGATACTGTTCGACGGCCTCTTCCTCGCCGCACGCCGAGCACACCTCTAACCGTTTGACTCCCCGCGCGCGAGTATGCCGTGAGACCGCCCCCGGATACGCGCCCCAGTTCTCGTTTGAAGGTATGAGGCCCCGGCACCGCGGGCAGACGAAGTCCTTGGGATTGTTCGTTTTGGGAGCATCCATGTCCCTGTATCAGTAGGTCTGTATGGTCATGATCACGTGCACGGTCGGCAACGGTTCGGCGCAGGTGAGGAAAATTGGTTTTTTCTCCAGAGAGTATGACACGTCCACGATGTCACCGGAGAAAGGGGTCAAGGCATCCTTTACGTACGCGGCCTTGAGTTGCGCCCGGAACGTAGAGGGGACCGCCTTCACGAGATCCACCACCTCTTTACCCTCGCCCACCTCTGTTGACCCGGAAGTCATGGTAAGGGTTGAGCCCTCGAACGTCAGTAGCAGCACGTCGCCGGTGGAGGACAGCCTGTTGACCGCGCTGAGCAGGTTTTCCCTGCGCACGCTCGTACAGGGGGCGGGCGCGGAATCCAAAATTACTTCCACGGCAGGGAACGGGGCGGCCAGCAGCCTGGAGTAGTACACCGTATTTTCGTTGGCGAAGACGACGGACCTGGTCTTGGTCTCGAATGCTATACGGTGCGGTTTGAGTTTAGCGGCCCGCTCGCACGCCCCCACGGACAGCACTCCCGTGAAATCCCCGAACGTCGCCCCGGGAATTTCCACGCTCGCCAACCTGAAACCGTCCGTTGCGTTCATTTTGAAGGATCCCTCGTCCGACACTATCTGTATCGCGGCCTTGTCCCGGCTCGTGGCCTTTCGACATAGCGCGACGGCTTCAGCAAGACGTTTAAAATCGTTATTCTCCTTGAAGTCCGCGGGCGCCTCAGGACGCGGGAAGCCTCCGGGCACGGACCTGAAGGTATATGGCTCCAGTCCCTGCGCCTGCACCGTTATGTCTCCGCTTTCTTTCACCGCCAGCGTCACCGGCAGGTCGTGTTCCCCGGAAGCCACGTTGCTCAGTAGGTTAGCTAGCGGCCTGGGCGGTATTTGAACTTTTCCGTCGCTACCCGAGGACACCGGGAGGGTTATGGTCATGCTGTTGTTGCCGTCGGAAGCCGTCATCTCCAGGACCGTTCCCGACACCTCCAATGCTACCGCCCCGTAGGACGGGATCTCCGGGGATTGCGGTATCAACTGCTTGAGGGAAACCATGGCATCGTCCAGGGCCCTCGAATTGGCGGTGAAGTGCATACCTGCCGTCATAGTGGGTATCGTGTCAGGAGTCCTGGGTCCGGCCACTATTAGCAACGTAATCCGGTCGAGCGAGACGCTCGGCGATCTCCTCGGCCAGCAACCCGTCTAGTTCCTTATGAAACGCGGGGCATACCTCCTGGAAGTGGCACCAGTCGCACAGGACCTGTTTGCGGGTGTCCCATAACCCTAGTCTCGCGGATTTCATTATGGCGGCACTTACGTCTCGTATCTTGTTCTCGGTTTTCTTTATCAGACCATCGGTCACGGGCATGCTAATAACGCCTTTTTCTGCGTTGACGTACATCAAGCGTATCTGGTCCACTTGGCACATCTTCATCCGCTTGAGAACGACCGAGTATACCGCCAGCTGGAAGAAGGCCTCGTCTTCGTAGTTCTTGGAAGGTTTTTTGCCAGTTTTGTAGTCCGACACGTAGACCACCTTCTCACCCCGAGAGTTCGTGGTGTAGTCCAGCCTGTCTATGAATCCGTGGACGTACACCCTCCCTATTTTCGCCCCCACGTACAACTCCCTATAAGTGGGTTCGAACTTCCAAGGTTTCTCCATGGTGAACCAGCCCCGTATTGAATTCTCCACGGACTGGACGAACTCCTGTTCGTCGGTTCCGCTCAGTAGTGCCCCGACGGTCGCCGCTTCCTCCCTCTTGGCTGCGACGCGGTCGCTGTTTTCGTCGAAAGCATGCTCAAAAAAGTTTTCCCTGTGCCTGACGAAGTACTCCAAACTCCCGATCTCCACCTGGTCTGCCGGGCGTAACGGGTCCTTCATTACCGCAAGACAGGGGGACACCAGGTCAACAGCGGCCTCGACGGTCCTGCTTTCGGACCTGTAGTCGAACAGGTATTCGAATACGTAGTGGGCTACCGATCCCTTCAAGGTGGCGAGGGTGGCAGGGGTTTTCAAACCCAGTTCATGCTTGTAGTAGTACAATCGTGGGCACTGCATGTAGTCCTTCATTCTGCTGGGACTCAGCTTCAAGCCTTTGTTTTCACCCATGCTCGGATTGTGCCCCCAGCGCCGGATCCTGCAGTCGATCTACGCTTCGGGGTCCCGCATAACTATGTTCACCCATTTCTTCCAGTCCCGGGGCTTGCTCACGCGGATTATGGATTCACCGGTACCCAGGGCCCTGAGAGAGTCCGGGGATACGACGTAGTCCAGGTCGGTTCTCTGCGTGCCCGCGTCCATAAGTATGCCGTCCCGAACTTGCTGGGTTACCGAGGTTTTCTCGGCCTGCCCTATCAATCCGGCGCACAGTTCAGCGTTTTCTGGTTCCCCCTGGGACATGATAACTATGAGGTTGGTGTTCTGCACCAGGGACGACAGGTCCGGTTCCCCGGGAATCCGGGCCTTCCAGTCGGTGGGCCCCTGGGTGCAGACGATGCAGGCTATGCCCGAACTTCTCGCACGGGACAGCAGATTCAACAGGAGTTTCCTGTTGACGAAGTTCGCCTCGTCGATTACGAGAAAGCGCTTGCGGTCGTTGGGTTCCTCTCCGGAGGTTCTGCGCGCGGCGTAAGCGGCCATGGACTGCATGACCGACGTGGAAACCAGCCTGGTTATGTCGCCTTTACCCAGGGAGTCTAGCCCGATATAACTCAGTCCGTCTTTGGTGACATCCAGCACCTCGCGGCCTTCCCCGGCGACCAGCCCCCGTCTACCCACCTCCGACTGGTACATGCCTATCAGTCGGGAGGAAAATCCGACGGCAGCTTCCAGCTGTCCCTGGGTGGGGTTCACTATGGTGAGGAAGTCGTCCTTAGTGAATCCCTCCAGATTGGCGAGTACGTCCGCAACTATCGGTTTGACCGCGGCCGGTATGTCTTTTGCCGCCAGTATCTTGCCTATGTCATACACGCTGGGTTGGGGGTATTTAACGCTGTCCACTTTGTTCGCCGCGTACAGCAGTGTACACAACTGTCCTAACTGCATGTCGTTCAGGGCCCGATAGTGCGCCGCTTCGAAATCCTGGGCGCTCATTATGGTGTCTTTGGCCTCGTCCTGGCCCATCTTGTACAAGCTGTTGAACCAGTATTTGGGATTTTTGTCCGATAGCGCAAAATACTGGAAAGGCAGGGTGTGTTTGCTTGCATATTTTCGGCACCAGTCAAATAGCCCGTCTTTCTTGGTGTCCTCCTTTAGGTCGAGTATGGTTCCCGACCACCCCAGATCCAGTAATCCGCCTGCTATCACTTTTATGGTTTCGGTTTTTCCGGAACCGGTGCTGCCGAACAGTAGACCGTGGTACTTTATCTCGTCTTGGTGCACCATCACCGCGCTGCCGTCCTTGCCGTATCCGATCGCGAAAGAGTCCTGGGACTTGACCGGCGCTTTTTTCGACGAAGTTACCGATCGGCCCGCACCCGCCAACGAGGGTCCGGTCAATCCCTGGCTGGCTACGGCGGTCTCCACGAGCACGGCTTTCGTGTCGGCATCCGGTATCAAGTCGTCGCTTATCGCGACTTTCTTGCCGATGCCTAACGCCATGAAGGTCTTGGTGCCGAACAGCGCTATCAGCCCCGCGAAAAATCCTATCAGGGAGAGGACAAACAACACCGGGGGTCGCAGGTAACTCACATCGCTAGGTTGTTGCAGTACCGCCATGTACCACTGGTAGTAGTGATCGGTCCATTGCTCGGACCGGGCGAACATGTACGCCCCTGAGACCAGCATTAGTGCCATACTTTCTAGTTTTCTCACCCTGTCGGAGAAATAGTACCCGATGGCGACACCAACCAAGGAGAACGGGAGAATAGCGATTATGGTAAAAACCACCAGAAACAGGAGGATTATGCGTTCTCGACGTTTCTCTTCGGGAGACTTCGGGGTCTTGGGTGCCGTCGGCACCTTCGACCAGTCTGGGTGCGCACCAGGGGCGCTTTGAGATGACATGTTTAAAGTATCGGAACCATTGCGTTACGTGCATCTTCCGGTGCCGCACCGAAGGCCTCGTCGCTCGACGGGACGTTTACCGGGAATTTCTACAGTACTGCGTAGCGTTTTTCCGTCAATTGGACGGTTTGTCCGTACAAAGCCAGTACCGGCACCACGGTGGCCGTGTTCGTTGCGTTCAAAATTTTCCGCAACTCTGCCGAAGTCAGTGCAAGCCCCCCGCGCCAGAGTACCTCATCTACGGCAATGTATCCACCTATCTCGTTGTGTTTTTGTTGATTATTCATGTTGGTCTCCTTAAAAGTTGCTCTAAAACCCCGGTATTACGGGCCTACTAGATATCTCTATACGCGACAGCAATTTCTGGCACCCTGGGGCGATAAAACCCTTACTGCGTAAGGGTTTCACGACGGATACCTGGTTTACCCGGTTGACGTTTGTACTCTAGTCCCGATCCCGTCGGTATCGACGACCTCAACGGGTTTATCCGGGTTTTATAAGGAAAATACGGCTCCCCGCACATCGGTGGGTGGCCTTATGCCTGCCAGCCTGTATAGTATATATTAGTATGAGTGGCCCAAGCTCCGCTAAGAGGGCGTTGACCCCCCGGCAAATTGTGACAACGAACGAACTACTTTCGTTGGGTATGGAACGGCCCGTGCACGCCCCGGAGATAGTAAGTGAGTTACGGGCACGTATCCTCGACGGCACTTCCTTGGCTCTGGAACGCTGGACCGAAAAAAGCCTTTATTTCACAAAAAACCAGTTCATGTTGTCCACCCGTTGCGAAGGGGAGATGGTCGCTGTAAGCCGTCAGCCCCGCACGGGCACCTCCCCAGCCGCCGTCGTGGGAACGATAGCGCACCGGGGGATACAACTTTCGTACACCCACCCCAATAGGGCGGTAAGTTCTTACGTGGATTCGGCGCTGGCCGGTGCCCGCATCGCCGACCAGGCCCTGGACGCCTGGTGGGTGGAGCAGTCCGTGGCCACCCAGTCGGACATGCTCATGCAGGTGACCAGCAAAATAACCAACTTCATAGACGACTTTCCTCCCTTGGACCCGAGCTGGGGACCCAGATTCGAGGAGCCCATGAGCGCCAAGATCGGAAAGCTCACCTTAGCCGGGAGAGCCGATCTGGTGCTCGGCCGTCCCCGCGGGGACATGCGCCAGACGATGATGCTCATCGACCTTAAGAGCGGCGCCCTGAAAGAGGAGCACACCAACGAGGCTTACTACTACGCGCTTGTGGCCACCCTGCGCCACGGCATTCCGCCGTGGCGCAGTCTGGTTTATTCTCTGGCCAGCGGCGAGTACACCGAGCCGGACATAACCGAGGTCGTTCTTCTCGAGGCCTGCTCGCATTTGGTCGCGGGGGTCAACGCGTACGTTGACGTGATGACCGAGAGCAGGACCGCGGAACTGAATCCCGGTCCCCATTGTCGCTGGTGCCCGAGTTCCGTATCGTGCCCCGCCAGTTCCCAACGCGAAGTTTAAGTTCCGATACTGTAGCCATGGCGAATCACTCCGCGAAAGCATGCAACCTGATGCTCGCGGGAACATGCCGGACCCCGCGGCAGGCAGGACTGCGGGACGCCTTGTCGGCAGGCGGCGGGCATGAAGATATCTGAGATCCGCGGGAGAAAGAAAAAGTTAAAGTCCGACCCCGACGTCGACGCTTTGTGGACAACTCCGTGGGCGTGGCGGGACGAGGACGACATGTACGTCGGGAGCAACAATCAGGTCTGGGTGTACAGGACTCTCCCGCTGTCGCCGATGGAGTGGGAGGACGAGCACACCAAAATTTCTTTAGGCGGCCGCCTGGCTTCACTGCTCGCGGAGATAGGCAACACGAGCGTCGCCCCGGTCGCCGGTCTGAGGTCTCTGGCCACCAACAGGGAGATTCACATAATATCCACTTCCTGGGAGGTGCCCGTGGAGCCCCCAAAAGCCAACAGCGAGAAACTCAAGTCCTTTCAGCGGGAGATTTTCGATTTTACCGCCCCCCGCCGTACCCTCATCATAGGTGTGCGCTTGCGTCAAAACTCCCCGGGATCGGCGCTCAACAAGTCCACTCTCCAGCAGGCCAAGTCGGTGGCCACCAGGCTTCTGGCGGAGGACATCCCCGACGTGGAAGCGTACGCTGCGGACAAGAGCAACGTAGTTGCCATGATGTCCCGGGCGGGGGCAACGCCCATGACCCGGGATGAGCGCAACCAGCTGGAGTCCTGGTACAACATGGGCAACGGGCCGGACGCCACCATAATAGAAAACAACAACACCATCGAAGTGCCGTCTTACGACACCTTCGAAATGTCTGCGGTTATGCGTTTCAATACGAAAGTCATGACCGCCCCGGCCTCGCAGTGGCTACTGGAGGCCGAGAGCCACAGGTTCGGTCCCAGCCTGGTGAGTATCCGGGCCGAGTTGGAACCTGCTTCGGTTACGAGGAACAGGACGCGCAAGTCGCAAAGGAAGATCGCGGCATCCATAGAGGAACAGGAAGCGACGGGGGACCTGGAACGCGCCGAGTACAGGGAGGGCCTGGAGGAGGTCCGGCAGCTCGAGGAGTACGTACGCTCGACATCCGAGGCGATGCTCACCAAATGCTCTATCATACTGGGTCGCCGGGTTCGTCCCGCGGACGAGACCTACATAGACCACCTGTACTACAATTATGGCATAGAGGTCAAGCCGCTAGAGCACCGGCAACTAAGGGCCTTGGACGAGACGCTGCCATGCTCGTCTAGGAGGGTCAACCCGTTCCTGCAGGACGTCAACATAGCGATGTTGGCCTACGCTGGACTCAACGGGTTCTCCAACATAGGGGACGAGAAGGGTATTTATGTCGGCGTTGCGCACCCGGATTACACGCCGGTGTACCTTGATCAGGCCGCGGCTAGCTTGCAGAACAAACCGGCGGCGATGCTCGTCGCCGGTGACTCGGGCTCCGGGAAAAGTTTCCTCTGCCAGACGCTGGCCATACAAGGGGTGATGGACGGGCATACCACCATATTCATAAACCCGAAAGGATTCGACTCTTTGGCGGGCATGGCCAGTCTGGTGAACGGAAAAGTCGTAAAAATGTCCGCTCTGGAGGAGCAGCCGGGTGCTTTCGACCCGTTCAGGTACGCCCCGGGTCCGATAGCCGCCGAGATAGCCACTAGCCACATACTGGGCGTGCTGGGCGGGCAGGACGGTCTCACGCAGGAGCAGCAGTTGATGGTCGGCTCCGCCCTGAAGAAAGTCGGCAGCATACAGGATAGTCACGGTAACTACAGCGCTCGCTGCGTAGCCGACGCATTCGACTTCATGACGGACGAGAGCACCAAAAAACAGATAGTACAGCAGGTGGAGAGCTCGTCCCTTTTCGCGCTTGGCGTGGGGATGGAGCCCATGGATAGGTTCTCGAAAGAAACCGGCCTGGTTTTAATCGAGTTCGACAGAAAGCCGGAGCTGCCGGATCCGTCAAAAAATCCGACCACCTATACTCGTAACGAACGCATCGCCCTGGCCTCGCTGCGTCTGGTCACCAGGGCGTCCCTAGAAATGCTCGCCTTGGCGGGCGGCGGCATACTGATAGTCGACGAGGCCTGGACTTTCCTGAGTTCTACCGAAGGGTTGGCCGCGCTAACCCAGCTCGGCCGCGAGGGTCGTTCGCTGCAGATACTCCCGATATTCGCGACGCAGCGCGTAGCCGACATAATCGGCAGGGACATGGAGTCCTACATATCCAGGGTATTTTGTTTGAAGTTAACGGACCCCAAGGACGCGGCCGCGGCCCTAGAACTCTGCGGTCTGGAGCCCACACCCGGCCGCATACAATGGCTGGGAAATTGCGGTCCGGTCTCCCCGACCGCTTTCGATCCAGGCAAGCCGGCCATGAGTTTGCACAGAGACCTCAAAGACCGGCACTCCGCGGTGCTCATTTGGCCGGTACCCGATCGCGTCAAACGGGCTATATCGACCAATCCGGAAGACCGTGCCAGCCGGGCGGCGTCAGCGGACTCTTTGCCCGCCAACCCCAGCGCCAATGGGTAGGAAACATGAACATAGTTAGAAAAATTGGTTTTATTCTCGGCGCTCCGGCCGTCCATGTCGCCGCGGCCCCGACCAGAGTCTTCGCTGCCGGAGATTGCTATGCTTACTATACTGCTGCGCAAAAACCAACAGGCGGATTGGACGAATGCGTCTTGCCTCCTTATAGATGGGGCGGCTCGGAGGATCTCGTCCATGACACAAGCGGGTGGTTGGGCGCCATCGAGGGCGCACCCACCGCCCTGGGAAACGTATTGTTCACGCTTTCCAGCCTGATGTGGCAAGGCTTGATGTGGATAGTGAAGATCGGCGTCACTTTCGGCGATGCGATATGGGATGCTCTGTCACTGCCGGTGGCGCAGTTAACGGCCCTGTTCGGCGGCCAGCTGTTCCCAATGTCCGTAGCCGTTCTGTTCTTCACCATATTCTCGGGGATAAGGAACGTGTTCACGAAGGACTCGTCGAAATCCATGCTGATGGCTATGATCAGACTGGCCCGCGGGTGGATAGTGCCTTTCTTGCTCTTAGCGACGCTGGTCATGAACTCCAACACCGCTGTCTCCAGTGTCGCAAACTGGCCCGACAACACCGAAGAAGATAGAAAAAAGAAAAACGATGAGGTGAAGGCTCAAGTGTGGACGATCCCTTGGATAGCGCACACCACCGAGAGTGTCACGAGCAGTTTCGCGAGCTCGCTAGCCAATATGGAGACGGACAACTTCATGCAGCAGTTCACCGACAAGGACGGGGTCACGACAGCGTACTACAACTGCACCGACTACATAAACGCCATATACGCTGATTATTTGGGTAGTCAAGGTCTAGATAAGAAGGCGCGCCACAATGTGATGGTGTCCGTATCTAAACTGTGGGTCAAAACCCACTACGATAACGTCATAAGAGGGCAGTTCGGCACCACCCAAAGGGGCGTAGATCCACAAGGAAATCAACGGATGTACGATCTGCCCGGTATCGTGGGGTGCCGCGCCTACGAAAGTTGGAACAGAGTACCGGTAACTGTGCAGCATGCTCTTACCGAGAAAAGCTACAAAACCTATAGTAAATCAACAAGTGGAAGCGGTATAAAACCTAAGGCTGAAGCCTACGGTCCGCACGCGGACAAACACGAATTCATTGCGTCAATGACCGCCTGGGCCGCCTGCGTACCAAACGGTGATGGCAAGGCTATGACTAGTCGCCCCCCCTATGTTTACGTACAGTTCGTGAGCGGATCGAATTCGTGGGCATGCAAGTCGTTTTTCCTAGATGAGGGCTACAATTACCCGGGCGGCACCGGCGAGCGCAGCTTTAAGGGAGACCGTAAGGAGAGTAATATCTATATCTTCGGGAAAGATTCCCGTATGCTGGACGTATTGACGCACGAATCCCCCTGTGGCGATGACTTAGGTAAATGCGACGAGAAAGTGTTGAAAGAGATACGTCCCGCGCAAGAACTAGGCAGGTCCATGTCCGGCGGCGGCTGGACGCGTGTCATTTACGGTATGATGAGCCTCATAGTGTCCGTGATCGCGATGTGGGTGCTGGGGCCGATGTCGGTGGGGCTGGTCGCCACGTTGTTTATGTCCATCGGGCTGCTGGTCCTGGGACTACCCGCTGCCCTGCTGCTCTCGGCCGCCGGTAAACCCGATAAGGCCAGACCATTGTACAGGATGATAATGTCCAGCCTTTTGGCCAAATCCCTGTTCCTGTTCCTTATCACCGCGACCCTTCTGCTCGTGACTTTGCTTAACTCCCTGATCATCATACTGGAGTCCCACCTAGCCAACGGTCTAAACTCTATGGTAGGGGCCCTCCTGTACGGCGCGGTGCCACTACTGGCTTTCTTCGTGGTCAACGTGATGCTCAAGAAAGTGATGCCCGGCGCCAACCTCTCCAGCCCCCTAAGCACCATGGCCATGGCCACCAAGGGGGCGGCCGCCGGATGGGGTGCCGACAATTTCCAAAACAAATGGAACCGCAAGGGCAAATTCAACAAGGACGGCAGCCCGGCCCAGAAGCAGCCCAAGCCCGGCTCGTTGGCGGCGAAGCTCCAGCAGTCCAGGCTGGGTCAAAAAGCCGGCATCATGAAGGCGCAGGCGGATCAAGCGGTTCCTTCGTGGAGGAAAATCAAGAAGATGTCCAGGTTCGGCAAGGCCAACGAACTATACAAGGAGGACCAGGAGGCGCTCGCTAAGAAGAAAATCGAGTACCAGCAGAACCTCAATAAGCGCAAAGCCAAGAAGGAAGAGCTCAAGCAGTACAGGGAGGACAGCAAAGAACTAAAGGAAGATAACGCGGAGAAGCTTGAGGCACTGAAAAAAGAGGGCAAGAATACCAAGAAGGCCCCCCAGGACGAAGGACTGTCGAATAAGCGCGGCAAGCAATCGGATCCCGCCGCTCTCAAGAAAGGCGCCGCGCTGACCAAAACCCCGACCAAAGCAAGCTCATCGGACCGCACAAAAAATGCTAAAGATAACAAGGCCGCCAAGGATAAGGAGGTGATTGATTACGCGAACGCCCACGGCGTCTCACCTGATCAGGCCCAGAAAGAGTTGGAGAAGGCCAAGATGGGCAAGGTATTGTCGCAGAATGAGCGTGACACCATAAAGGGGACAGAAGGCGCGCACCTAGGGTACGTGGACAAAGATGGCAACCCCGATGGCGCCGCGATAGCCAAAAATATTGTCACCACGTCCGACGGCAAAGCCGTTCACATCGGAAACGTCCTGGCCAACCCGAACGCGAAGGGTATGTCTGAGGATGACCTGTGGAATCTTATGACCCAAGGAGGTGCCGCCTTCGGTTTGGGCAAGGACGTTCTCGACACCAAACTGATACAGATAGACCCCAGCAAAGGCGACGGCAAGGACAACTTTCGCTTGGAGACCGAGACCGAGTACGCGGCGCGGATACAAGCGACATTAGAGGCGCGCGGCCTGGTAGACGCCGACGGCGCACACGTACACCCGATGCAGGTTCTGGGTGTAAAAAAGAACCAGGTGCACAAGTTCGTCGAGACGGGTAGCACCGGCGATAAAAGTCTGGACGACGCGTTGAAGGACTACATGAACGGGGAATCCAAACTTTTCGAGAGTTCGGACGCGAAGTACGAGAAGCAGCAGATCATGGTGGCGCAAGAAATCGAGACGGAAAGAACCCAACAAGTTACCAATTCCGGATTGACTGTGGCAAACCGGGATATCGCCCAGGCGAAGGTGGCAATAAAGTTGAAAGACCCGGTTTTCCAGCAGGCACAGGAAGTAGCGGCGCTAAAGTTGGTACTCGCTTTGCCGGAGACGGACCCCGCCGATCTAGACGGACTGCTACATGATACCATAGCAGAGTGCGTCAAAAATACCACAGCGACCCTCGCCGTCGACGACGAGATGAAGGACGCCCTGCAGGCCCAGTTTCGCAACAATCTTCACAATAGCATCATGAAGGCAGCGAAAGATGCCGCGGGACAATTCAACCCGACAATGATCAAGGCAATTGAAGGGTTATCACAGACCGTAGTGGTCAGCGGGGCGCTGTCCGACTCCGCGAGTTTGCCGCCGCTGACGGATACGGACGTAGGGGCTACTCTTAGCGGCATCGTATTGAAACAGTTTGAGGCGCAAGCCGTAACTCAAGATGCGTTAGCCGTCGCGGATCCGGGGGCAAAAAAGAAACTGGTTAAACACCAAGAGGATCTGGCCGTACAGATAAAAGCGGAGACGACCCGGCTCGATGTACAAATGGGCGAGTACGTCGGCAGACTCCGCCAAGAGCTGGAGAATGTCGGCCGTACAAGGTACGCCGCCGCCGATCACGAGTGCGCCAAGCTGCTTGACGAGTTTGACCAAGGTGTGCGCGATATCTGGGGCACTGTCCACGATTTGCGGAACGAGATTCAGGCCGCAAACGACGCTTTACCCGCCGATCCTGGTCCGTACTTCGCCCCCACCGACCCCACCGCCCCTACCGCCTTAGCCGCCAAAGCCGCCCACGACCGACTCGTCGCCGAGCGGAACGCGAAGAAAGACGAGATAGCAAGCTTAAACAAAGACTTACATGATGCGTGCCGCGATTTGCTCAATCGGCCCGACCCTGCCGCTGTCTGGTCGACTGCCGGCGCCGGCCGCCGCGCTGCAGCACCTTCTGGACTCAGGAGCGGCGGCTTCCCGGCGCCGACACCATGAACAGCGTGAAGGATGTGCCCCATGTCTAAGGCAAGGACCCTTCTGGCCAAGGGGATAGTGGGCGCCAAGAAATCGGCGAACAGTGCGCAACTTCCGCCATGGTACGCTCTCGCCACGTACCTGTTTGCCGCGCTCGTACTGGTCGGCATTGCCGTATCCTACTTTTCCGGCGACGAAAACTTCTCCGCGACAAACCCCGAAAACTCCGTGTACACCCAGCCGCAGGTAATTCCCGTTACACCGTTCGCGGGCGCACCGGTTCAACCTTCCGCTTCAGGCGAAGAGGATTACGTCGCAGTCGGGGACGCCCGCGCGCCGCGCAAGGCAGTGGAAACGGCGCAGGCCGTGGTTTACGCTCTTTTCACCGGAAACGGCGGGGACGTGCAAATGTACGGGGATTCGGTTTTTCCCGCCAGTTTTGAAGTTTACCCCGATCCGCAGGTCATCGGACCGGTTGACGTCATCGCAGGGGAGCCGGGTTACTATACGTTCCTCTTCGAGGTCGACCCGGACGCCTCGGGCCCGAAGTACGCCGTAAGTCAAAGCATACTTCTCGTGAACCAGGAAGGCGTGTGGTCCTATAGCCCCTAGCAGGCAATCCCGATGACCCCTCCAGAAACCCCTTCGTCCGGCCCGGCAGACAAACCGGCAGACAAACCGGCAGACAAACCGGCAGACAAACCGAATACGGGCGGTAAGTTGCGCAATCCCAAAGACGTCCTGCCGTCCGTAAACATCCCGAAATCCAAGGAAGATCTGGGGAACAAAATCGACGATTTGGCCAAGCAAGCCGTGGTTGAGGGGGCCGCCAAGGCAGCGGACAGCGTGGCGCCCGGCGCAGGGAAGGTCGTAAAGAAACTCGCGAAGACCAAAGCCGGTCAAAAAAGTCTGGACGTCGGGGTAAAGACGGTCAAGAAGGGCGCAAAAATCTACATAAGAGCTATTGCGTCCGTGTGGATAGTCGGTATTTTGCTGTTCGTCTCAATGTGCAGCGGTGGGAAGTCCGCCTTACTCACGGCGATAGACGAGGAACAAGAAGAGGATTCCGCCGCCGCGGCACAAAAACTAGACGTACCACCGGCCTACTATACCGCCAGCATTAGTGCCGCACGCAACCACAACGTGCCTTTCAGTCTTCTGCTCGCCGTATCCTACAAAGCGTCCAACCACGGCCAGGACAACCCCTACGGCAATACCAAGGCGGCGGCCACCGAATTGGTGCTGATCGGGGACGTGTTCCCGGTATGCACGAAGGAACCGAACGCCGTATTCTGTTCCGTCGAAGAAACGGAGAACGACGAAGAAACGGAGAACGAGCCCACACCCAGTTCGATGAACAGCCTCCTAGGTCGCTCCGTGGCATCCATCCAGAAACCAAAAGGTAAAAGCAAGCGCGTAGACGACCTTGTTGCCAAAATACCGGATATCGAGAAAAAAGTATTGATCGTTCACCCGTTCACCACTGATAAATCGCTTCCAAATTACGGCAGCGTCATAAAAAATCTCATGTCCAGGGCGGGTGAAGCCACAGTGTACTGGTTGACAGTACCCGGGGATGACAACAAGATAAACATCAGCATAAGGGGCGCAGAACAAAGCCACCCCAACCTGCACGTTTTGGACTGGTCCACCAAGGCGAAGGATGAAAACATACTCCCCGGCGACACTAGTCCCGAAACGCAGGAGGCGCTGGCCGCATACATCCTGGGTAACGTAGAACTGGCTGACACAGAAGCCGCCCAGCCGCCCGCCGGTGGACAGGATGCAGAGCAGCAAGACGAGACCCAGGAAGAATGCCCGACCGTAATCCCGGGCATAAAGCCTCCGGTAGATGATCTCACCAAGGGCTACGGTCCCCTGATGCTGAAACCATCGGAATTGGGGTTCGCTAAGGACGATCTGTCGGTACTTCAGTCCGTATGCGACTCCTTTGACATTCTCGCCGAGGCCGTCTCCATCGCCGCCCAGGAGCAGGCCGACGAGGACGGGGTGGCTTTCCCCGCATATATAGGCCAGCAGACGAATGCGGCGGAGCAGGGGGACCCGGATGCGGCCGAATACGTGAACTCCTTCTGGGCCGCGGTCATGGGACGCCTACACGTTCTCGGGGACATCGATGGAGACGTCTGCACGATCATGTCCCAGAAAGAATATACGCGTCGGGACTGGATAGCCCTCGCCATTGACGACTACTGGTCCTGCGTTCTCCGGAATAAAAAGGAGAGTCTCTATCATGTAACGGACGTAGACGACGCCACCAAAACCCCCGTTCTGTCCAACGATCCGGTGGAGGACATAGTGCGCGAAGCGCTGGACGTCGCCTGGCTGGCCCCCAAATCCTACAATGTGCAAGAGCCCAGCATGTGGGACGATTCCAACTGCTCCTCCACCCCCGCGGATACGTACGCGGGGGTGTTCCCGCTCACCGCCGCGGAGTTCAACAAGGGTATTGCTGAACTTAAAGTATTCAATAAGCGCACCGGCGTAGACTTAACCATACCAACCACAACGAAAGCGGATAGGTGCAACCCCGAACTCAACATCGCCGCCGCCGCCCAGTTGTTTTTGAAAGGCGAATCGGTTCTGCCCTCCAAGAGACCGAAAAAATTCTCCGGCATGTATGAGACAATGCTCGGTGGATGGTCGGAGATGTCGCGAGTGGTAACGCCTAACAAGGATTTCGACATCATAGGGCCGTGGAAGTCGTACCAATGCCCCGACGACCAGGTTCCGGTAGATTTAATGTCCGTCGCGGTGCAAAACCTCGCAAATTCTGGGGTTGGACTCGACACGGTAGATGCCTTTCTCGCCGACCCCGGCGACGCCACTGTTGGCGTCGCCACGCTCATCTCACAGGCACGCGCTGAGTTCGCGAGTTTGATCGTTTCTTTGAAAACGAAGTGTTCCGTGACCCTGACCGGGATGGATCCGGAACTCTACTCCTACATGTACGGTTTTACCTTATCTTTGCGAAATCCGCCCGTAGATCCTTTGCTGTTGAAACTCCACTCGGCGATGGCAGAAGTCGCCCAGATAGAGAAGAGCGGGTTCAACCCGTACAATTCAGGCAGTTTGGTGTCCAGACTTTCTCACCTGATGCCCATGCAACAGCGGTATGACGGCCTGCCCGACAAGTCCCTGGACGGCGAGGACAATATCGGTCTACTCTTGCTAAATATCGCCCGCTCCAGGTACCTGGGGGTGTTCGTCAACGGAGGGGCCGTGTTGGCGGAGACCGCCGATTTGGGGGCCGAAGTGGAGTTCTACCAGGAGTTCAACTCCGCAGGCAGGACCCACGAGGTGGATCCGCGCATACTCGCGGCGATAGCCCAACACGGCAGCGGTTTTGACGATAATAAAAATTGCGGCGAATCCCCGTCGGAGGGTCTGCGTTTCGGACTGATGTATCTCAAGGACGAGGCGGTATGCGACGAGCCAGCCGGTCAGCAGATAGATAAGGCGGCCGCGCTGCTCAAAGCCGCCTACACGAAGATCAACGTGGAGGCCGACACGGATTACCGCGGGGCGCTACTGCTGTACTACGACGACGCTCTTGCCGATGTGTGGGTAAACAGCGAGGGCGACCTCGAGAAATTGAAGGAACTCTTAACCGAGCACTACGCCGAAGACCCCCGGAAGGACGAACTCGTCAAAGGCGCGCTGGCTTTTGTCGGCGACGATCGCAAGTCGGCCTACAGATTATGGCAGGATTACAGGTCTAAATACGCCTCGTACGATTCTGTGGCTCTCGCCAGCGACTTGGTCGCCGATCTGATTGAATCGTGCCCGAAGACATATAAGGAATCCCAGATATCGGGCCAAGATCTGGTAAGTCCTCGTGTGACGATGGGCATGGACCGGGACAAATATCTCCATGATTTGTGCGTGAAGTCCGTAACCCAGTCGAGGTCCTTGTACGCGATGAAAGCCATAGTTTACGTGTTCAACCAACTAGGGGTCGTTTACAATCAGAACACCAGGGACTCAAATACTTTCGACTGTTCGAGTTACGTGTCTACCGCCTACAGGTACGCCGGGGTCCCGCTGGGAAGCAATTCGGATTCTCCCACTACCCCCGACTTCAAGCCGCCAACGAAATACGGATTCCTAGTCGAAATTGAGCACGTTTCCGAGAAGAAACCCGGGGATTTGTTCCTCCCCTCCAAAGGACACATAGTAATGGTGCTGGCCAACAACAAAGTTGCAAGCGCCCCGCGCGACGGGGGCGTAACCTGGATAACGAACTTTTACCTCGAAGGTCACGACGTAGTGTTCCGCGTTGACGGCAATAGCGCGGCTCTGAAAGATTTCAAAATCAAGATAGCACCGCGCAGGGGCGGCTAGTACTCAGGGCGTTACCCGGGTTTCGGGGATGGTGTCACCAGCGTTGGCGCAACAGATCGACGCTGGAATGCCCGCCGGGGCTTGGTTCCGTTGTAGCGCCCTGCGTCTTGCGGACGGACCTCCGCGTCCACACCGAATCCCTTTGCCCGTCGCAACACCCAAGCACGGTGGTACAGGGCTGTGGACGGACCAGGGCCGCGGGTGCCGCCAAGGCCCCGCTTTTGGCGACCGGGGCAGGAATCGAACCTGCGACCTAGAGATTAGAAGGCTCTCGCTCTATCCTACTGAGCTACCCGGTCGGATTATACTGTGCCCGCCTGACCGGCGGTCGCATCCGCCGCCCGACGGTCAGGTCGGGGTGTTGAATCGTTCGTCTTCGACCAGTTCGTGGGTTTGCACGTACACCGTGACGAACGCCTGCGCCGTCGCGATGATGGGCAAAGCTAGTAGTACGTACACGAAGTTCAGGGTCGACGCCGCTACGAGCACCCCCACGAACGACACCACGGGGTTGAGGTCCATGGTTTTTTTCAAAAGTTTCGGGGATATCACCATGTTCTCCAACTGCTGGTAGAGCACCATGAACACCAGCATCAGTACTACCAGGGAGCCGCTGCCCTGCGCCCCCACCACCAGCAGAGGCACCCCGCCGGCCACGTAGGTCCCTAGCACGGGAATCACCTGGCTTACCACCGCCGCCCAGAGGGCCAATACTATCGCGTACGGTACGCCCATAACGTAGAACACCGCCCCGTGGCTGAGGAAAGTAAACAAACCGAGCAACACCCTGGAATATATGTAGTTACCGGTTTTCTCCACGGTTATGTCCCACATGCGCAAAACCTCTTTCTGTATGTGTACGGGAAACAGGGTGCATATGCGTTGCCGTATGGCGGGCCCGTCGACTATCAGATAGTAGGACAGGAACAAAACCACCAGTACCGCCCCGAAAATTTTCAAAAAACTCTGCCCCAGTGCCAACAGACGCGTTCCCATGTCCGCGACGGAGAGGTTCGCCGTATACTGTTGCAGGTCCACGTTCAACCCCAGATGTTTGTTCACCGTGTTCTCTATGTTCGCGACGAGATCCGGTATAGAGTAAAGAAGGTCATCCAACTGGGTGTAGAGTAGTGCGCCGCACGCGGCGAGCAGCCCCCCGAACACCAACAGGGTGGAACCTAGTAGAAGCGCGGCGACAAGACGCCTGCTTCGCCGGCCGCCGCGGGTTAGTTTGTTGACCCCGGGTTCGTAGGCGGCCGCCACGAACATCGACAGCAGCAGGATGGTCATTATCCCGGAGGCTCTGACTACGGCGTCCCACAGGGCCACGCCTGCAGTAAACCCGGCCCCGGCAATCACCGCGATTTTCAAGTATTTCGAGTAGGATTGCAGCACACCATTGACAGTGTTATTCCCTCGGTTTTGTCAAGTAGTGCCGCCTCCCTCAACTCCGATCATGGACTAAACGACTTCTTCCGTGACAATACAAGGTACAGTCTATGTATATGCACACGCAAAGGAGCCCGCATGGCACCCCGTAAACCGGTAAAGAAGATAACCGGCACCTACGACGTGTCGACTCTCACCGTCCTCGAGGGTCTGGATGCCGTAAGGAAGAGACCGGGCATGTACATAGGGTCCACCGACTCCAGAGGATTGCAGCACTGCTTGTGGGAGATAACGGATAACGCCGTCGACGAGGCTCTCGCGGGCCACGCCTCCGTGATACATATAACCCTGCACGCCGACGGTTCCGCCGAGGTGGAGGACAACGGCAGAGGGGTGCCCGTGGACAAGGACCCCAAAACCAACCTGAGCGGGGTGGAGCTAGTTTTCACGAAACTCCACGCCGGAGGGAAATTCGGCGCCTCAGGGGGATACGCCGTATCGGGGGGCCTGCACGGGGTGGGGGCGTCCGTGGTAAATGCCCTGTCTTCCCGGGTGGACGTAGAGGTCAGGAGGGACTCGAAGGTTTACGGGGTGTCGTTTAACAAGGGCATCGCCGGGCATTTCAATTCCGCGGGGACTTTTAAGGAAGGCAGTCTTCGGGTAACGGGAACCTGCAAAGCCGCCGATACCGGCACCAAGGTGAGATTCTGGCCGGACAAAACGACCTTCATCCCCGGCGCCTCCTTCGACCTGGAAGCCGTCGTCACCCGCGCCAGACAAACCGCCTTCCTGGTTCCTTCGCTGACCTTGGAGGTCCGCGACCTGCGCTCCGGGGCCCCCAAGGAAACCAGTTTCCATTACGAGGGCGGCTTGAAGGATTTCGTAAACTTCATAGCCGCCGATCCGGAAGTATGTCAACCGGTGGTGGTGTCCGGCGAGGGTACTTACACGGAGTCGATACCCGTCCTGGAGAACGACGAACTGGTGTCAAGGGACGTCTCGCGTACGTGCGAAGTGGAGGTCGCGTTACGCTGGGGTTCCGGCTACGAAACACAGATTCGTAGTTTCGTGAACATCATCGCCACCAACAAGGGAGGTACGCACGTTTCCGGTTTCGAACGTTCCCTGGTGCGGACCATATCCGACGGGGCCTGCTCTTCGCGCGCGGTGAAGGCCAGCGAGGAGAACCCGACCAAGGACGACGTACTAGAGGGGTTGACCGCGATAGTCCTGGTCCGCATCAGCGAACCCCAGTTCGAAGGACAGACCAAGGAGGTTCTCGGAACCCCAGCGGTGGCCAACATCGTCGCCCAGGTGGTGGAGAACGGTCTGAGTTTGTGGGCTGGCAACCGGAAGACGAAGGGTGACGCCCGCAAGGTCTACGAGAAAGTCGCCCTGGCCGGGAGGGCGCGTCGGGCGGCACGACTGCAGCGGGAAACGGTTCGGCGCAAGAACGCCCTGGAGTCCAGTTCCCTGCCCGCCAAGTTGAGCGACTGCAGGTCCGACGACATGGAGAAAACCGAGCTGTTCATAATCGAAGGGGACTCTGCCGGCGGTACCGTGAAAGCCGCCAGAGATTCGGAGTTCCAGGCCCTGCTACCGATCCGGGGAAAAATATTGAACACCATGCGCGCCAGCGAGAAACAAATGTTGGACAACCAGGAGTGCGCCGCCATAATATCGGCCTTGGGATCGGGGTCCGGCAAGAGTTTCTCCCTGGAGTCGTTGAGGTACGGGAAACTGATAGTTCTGGCGGACGCGGACGTCGACGGGGCCCACATCAGGTGCCTGCTCCTCACCCTGGCCTATCGGTACATGCGTCCGCTCCTTGAGCAGGGACGGGTTTACGCGGCCGTCCCCCCGTTGTACAGAGTGGAGATCGCCGGTTCGAAAAATTACCTCTACTGCTACTCCAACGAGGACAGGGACAGGGTCCTGGAGGCGGCACGCAAAGGGTCCAAGAGCGTAAAGGACATCCAACGTTACAAGGGTCTCGGCGAGATGGACGCCGACCAGCTCGCCGAGACCACCCTGGATGTGAACAAACGGAAACTCCGCCGCATGACCATGAAAGACGCCGCCGCGGCCGATAAGATGTTCGCCACTCTCATGGGCCAGGACGTCGCCTCCCGCAGGGACTACATCGTATCGAAGTCACCCACCCTGGACCCCGACTCTATCGACATATAGCGCGAGATAGTGTAGCGGGGGCGAACCCGGCGGTCTACCCCGTATCCGCGGTCGATCCGTTCCCCGCCCTCGGTCGCGATCGGCGAACCGGTCGTACATCTAGAGATATATACGTGACTTGGCGTATGCGTACCTTCAAAATCGTTGCCGCGGTTCCGGTTATGGCCGCCCTCTATTTCGTATCCCCGGACCTCCCCTTACTTCACGGTGGTTCCGGCGCCGGACATCATGCCCACGGGGCTCCGCAAACTGTCACCTGGAGGGATTGCGAGCCGATTTCCGTGGTCCTGGGGGACCGTAACCTCGATCCGGCCAAAAAGGCTCTTTTGCGGGAAAGTCTTGCTGTATTAACCTCGGCCTCCGGTCTGAGTTTCAAAATAGTGGGCACCACCGGGGAGGTGCCCCAGATAGATTGGGCTCTTTCCGGCCCCAAGATGCCCGGGTCGTCCTACCCTCCGGTCTACGTGGGCTGGGTACACCGGGGTGAAACCAACATACTGCGAGACGAGAAGGTACTGGGGTCCGCGGTGGCTAATCCCGCCGTCAAGAATTCCGTCCGCCAGTTGGTCACGGGCGCGGTAGTGTTCAACGATTCCCTTTACCGGTCGCTGGACGCGTCCAACGGTCCCGGGGAAACTCAGAGAAACTTGGTGCTTCACGAACTCGGACACCTTCTCGGCCTGGGGCATGTGGAACACGTCAGCATAATGAACGCCGACCCGGGAAAGTGGCCTGCCGGACTTAACGCGCACGACTTGACTGCCCTCGGCGGTCTTCCCACGCGATGCCCCGCCGCGTCGTCGGGCCCGGTTGCTGGCCGCTAGGTTTTACTCGTAGCGCTCCGCTGCCCGCGCCACGAGTTATCGTTCCGGTTGCCTGCCTGGACCTTTACCGGTTTTCCAGAACAGAAGGGTCGCCCTCCGCGATGGTCACGGTCAGCCCGCTTCCGTCGTCCACGACGTCCACCCGGGCCTCCTGCCCGCTGAGCAGCCGGGTCTCCAATATGAGCTCGCTTATAGGATCCTCGATCTGCGCGGCCATCAGTCTGCGCAACGGTCTGGCCCCGGAAGTTCTGTCGTAACCCTTGTCCGCCAGCCATTTTTTGGCGTTTTCCGTCACCGTAACTTTTAGGTTTATTGCGGCCATGCGCTCGGCGACCTTTCCAAGGAGCATGTCCACTATCTGGAGAATATCCTCAGGTCTAAGGCTACGGAACACCGCCACGCTGTCCAGCCTGTTGAGGAACTCGGGTTTGAAGTAGCCCTTGATTACCTCTTTGATACGCGACTCCACTTTCATGGCGTCGTCCTCGGCGTTTTTGGAAAAACCCACTCCCATACCGCTGTTGATCTCCTTGGAACCGAGGTTGCTTGTCATGATGACGACAACGTTGGAGAAATCCACCACGCGTCCCTGCCCGTCGGTCAGTCGCCCCTCTTCCAGTATCTGCAGCAGGGAGTTGAATACCTCGCTGTGCGCTTTCTCCACCTCGTCAAGCAGCAGAACCGAGTAGGGTTTGCGTCGGATCAGTTCAGTCAACTGACCGCCCTCGTTGTACCCAACGTATCCTGGGGGAGAGCCGAATAGTCTGCTCACCGAGTGCTGTTCGGCGTACTCGCTCATGTCGAGAACTATCAGGGATCTCTCGTCCCCGAATATCGCTTCCGCCAGCGCCTTGGCCAGTTCGGTCTTCCCGACCCCGCTGGGACCGGCGAACAGGAAGCTCCCCGAGGGGCGGTGCGGATCGCGCAACCCGGCCCGCGCCCTGCGAACCGCTTTGGCGATCATTTCCAGAGCCATGTCCTGCCCGATCACCCTTCTGCGCAACGTGTCTTCCAAGTGCAGCAACTTGCTTCCTTCGCTCATGCTTATGGCGTTGACGGGTATTCCGGTTATGTCCCCGATGAGGTCCGCGACCGTCTCCCCCGTGACCACCGGGTCACCTATGTCAAATTCGCTGAGTTTCATGCGCAGGTGCTCAATGTGCAACCCCACGCTAGAGGCCAGGGGGTTGTCGGTGTCGGAGTACTCCCGGTACTTCTTCATGGATGCCTCGATATCTTCTCTGATCTGTTCGCATTCCGTTGAGTACCTGCCGACCACCAGTCGCGCCGCTGCCTCGTCCAGGAGGTCTATGGCCTTGTCCGGCAACTTCCTGCTAGAAATGTACCTGGCTCCGAGTTTAACGGCGGCCTCTAGGGCGGAATCTTCTATGGTGACTCCGTGATGGTCGCTTAGAGGGCCTTTCAAACCCCTCAATATCGATATGGCGTCTTCGGCGCTCGGTTCCTCCACGAGGATCGGGGCGAACCGGCGCTCAAGGGCGGCGTCTTTCTCGAAGTGTTTGCGGTACTCGTCGGTTGTGGTGGCGCCTATGGTTCTGAGTTCTCCACGGGCCAGCTCGGGCTTGAACAATGCGGCCCCGTCGACCGATCCTTCGGCCGCCCCCGCCCCCACAAGGACGTGGATCTCGTCGATAAACAGGATCACGTTCTTGCGTTGTTTGGTCTCCGCGATCATGCTTTTTACCCGCTCTTCGAAGTCTCCCCTATAGCGGGCGCCCGCCACCATGCCGGGAACGTCCACCGATAGTATCTCCGTCCCTCTCAATTGTTCGGGCACATTTCCGCTTGCGATAAGTTGGGCCAATCCTTCAACGACTGCGGTCTTCCCCACTCCGGGATCCCCGATGAGGACCGGGTTGTTTTTGGTTCTGCGCACCAGAGTTTGCATGACTCTGCGGATCTCCTTTTCCCTGCCGATCACCGGGTCGAGCTTCCCCTGGGTTGCGGCCAAGGTCAGGTTGCGCGTGAACCGCTCCAGGTTGTCCTTGCCCCTGCCTTGTCGCTCCCCTCGTTCCGGACGGTTTCTTTCCCGTGGCTCCCGCGGCGTCTGCGGGCTGTCCTCCCTGCCGCGCATGATGGATGCCCGGATCGTGTCCAAAGACACGTTGAAGGTTGAGAGGATAGCGAAACCCACCCCTTCGCCTTCCCGGAGTATTCCTAGAAGTACGTGCTCGACATCTATGTCGTTTTCTCCCAGCGCTAGCGCTTCCCGCAGGGCGAACTCTAGGACCTTCTTGGCTCTCGGGGTGAACGGTATATGACCGCCGATCTGGGGGTTACCGGTACCGGAGATGTTGGCTATCCGTTCCCGCACATCCTCCAGGGTCAGACCTGCGTCCTCGAGTACTGAGGCAGCAAAACTTTCGGTGAACAGGACGCCCAAGAGAAGGTGTTCGGTGCCTATGTAGTTGTGTCCCAGGGTGCGGGCTTCTTCTTGTGAGCGTACTACCACCAGTCTGGCGTTTTCGGTGAACTTTTCGAACATAGTGAATATAGTGCTCCCCGGGCCGGCCCGCACATTCAACTCGCACCAGTATCACAAGTCAAGCAAGGCGTCTGCTGGCTGACAAAGGTGACCGTGCGGACACCGTCAGTAGGGTGAGTTCCTACGTCCACAGAAAGGTTATGGCGGCGCTGATCACGACCTCTTCGTTACTGCTGCTGGTCGTCTCCTTTTGGGTCGTGGCCCGGTCGTCCGCCCGCCCCGGGGTTTACCTTGGAACAGTGGACGATAGTTCCCGGGTGGATCCCGCTTCCATCCAAGGCGCCCCGGGATCCCTGGTAGATCTGGATACCCACGCTTTGGCGCAGTTTCTGGTGTCTTGTTCGCTTGTGAGGGTGGCGTCCGTGGACCCGATAGTCGGTTCGGTTCATGAGCACGCATTTTTCGGCAACAGGGAAGTGGGAGTGGGTCCGCTGTCCTCCGTTCGGGGCGCCATGACGTCCTGCTCGGTTCCCACCGACACCGCATCCTACTGGGTGCCCACGATAGTTGACGGGAAAAAGAGCGTGGCACCCGACAGGATAGTGGCCTACTACAGGAAGGGTGTAGGCGTAACCACTTCGGACATAACCGCCTACCCCCGCGATCTCTTCATGATCGCCGGCCCGTCGACTGACGGCAGGACGGCTTTCTGGAAGTGCGAATCGTCTCCGCTGACGAGCGTGGAAATACCCTCCTGTCCAGTCGACGACAGTCTGGTCATGGTGGTAGTGTTTCCTGACTGCTGGGACGGGCGGCAGACCGATACCACGGGTCACCGGGACCATGTCCGTTATTCCTCCTCGGGCGTCTGTCCGGAGGGCTACCCGAAACACATACCCCAGTTGTTATTGAAAGTCATCTACAACCCGACCGTGTACAGGGCGGAGGACTATTCCCTGTCCTCCGGGGGAACCCTGCCGCACGCGGACTTTTTCAACGTGTGGGATCAGGAGGAGCTGGAAAAACAGGTGCGCACCTGCCTGGTGCGCGATCAGGCGTGCCCCAGACACTGATGTTTCCCGCGCCCATCACTGGGGCTAAACTGTAGGTATGCCGTCCAAGTCCCCTAAGAAGAAACCCGTGCTACTGACCCCGGAGAACATACAGGGGACGGGTCTGGAGTTTTTGAAGGAGGAGTCCTTGGTGCGCATAGAAATTCTGGGCGAAGAGACCCCCAACGGTTCACTGCTTATCCTAGAGTCGGATTTCGAGGACATAACCCATGCTGCCGCGCAGTGGATTGCCGCCACCCTGTTGGGCGGGGACTTCCTGGCCGATTACCACAAGGTCGTCCCGGATGCGGGAGGGGAGATCACGGTGCAGGACATGGACGGTCTCCTGGCCAGGGTCGACTATCAGCCGCTCAGCAGGCACGTGGTCCTGCTGCCATGTTATGCTGGCACCAGACCGGGGGTCATGGACAGGCTGTTGATGCTTCTAGAGGACACCAAGGTTCCCTTGCTGGTGGTGCTATGTACCCGGGATTCTGGCACTCTGCCGGATACCGTAGTGGGTAGATCGTCGGCGACGGTTGCCCTGGAAGTACTTCCCCCGGACCTGCGCCAAGAGCATCTCTCCAAGTTGGGGTTCTCGTCCCTGGCTTCCCGGGAGTCAGTGGAAATCGCCGGAAACCAGCCGCATCTGGCCGCGATCTTCGCTAAATCGACCCAGTTGCGGGCCTTCGCCAAAAGCGCACTGATGGGACAGGATCCGGCGAGGTTGAGCATCGTGGGCTTGTTGAAGAACTACGCAAATCTGTGCGCCCTGGCCAAAGCGGTGGCGAATTTCGCCGATTACGACCCGAAAAGTTTCTTAAAGGAAGTCCGCTACGACTCCCTGTCCGCCTCCGAGCAGGAGTGCGCCCGGAAACTCCTTCAACTCTGGTCCTACCACCAAAGATCGCACATACACGCCCGCATAAAGCGCCTTGACCCGGGGACCGCCGTGGACGACTGTAGGGAGATGCTGGAAAAATTGGACTCTTTCGAGAGGACTTTGCGGGTACCGACCCCTCCGATTCTGGCTTTCGGGGTTTACGGGGCCTAGGCCAACAAAGAAACAACTGGACGGCGCCTGCGGGCATCCGTCCGACGGGCAGGAATAGTATAGGGTATGTCTACGTACGCCAAACCCTTTAAGCTCGTTACTGCGAGTCTTTCCATGCTCCTGCTCTCCGGCTGTCTAGGCACCAAAGACGCGGGAGATACCTCAACCAAAATGCCGCTAGTTTTCGGTACGCAAGGTGACGACTTTGCTCGCGACGTGGCGAGCGACAGTGCTGGCGTCAGTTACGTGGTGGGTGAGACGAATCGCAACTCCGATACTCCTGCGCGCATGTTTGTGTCCAGGATAGAGCAGGACGGTTCCTTGGGCTGGTCGCTGGAGTCCACGGGTAACACCGACACCTACGGTGAAACAGTATCCATAGGAGGGGACGGCAACATCTATGTGGCGGGCTTCTACGGAAAAGGTAGTGCAGCGAGCTACATGTCCATCGGTGAGGCAAAAGTAGAGGCTGCCGCCGGAGAACAGACCAACCTGTTTGTGGCCAAGATCAACCCGGCGGGGGATGCGTTGTGGTTGAAGAGTTTCGATTCCGGTCCGCTTGATACGGCCCGCGGACTCGCGGTCGACGCCAAGGGTGCCGTTTACGTATCAGGGGACTCCGCGACGGAATCCGGCACCCACGCATTTTTGCGCAAGCTCGACGAACAGGGTAACACGGTGTGGCTTTCGCAGTTCAATTCCCCGGAGTATGCCTCGACCAATTCGGTGAACGTGGCTAAGAACGGCGACCTTCTGATCACTGGCAGTTTTTCTGGCGCCGTATCCATGGGCAAAGAGGTCATTAAGTCCAAGGGCGGCTACGACGCATTCGCGGCCAGAATCTCCTCTGACGGGGGAGTGCTGTGGGCGCGCCAACTCGTATCCTCCACAGGTAACGACTCGGGGTACGACATCATAGAGTTGACCGACGCGTCCGTGGTTGTTTCCGGATACTACACCGGCACCGCCGAATTCGCCGGTAAGACCATCGCATCCAAGGGAGGCAACGACGCTTACGTGGCTGCTCTGAGCGCCGGCGGGGAAGCCCTGAGGCTGGAAACCCTCGGCGGAAACCGCGACGACTACGCCTACTCCATGGACATCAAGGGGGACAACTTCGTACTGACCGGGCGTTATACCGGATCCCTAACAATCGGGGACGCAAACCTCCAGGAAAAGAGCGCTACGGGATTGTTCATCACCGAGATGACCCCGACCCTTTCCCCGCTGTGGTCCCTGTCCAACCCCTCTACCGGAACTTACTACTCCTACGCTGTCTCCGTCCGCCCGGGCGGCTCGCTACTCGTGGCGGCATACTTCGAAGACGATATTTCCCTTGACGGAAACGTCCTCAGGTCGAAAGGCATGAACGACGCCATCGTTTACGTATTGAAGCCGTAAGGCCGGACAGTCATTGCCTGAATACGGGTACTTGGCGTATCCTCCTTGTTCCCGGTCGTGCTTGGTGTAGGCTATAGTTCCAGACCGGTTTCGCGGGCAACCTTAACCAGAATGTCGTCCCAGTTGTGGGCGCGCAAACCCGGTATGTGCCTGTTATAGAGTTGGTCGAATGCCATCACGGAATGCTCTCCCGCGGCGGCCCGCAATGCTCCGATGTTGGCCGGACTATCGTCTACGTACAAACTGGCCCCCACTTCTGCCTTGTCCTTGACAAAGCATATATCCCTGTACGGTATGCGCTTGTCGTCAAGCCAGTTTACCGTATCGCTGACGGTGGCCGAGTGGGCGAAGTTCACCACGAGACGGTGGGTGATTATGCGTACCCGTATACCGGCATCGCTCATCCGCCATAGGGCCTCGCTCGCCCCGTCGATGGGCGAAAGTCTGCGGAAAAGTCCGTGGGAGCTAACCGCTTCTTTGTGAACCTCCAGGAAGTGGGCCTCGTCATCAAAAGGCCATCCTGATTCCAGCAAGCTCCAGTGCGTGGCCGGCGGGAACTCGCTTTCGTCCAGCCCCATTATGTTCGCGGCTATCTCCCGGAGTTTGCTTTCGTAGTCGGCGACCACACCGTCGAGGTCTACTCCGATGGTGAACTCCTTCATGCTACCGGGTAGTCCTTACTTTGATACGATACTTCGCGCCGGTCACCGCGGTTATCCGTGCGGAGAGACTGTCCTTCTCCCAACCGAGAAGATGGGCATTGCGCGCGTCAGCGGACAACAGCACCGTATTCCAACGTATGCTGGCAATCTCAGCGTCTATGTTCTTGGATTCAAGGTGGGACCGGACTTCACCGGAGATCAGGTCCTGCGTGTCCACGCTGTCTATCCCCAGGTTTTTCAATATGGTATCGACTTTTTTTTCGTCCACCCCTACTATTGTGCGCGACGCCCTGTTCCACGCACTCGTCCGCGGCGGTACCTGCGCGGACGTCCTACCTGAAGAGATTCCCGCCGCCGGTATAAGAGAACGGGGTGGAATCTTCGCTAAACCGCGTGCAGGATCCCTCGAAACGCAGCCGGATCGTGCCCAGCGGGCCGTTGCGCTGCTTGGCCACTATCAGTTCGGTTTTCTCTGGGTGGACACTGGGGTTGTACACGTGTTCCCTGTACAGGAACAACACTATGTTCGCATCCTGTTCAAGGGAGCCTGACTCTCGCAGGTCGGAGAGTCCGGGTCTCTTGTTCTGTCTTTGCTCAAGCTGCCTGTTGAGCTGAGACAGGGCTATGATGGGTACGTTGAGTTCGGTTGCCAGCCTTTTTAGTCCCCTGGAGATTTCACTGACCTCCTGGTTTCTCGAGTCCTGCATGAACCTGGTTTCCCCGCTCATAAGTTGTAGGTAGTCGATCACGATCGCCCCTATGGGTCCGCGCCTGGCCAGACGCCGCATCGCCGATCTCACTCCGCCGATGGTTTCCGGCGGACTGTCGTCTATCAGTACGCTCAGGCTGCGTAGTTCGTTTGCCGCCTCCGCGATTTTTCGTTCCATTCCCTCGGGCAGGTCCCCTCCTTTGAGCCTCAGCAGATCGCAGCCGGTGGCGGTGGCGAGCATGCGCGTGGCTATCTCGACCGTGCCCATTTCGTAACTCAATACCGGTACGTAACTTTGAGTGGTCTCCGCTATGTGTCGGGCGATTTGCACTCCCAGCGCGGATTTGCCCATGGCTGGCCGCGCGGCCAGTATGACCAGCTGCCCGCCCTGCAGCCCCCCGGTTATCTTGTCTAGGCCGCTCATGCCGGTGGATACTCCGACCAGGGAGCTGGACTGCGCCTTGGCGAGACTATCGAGAAGAAGCGGTACGGCCTGGTTCATGTCCAGCATGCTGCCTCCCGTGCGCTCTTTGCCAAGTTGGAATACCTGGCTCTCGGCCTCGGCGAGAACTTTCGATGCCTCGGCCTCCGGGCTGATGGCGCTACCAGCGATGGAGCGACCGACGGTCAGGAGTTTTCTAAGCTTGGACTTGTCCAGGACGATCGCCGCGTGATGCATCACGTTGTCTACGGCACCGCCTCTCTCTATAAGTGTGTCGATGGTTTTTTGGCCGCCTATTTTGACCAGTTTTTTTGTTCTGCGCAAGGTGTCGGCGATGGTGATGGCGTCAACCGGCTGCCCGTTCTGGTCGCACAGCAGGGCCGCCCTGTAGATGTCCTGGTGGTTGCTGACCCCGAAGTCGTCGGCGTTCAGCATCGAGGTTATGTCTAAAAATAGTTCAGGGGTGGTCAATAGGGCTGAGAGTACGCTTAGTTCTGCCTCAACGTCCACCGGCAGGTAACGTGGTGTCGTCGACTTGGGCTCGGTTTCGCGGGTCATAAAGTAATCCTCCACAGACCCAAGGTCAGCACCCAACCGCAGGCCAAGTAGGGCCCGAAGGCATACGGCGTGCGTCTGCCGAAATCCTGGACTTTCAGATACTTAACCACCCAACCGAGAATACCCAGGATCAGGGAGGTTAGCAATATCCAGTTGGTCATGACCCACATCCCCGTGATGGCTACGGGCACTCCCAGTGTGGCCGGCATGAGCATGAAGTCCCCTGTTCCCATTCCCGGATTTCCGCGCAGCTTGGCGTGCCCCAAACTCATGATGAAGACAGACCCGACCACGACAAGGGTGGCTGCCAGGGCCGTCAGGACGTTGGCTAAGGTTCCCGAGATGAACGCCCCAATCGCAGTGAGCGCCCAGGCGCTGCCGCCGAACAACAAGAGAGTCGGGACGTCGATGTACAAGGTGTCAAGATCCACTATGGTCCACACGATTCCACCGGAGAGCAGTACGAGCATGCTCGCCGCGTAGGCGACCGCGGCAACCCCGCTGCTAACCGCGGTGCCCACGGACAGCGAGACAAGGGTCCCCGTAAACATCACCAGCAGGTATACGAGGATGTGCGCCTTTGTCGGCCTGGAGGCGTCGCGCATCAGCGGCGCCAGCGGATCTCCGGTACGTACCACTTTAGAGTTTCCGACGTATCTCGTTCTGTCCAATCCGCTGGAGTATATTTTTTCCGCAGCAACCACCATGTCCGCCTCGTTCATGATGTCCGCGTCTCCCTCGACCGCGGCCGCGTTAAGGACGTTGAAGGTCAGCATCTCTTTGAAGTTTTCGGGAAGTTTGCCATTCAACGTATCCCTGTTCCCGAGGGACTGCTCGCGCGTCGTCTCTTCGCCATGTTCGACGTACTTCATACAGTGACTTTTCATCTCCGACCACAGAGAGCCCCTCGCCGGGTCGACGAAATGTTCGGCCTCAAGGTCGAGTACGAGCGCGGAGTCCTGTGGCCTTTTCAGTAGGGTCCGCAGGAGAAGCACCTCCGCCTCCGGATGACACGACATGGGCTGTTTTTGCGTACGCCAGGCGGCCACCCGCACAAGAACGGGCACACCCACCGCAGCCATGAGTATTCCGGCGAGAATGTGGTATGTGTTTAACACAGGGAGTTACAGTATCAGGATACTCATTTTAGTCAACTATCCGCGCTTCCGCGGCTAGTATGCCGTAATCCGTGTACTGCGCACTGTAATATCGGTGAACGTAACAGGTGCAGATTTTCCCTACTCCCTGAGCATGCCTGATATAGACAGCATACAAGCAGGCACCAAACACAGTTACGTCGACATTCCTCTGGTCTCGCTGGACATAGAAACCGACACGTCCGGCGGCGGCGGCCTGGATCCGCACACGTCAAGAGTAGTTGCCGCCTCGCTCGCCTACAGCGGCACGGACAAGGTGGAGGTTTTTGACAGCGGCAGCGAGGCGGAGATACTGCATAGCCTTGAAAGCATCCTCGCAAAACGCAACGGGCTGCTTGTAACCTGGAACGGTGCGGGATTCGATCTACCGTTTCTATCCCGCAGATACCAGTTTTCCGATATGACCACTAGTCTGCGGGTCGCCCCCGATCCAACCATACCCGTAAAGTACCCCCCGCCGCCCGGTCTGGGCATACCCGTACGCTCATCCTGGGGCAGTCTAGCCCACGTGGACATCTCTTACCTATATGCGGGCGTCGCCCGTGAGGGCAACGTCAAGTGGTCTCTTAAGAGTATCGCCAAGTATCTGGGTTATTCACCGGTCGAGGTCGACCGCACCAGAGTGCACGCCCTGACCCCGGAGGATCTACGCAAGTATGTGGCCTCGGATGCGGTGGTCACCGTGGAACTCGCGCAACTCCTCCGCCCCCAGATACTCGTCCGCTGCATACCGTTCATGAACCTGTGACGCATTCAATACCGCCTCTTCGCCTTAACAGTAGGAAACATGGCTAAACACACAGAAAAAACAAAAAAATCTTCCACGTCCACGACAGAGTATTCCAATACTCTAGTGGCCGAGGATTCGATATGGGCTGACAAGAATGTCAGCCTGAGACGGGCTTATCTGGCGGCCGAGAAGGCCCTCAAGTCCCGCAAGGCAAAAAACGACCCCAAGTACCGGGCGAAGAACGAGAAGATCATACGAGACACTGGCAGGGAATTTTACCTGATCAACCAGGGACTCGTCCATGCTCAGGCGAAGATGTTCCACCGTAACCACGACTCCGACAACGACAACGTTGCCGCAGCCGCGATGGGACTGTGGGAAGCCTTCACCAAGTTCAATCCCGACCGCGGGGTAGCTTTCTCGACGTTCTCACGCCAGTATATAGCCGGTGCGCTTCATCGCACCGTGCGGCGCAACGAGTTCGCACACCTGACGCAGGCGGAGTTCAACCTCCGCAAACAGGTACGGATGGCGGAAGCCCAACTACAGGCGGCTATGGGTAAATCCCCCTCGTACGAAGAGATATCTAAGTATTCCGGGGTCCCCCTGGACAAGGTTATGCGGGTATATTCCGTGGGTGCAACCTCTCTAGACATCGCTGTCGACGAGGAGGGGCACACGCTGGGAGCCTTGCTAGAATCCATCGAGGAAGTAGTTGACACGGGCTTGGACCTGGAAGACTACATCGACGACCTCAACGACCTTGAATACTGGATCATATCCCAGCGTTACGGTAGTTACGGCACCGACACCCCCTCGCTTCTAGAGGTGGCCGGATCGCTAGGTTTGGGTAGGGAGATCATCCGCAGGGCGGAGACCAGGGCAAAGATACGCCTGGTTGCCTCCTATCTCGCCGGCGAAACCGGCGAAATCCCCAGCAACAAGGATATCGCCACGCGCATGAGGGTGGATGAGAGCCACGTAGAGGAGTATCGTCGCTTCAGCTACGAAGACCTCCGTGCGAGACTATCCCGGGTCGACAACAAGGGCCGGGAAAAGACCGCAATGGACACCATAGGTAAGGAGTTCATGTACATGTCCTCCGATATCGTATCGGAAATCGCCTGCGGCCACGTCAAGCAGGACGGGGCACCAGTATCCGAGAAAGAAGCCGCGCAGTTGGCGTGGAAGGCTTTCGAGTCCTGGTCACCGGCGCTATCGAATTTCCCGAATCATGCGCGCAAAGAGATCGCAAGGGGGCATAAGCCCACTTACGCGAAAGTCAATCGGACAAAGACCGGCTACCACACCATGTGGAAGATGGTAGCCAGTACCGACAAGACGCTCTAGTCATCAACACGCGGCGGCAGCATCCTCAGGGGTGCTGCCGTCTTGGCGTATACTCTCGGAAATCCTACGGTTCTAAAGTTTTCCGTACCTGACCAGTTTTCGCCTGACCACCGGGTGGTTTAGTTTACTCAGGGCCTTTGCCTCAATCTGGCGCACCGCTTCACGGGAAAGTTTAAGATGCGATCCTATGGCGCTGAGTCTCTGCACGGGATCCCCGTCCAGACCGTATCTACGGACTATCACATACATCTCTCTGTCGTCCAGGGACGACAACCCGTAACGCTCCAGACTCGTGACCTCTTGTTTGTTCAACACTAAGTCCTCGACCGTGGATCCCGGGTCCACCACGGTTTCCCCTAGGTCGCCCTCCCCTTCGTCGCCCAGCGGGCGGGACAGGGAGTCGAGGGCGGGTGAGTGCAGCACGCGCTTGATAGCCTCGATGCTGGCCCCGGATTCTTTCGCGATCGCCGCATAGTCTATGAAGCCTGCGGGGCTCTTGCTAGCCAATTCTACTTTTTTGGCGGCCCGTAGTATGTCCGGTCTCTTTTCGAAATCCCCGGGGTTGAGTTGTTTGAAGTCGGCGTCACGTACGGCTTTCAAGCATTCGCGCTGGATGGGTTTGTACGCCCATGTGGAGAATTTGGAGCCGTATTTGGGGTTGTACGAGTTTATCGCCCGCATAAGTCCCACCACCGCCGCCCCCTCGAAGTCGCGGGAGTCGTCCCTGGTGGATGACGCCGTGAATTTTTTCACATAGTTTATGACCAGTCCGTAGTTGAGCATGACTATTTTGGTGTCGATTTTTTCCAGATCTTTTCGCAGCTTGTTGACTTTTCGCGCCACCGCCGCGGATTTGCTCGGCTTTTTGGTCAGCACCCCCAGGTCCTTGACCGTCTGGGCCCTGGCGCTGAATAGTTCCTGGTTTCTCAGGTTGTACTCCGTGCCGCTCATGCTGGCAACTGGGAGGCCGTCGGGCCCCAATGGTTTAACGTTGTTCGTCATATACTATAAAGTAAGTACAGTATCGGTACTTCCCCCGACCTAGTAATGTGCCCTGCCGCCGCCACGCCGCATTCGCTCCCTCCCGGCCGTCGACTACGCCGGCGCCTACTCCTGCCATTCGTTCATCGCCGCCGCGTATATGTTGTAGCCGTGCCGCCCGGTTACGCTCTTTCTACTACCGGACTCCCCGAGTATGGCGTCGGTGAGATCCGCCTTGGCGCCGACCATCTTCAATATGCCCTCCTCGATGGTTCTACTGAGTGTAAAGTTTATGATCAGGTATTTCTTGCTTACGTCCCCGTCGATTCTGTGTATCCGGTTGGCCCGCTGGACCATGGTGGACGGTTTGAAGGCGAGGTCGAAATTGACCAGGGTTGAGCAGCACTTTCCGAGGTTCAAACCTTCGCTGGCGGCGTCCGTGGCCAGGAAAACCGTGGGTCCGGGGCTGTCTTCCGTCCCGGGGGTGTTGAACTTAGCCACGGCCGTGTCCCTGTCCTGCCGACTGGTCCCCCCGTTGAAGGTGACGTAACGAATGCCGTCCTCATCGAATCTCTTGGCGATCAGATCGGACATGGATCGAAAACCCGTGAACACCACCAGTCTCTCGGCGTTGACCTGCATCTCCCCGGCCAGCAGGCGCAGTTCGTCGAGTTTCGGGCCGTCTATGTCCGGTATGAGGCCCGCTAGGACCATCGCATTCGCGCTAGCCGCCGGGCTGCCCAGGACCAACTTAGGGGATGAGCACATCAGGCGCAGCATTCCCACCGCGGTCATGGCCGCGCCGGACTCTATCTCGTCTTCCACCTGGCCGTCGAGTACGCCGATATTCCGTTTGTCCATGGCGGCCCGCGCTATCTCTTCGCGCGCATCCCGGTGGGCCTGCCTGAGCGCGTGGGCGAGCTTGGGGTCAGGGTCCAGCACCTGGTTTTTTACCAGCAAACTCGGCAGATGGGCGGCGACCTGTTCCTTGCGGTTGCGTATGTAATGGGGGTTGGAACGTTGCTTTAGTTCGCCCAGGTTGCGGGCGCCTTCGAACCCGCCGAATCTGCCCGGGTAGGTGTAGCGGTTGAAAAAATCCATCACTCCACCGAACATGCCGGGAACCACGAATCCGTTCATCAGGGTGTACCATTCTCCCGGGTTGTTCTCGACCGGTGTTCCGCTCAGGGCCAGTCTGCGGGAAGCCTTTACGGCCAGGTTGCGCATGGCCAAGGTACGTTTGCTTGTCCGGTTCTTCAGGCGGTGGGCCTCGTCCGCGACCAGCAGGGAACCATTGACCAGGGGCACTATGCGCTTGTAGTCTATGTGCAGCAGATCGTAGTTCAACACCACCCACCTTGCCCCGGCGGCTTCCCCGTACAACTTCTCCCTTTTCTTCTTGTCACCGTCGATGACCACCACGTCCTCGCTACCGGTGAACCTAGTGATCTCGCGCGCGAACTGGGTTTTTATGGCCCCGGGCACAACTATCACCGTTCTCGCCGCCGCCTTTCTATTCTCCATGAGTTCCCACGCCCATCCTATGGCCGTGGCCGTCTTCCCTAGTCCCGGTTGGTCCCATACCGCAAAACCGCTACGCTCTACGGCGACCGCGACGTTAAGGGCCTGGAACTCGAAAAGTGGCTCCAGGAGACCGGCCGGCTGGAGGCTCGGCCCGATGCGGGCGCGTTCGCCCCTGTAGATCTCTTCGGTTAGGGGGTCCAGGAACGTAACGTCGAAGCCTTTGTCCAGCCATTCCTTGACCACGTCCCTGCCGGGGAAGTTTTTCACGAAGGCACTGTGGGCCCTGGGGTCACCGACCACCTTGAAGGCGCCCACCCGGGTATCGAAGGTCACGGTTATCGCCGAGGGGGTGAGTATCCTCGAGGGGTCCGCGAGAACGCCACGGGCCACCAGTTCGCTCAGGGCCGCGGCACTCGTACCAGGGTAAGACAAGCCTTGTTCGCTCTTCTCCCACTGGGCTCCGGCCACGCTTCTCAGGCGCGAGAACAAGTTCTCATCCCGGGAACCGACGTGCACCACGTACGGACGCCTGAGGGTGCCCGCCACTATGGTGGCAGGTGCGGCCGGTTGTACAACCTCGTTTTCCTCCAAGAGTTCGTCCACATATACGTCAGTCAGGCCGTCTGTTTCGAACCATTTTCTCAGGGTTTCCACGGCCTGGGAGGTGACGTCGACGCTCCAAGTTTTGGTTTGCCCGTCGTAACGCGCGTACGGAAGGGACTTCACTTTCTCCACTAAACTAGGGTCGTACCTGAAAGAAAGCTTGAAGGTACCCCCTTCTCTGGTCAGGTATATGGGCCTGTTCAGGTTAGAGGTAATGCCGGCCACATGTTCTACTGTGCTTGTATGCAGGTTTTTCACACTTAAGATACCCGACCCCGGGCGAAAGTCCCGCGGGACTGGGTGTTACGATAATAAGCATCATGCATGGCCAGACGCGGTACGGATCCCCGAGGGTACCTGCCGCTAGCGCCTGCGCTGTCCTGAGGGCTCGCGCCGCAAAGAACGTGAAAGATCTCCGCGTGGTGGACGTGGTGGACATGGCCGCTTCCGCCCTGAGCGCCGACGCCTGGGTGGCCATAACCGGGAGTTCGGACATGACCGAGGCCTACAAGTACGGACCAAACGCCGTTAAGGTGTTGGCGGCGTGCCTATCGAGGGCGTGCGGCTACCCGGGGGAATACGATAAGGACTACTGGAAACAAGGCAGCCCGTCTCTACCGACCTCGGACGATTACCTGGTTTTATTGAAGGATCACCAAGGATGGGCGGCCGAAATGTGCCCCACCGCCTACAATCTGGTGCTGGCCAAGGCCGGCGCAGACCTCCTGGCCGCGGGGGATAACAATGACTACGGCAGGTACGGGGCCCTGCTCATCCTGGTGGCCGAGCAGACATAGGCAAAGGCCACACGTATCCACATCCCATGACATGTATCAGTCATAGGAATAGGTACGTGTGGCCTTATTGCTAGATCGCGGTCGCCGTTTTGTAGGCGACCGAGAATGTCTGGTAAACCGAGGAATTATCCCTAGGGGACCAGAGCGCGACAGCGGTTTCCGCGTGGTCTCTGTACAACGATTCCACGTCCCTGACCACAGGGGTCATTTCGTATCGTCGTCTGATTTTGCAGGCGTTCTCGATATACCGTGCCACTATCTCAGGGCATACGATCACCGTAGTGGTGAACCCTCCCGAAGCGGTAAGATGTCGCACTATGGTGTGCGCGCTCATCACCGGGTCCGGCAGTCCACCCATGAAGTTGAAGTCGTGTTGGCTTCTATAGTCACCGTACTCCACTTTGTCGCTGGACACCACACCAAACGCCACCAGTTTCGACTGGTTGAAGTAGGTTTCGTACTTGTCCGCCCACATGGAGGCGACATCGCTCAGGACGCTGGTCACTTTATGTGACCATGCCCGCGTCGCGAATGCACTCAAAGTCTCTCCGGTCGACGGTTGGCTGTCGACCGGGAAATCGAAGAGGCTCAACTTCTCCGGCGCGCCCACCAGTCTGGCCAAGTCATCCTCGGCTATCAGGGAGTACGCGCTCTCCACACTGGTTGCGCTGTTGTCGCACATAGAAAACCACAATTCACGCAAATTGCGCAAAGGGTTGTTTTTGGTGTAGTTGTAACCTTCCGTGTCTCCGCAGACGGACAAAGCCGCGCGGCCACCCCAAATGTCGCTGTCAAACGAACTGCCTGATTGCTCCAGCAGGGTTTTGATGCAACTAAGGGCGGCGTAACGCAGGGATTCTCCGTACACGGTTTGCGGGGATTCCGGGAGCAGGGAGTTGTCAATGAGTGCCAGGCACTCGTCGCGCATAGTCTCCAGTCCGGTGAATTGACCCTTGTTCTTCACGTGCTCGCGAAGGTTTCGTAGCCCCGTGTTGTAACGTAAGGCCAGCAGACCGGGGTACCCTTTAAACTGGTCTCCGGCGGACTTGTTTAGCATGTAGGAGACGCTGCTCGCTACCGACTCAAGGAATTTCGCGCCTGCCGCAAGATCCTTCTCCGCACTGGTCTGGATGATGCTTTTTTGGCACGTGACGCAGACCTTTTTTTGGCCGCTTAGTACTTGGGTGAAACTAAGGTCCTGGGACACTACCCCGGTACTGTTTAGTTTTTCGCAATAGTGGGACGCATGTAAGTGGCCCCGCGTTCCGTTGGAGTACCAGATTCTGTTACCACGGAACTCGCTGACCCCCAGGCTTCTGAGCTTTCTCACCAATTCGATTTCGCTCATAAGAGATGGCTCCTTTTCGTTGTGATTTGGTGTCTTTACCGTTGGCGCAGGGATATGTCGGGGAAATTCCCCGGCCGGTTACGGGGCTATGCTGCTACGGAGTTTCTCTAGGCCCTTGTCGCGTTTTTGGCGTATCTGTCTGGGGGTTACCCCTAGTTTTGCGCACGCTTCCGAGGTGTCCAGGTCCTCCAGCACCAGCAGGCGTATGGCCTGGGCTTCCTCGGCCGGCAACATGTCGACCAAGGAGTTCAGGTAATCTTTCTCCAAAGATTCTAGCACGGCCTGCTCCACGTCTTCCGTGGATTTGAGGCCGCTGAGCGCGGTGCCTCCGTCCTCGGTGTTGCCGACGTCCAGGGAAGCGGCGGGTCTTGCGCGCTGGATTATCTCCAGGTGTTTGGTGCTTATGTTGGATTTTTCTGAGATTTCCCGCAAGGTAGGAGTTCTGCCAAGGCTCTGGGTGAGGTCATGCTCGACGCTGTTGGCTATGCGCGCCATGGCGCCCAGTCTCTTGGGAACGGGGCTTTCCGCACGTATCCCGTCCCGCATGGCGCCGACTATTCGGGTGCACGCGTAGGTGGAGAAGGCGAACCCCAGCGAGGGATTGTACTGTCGCAGAGCCGCGCGCAGGCCGAGCCACCCCCAGGTGAGCAGGTCCCCGGGTTCTATATCGCCGTAGTTGCGCGCGAGTTTGTTCACCTGGTGCCATACCAGGTTTACGTGTTTTGCGCTCTCTAGGCGGACCATTTCCCAACCTATGTCCGCCAGGGGACCTTTGCACAGGGGGGATGCGATGGTCACGTCGAAGGTTCTCTCACTGGTGGTGAAATTGTCGTAGATTTTCTCAAGGTGCTGACAGTAGGCCCGGTCTTTCAGTTTGTTCTTCAAGTTCACCAGATCATTAAGGTGTTTTACGCTCAGGGCCTTGGTGGTGCCTCTCTGGGCGTCCAGGTCCCGCATGTCGTCGATATAAATTCCGTCCTGGGCCAGCACGGCCAACCATCCCGAACTCGTTCGTAGCGCCGCAGGCGGTATGGAGGTTTCGTGCGATAGTTGGCTGCTCGCTGAGACGATTGCCGTCTCCACGAATTCCTCTGCCGCCGGCAAAAGTCCGTGCAGGACGCATTCGTAGGGTTTTTCTAGGATCTGCGCCCCTTTGAGCCAGTTCAACGTGTAGGCATAGAGGTATTCGGTGGTGTGGGGCACTCGCCGTCTTTTCAGGGCTCTGGACACGACGGAGGTTACGTGGGCGACGCGTTCGATGGTCCCGGATATGTCGGGGTGGCCGTCGACGTTACTTTTTACTCCGTGTGTACTCACCATTACAACTGTTCTAGCCGGGCAACCCGATGCAAGAGTCGATTATTCAACTATCACCGCGCTCAGGGTGCCGATAAGGTGGGCAATTGCCGCGTCTCCCTGCCCGCGTTTGGCGAGATAGTCCGCCCGGACGGCGGCTTTTAGCAGCAGTTTCAGGTTTTCCTCCCCGACGTTTTGCCCGAAAGTGCGCGCGGCGTTCCGGGCGTAAGGGGTCGTGTCTCCCACGTATCTGCTCAAGTCTGTGTCGCTGATCAGGGAGTCGCGGCACAGGACAAGGGAGGTCAGGCACCTTTTGCCGATGTAGGCTATGGCGGGTATGGGGTCCAGTACGGGCATCAGGGAGCGCACCGAGTCCCAGTCGCCTTTTTCCGCGTATCCTACGACTTCCCACGGTACCCCAGTTTTGGTGTCCGTTCCGGCCAGGACCGCTATCTGCCGCACCGTGGGTTCCGTCCACCCTCCGGCCGCCAGTGCCGTCACCACGCCAATCGCCCGGTCTGTGTCGTGTCCCAGACGGTTGTTTATTTCTTTGATGCAGTTCAGGTCCAGGCGCACCCCCAGGCGTTCCCCTACCTGCTGCCATAGTTTTATGTTCATGTCCTTGCTTTTGAAAGTCAGGTCGCGGATCTTTACTTTGTTTTCTACGAGCCTAGCGAGGTCTTTCGAAATCCTGGTCCCCTCGCCGCGGTTGCCGGACCCCTGTAGGAGCGCCCGTGCGGCTTTCGCGGCGTCTTTTTTCTCGATATCCTCCATGTGTGTCAGCAGCAGGGGTGTGGGGAACAGCGAACCAGTGTCGACAAGGTCGGTCCATCCTTCCTGCGAACAGTCGACCAGCGAATATGTGCGGGTCTTGTCGCGGTACAGTTCGCACAGCAGCGGATGTCCCGTGTATACTTCGGCGCCGGTGTTCTGCATGTCCTCTACAGTCCCCTGCGCGCACCCGACCGCCCTTATCGGTTCATTATTAGTGCCAACCCGTACGCGGTGGGTACAGTAGTGCCCATGCGAAGCAATCGGGTCTCTGGTTGGCGTTTTTTTGCGCTGGTTCTGCTGCTTTCCGGGCTTTCCGTTTCCTGGGCGCCGGTCCTCCGGGCGGCTTCCGCGGACACCGGGTCCTGTTTGTCGGGATTTGAGGACTTGGACATGCTGGAGGAATACATGCTGACAGTGCTTTTTGAAAAGCCTTTTGCCGACACCATAGTGCGCGTGGAACTCAAACCGACCCTCGGCAAGATGACTAAGGGGCGCGTGCCTTTACGCAATTGGCGGACCACCGTAGAGGACGACGGCGTAATTTTCGAGAAGACCACTGATGGCGCGAACCCCGCCGATCTGGGTTTCGTTGCCGGGTTGGAGTACGGTACCCGCGTGGATTACGTGGATGTGGCGATGGTCTTGGTGTTGGAGGACGACACCAAGCTTGTCTGGGGCGGGGATGCGTCGTCCAATCTGCCGTATCAGCGGGCATTTTGGCGCGAACTACCCGAAATACCGGGGGTGGATGATGTCACCGAGATCGTGCTCGACGTGGAGCCGTGCTACAACGAGGATTTCATCCCCAGGCAAGCTGGCCCCAGTAAGGCCATGGTTGCGGCTCTCGGTACGGCTTCCTTGGCCTTAATAGCGACCTTGACTTACTTGATTTGGGTCAGGGTGCGCTTACGATAATCAATATGGTTAAACGCGCGTTCTTTGCGTCTCTGTTCGTCTTGTTGGGTCTTCCGATTTCCCACGCTCATGCCGCCGTCCCGGCGTCGGCCCGTCCATCGTCGCCATCTGCGGTTTCCCCGATTTGCAATCCTGGATGGGTACTGCAAGGCGATACCTGCTACTCTGTTGTTCGTAACCAGATAATCGAATCTTCCCTGGGAAGACAGATGTACAGTCACAAGAACTTCTATAAGGCCACCTGGGTCCAGACGGTCAGGACGAAAACCGCCGTCGCGCCCTCTCCGAGTATACGCCCGGCCGTTAGCAAGATAGAACAGGTCCCCGTGCCGGGATACTACAGGGATGTAGTAGTGAAGAAGGAAATTCCCCAGGACCCGATCTGGGTCGAGGCTGTTACTA
>Ga0169931_10000611_pt1 | contig 59413 bp, 50 predicted proteins | sample Kivu_15m_20L_FD_129675 | JGI IMG/M metagenome (GOLD analysis project Ga0169931, IMG submission 129675) | Freshwater microbial communities from Lake Kivu, Western Province, Rwanda to study Microbial Dark Matter (Phase II) - Kivu_15m_20L... | ecosystem: Environmental > Aquatic > Freshwater > Lake...
CCGTCGAGCGGCTGCTACGTGCGCAGGAAGCCATCAGAGAACCGCGCTCGTTCCCACGAAGGTCGATGCTCCCCGTGCCGAAGTGGGGCCCGAGCGGACGGCGTGGAGGCTAATGGCATTGCTGCTTGCCGTTGCCGCCTTCAAGCACCTGAAAGCCCGCTTGTTTGAGGGTGAACGCCACCATCTGCCGCATGGCGACGGAGTCGTCGACGATGAGCACGGTCTTGGTCACGGAGTGTCCTCGAATGGCGAAAATGCGGACTTAGAACAGCACCACGTCGGCGCCTGGGGAGGCTTTGCGTTCGCCGAGGGGCGCGCGCGGCGCGTTCGCCGCAACTCCCCGCTCCTCGGCCATCGTGTAGCGCTGTTGGAGTTCGTTCATGAGTTCGCTCGCGCGCACGGCGCCCTTGGAGGCGAGCGTTTTTTCCACCGTCTCGATGCCCTCGATCACGTGGCCGAGTCGTTGGCTCACGCGATCTTGGAACTGCAGCCCGACGACGGCGCCGGCGATCTCGTTCGCGAGCGCTTCGCCTTCGGCGGCGACGGCGCGCAGACGGTCCTGCAGCACGGTGTGCCGCGCCTCGAGCGCCTGCATGGACTCCTCGATGCGCTGCTTGCCCAGCAGCACTTCGCCCATGTCGGCGGAGGCCAATTCACGCAGATCGCTCACGGTCGCGCCGACGTCGGCGGAGAGCTTGGTGAGGATCTCCGTGATCGATTCGACGATCTCGGCGGACTTCGCGGAGAGCTGACTGATTTCGCCGGCCACGACGGCGAAGCCCTTGCCCTGTTCACCGACGCGCGCGGCCTCGATCTTGGCGTTGACGGTGAGCAGACGCGTGCGCGTCGCGACATCGCTGACCGCCGAGAGGATCGAGCCGATGCGCTTCATCCCCTCTTCGACGTCGTCCATGCGGTAGACCGCCTTCATCGACAGCTCGCCGCCGCGGACGATGCGCGTCATCAGCGTTTCGAGCGTGCTGTGCGACGAGTCGAGCAAGCCGACCAAGGTGCTCCCGTCGCCGGTCTCGTCGCCGCCGATCAACTTCGCGGCCTGCTCGACGCCCGAACGAGCGCGGCTCGCCATGCCGTTGAAGTTGGCGCAGACGTTCACGACCGAACTCTCGACCTGCGCCTGCGTCTCGCGCAGTTGGCGCGCGAGCACGGGCAGGACCGGAAGGACGGCGTCGACCTGCGGCGCGCGTTCGCCCGCAGACGGAACGGAAGGTGTGACGCTCATGCGATTGCCTGCTCCGAGATAACCAGACCCAGGTGCTGCCCCAGACCGCTGACGCTCACGGCGTCGCGCACGACGGCGTTCGCCGCGTCGAACGAACAGGCCAGTCCCCGCGCTCGGCGCGCTGCCGCGAACGCGAGCAGCAGCTGCAAGCCGCAGGCGTCGACGCGCTCGAGCTGGCGCAGGTCGAGCACCAACGGCGCGGGCTCTGCGAGCAGTTCATCGAGCGCACCACGCAGCGCCGACGCCTGGGCGGCGGTCAGTTCCGGGTCGGGACGGACACGCACATCGCGCGCGCCGCGATCCACGCTGAGAGCATTCGAGGTGGCCATAGGGGACGCGTGGGTGTCGGACGGCGCCCGCGCGAGATTGAGCGCGCGGCTCGGTCAAGTCCCGTTGCACTCGCGCGCGTCCCGCGCCTGGGACCGCGCGCGCCGCCTACGATGTGCGGACGATGAGCAGCACCTCGCCCTTGTCCCCGCGCGTCGACCCGACGCCGCGCGCCGTTCGGCCTGCCGTGGCCGCAACACTCGCCGCAACTCTCGCGGCCACTCTCACCTGGGGCGCCGCGAGCGCCCTCGCCGCCCACCGCTCCCCGCAGGGTTGGGGGGAGTGGAAGCTCGCCAAGCCCGCGCCCGCGCTCGATGGCCGCCCGGCGAAGCTCGACGTAACGCCGCCGACGGCCTGCGCCGAGTGCCACGCCCAAATCACCGAGGAATGGGCCGCGACCACGCACGCGACGGCGTGGATCAACGAGGTCTATCAGGAGGACCTCGCCGGCCGCAAGAAGGCCGAGTCCTGCCACGGCTGCCACATTCCCGCGCCGCTGCACAAACTCGAGAGCCTCGACGCCAAGCCGCAACCGCGCCCCAAGGAAGGCGCCGAGGCCTGGCACTTCGGGGTTTCCTGCGAGAGTTGCCACACCGGGCCGGCAGGCGAAATGCTCGGGCCGACGGGCGCGCCCACGGATGCGCACGCCACGCGCCAGCACCCCGGTTTCGTCGGCGCGGGAAGCAACGCGCTGTGCGCGTCGTGCCACAAGACCACCGTCGGCCCGGTGATCGGCATCGCCAAGGACTTCCTCGCGAGCGAACAGGTCGCGGCCGGCGCAAGTTGCGTGGAGTGCCACCTCGCGCCGCTGCGCGAGGTCGACGACGGCGCCGGCGGTCGGCGCACGGTGCGCAGCCACGAACTGCAGTCGCTGCGCGACCCGGCGTTCCTCGCGCAAGGCTTCGAGTTGAGCGCGCGCCGCGAAGGCGAAGTGGCGGCGTTCACGGTGCGCAACCGCGCCGGGCATCGAGTGCCCGGACTGGTCGGGCGCGTGATCGAGTTCCGCGTGCGCCTGCTCGACGGATCGGGCGCGGAGCTCAGCCAAGCCAAGCTCGAGTTCGACACGAGTTCCCACCTGCCGCTGGGCGAGAGCGCGAGCGTCGAAGTGGGCCGCGGCGGAGCAAAGCTCGCGGTCCAGGGCTGGCGCCACGATCCGCGGCTGGACAAGCCCGTGTTGTTCCTCGAGCGCGAATTGGGCCTCTGACCGGCCCTCGACGCGTAGTCAGCGTGCGCCGGTGGTTGTACGGTGCCCGAGCAATTTGTCTCACGCATCCAGCGCGCCTCGCGCGCTGGATGCGTGAGACAAATTGCTCGGGCACCGTACAACCACCGTTGACCTCGCTCCGCACCATGACCGAGCGCGTCCGCGCCCTGCTCCTGTGCCTGGCCCTCGGCACCGGCTTCAGCCACGCCCTGGCGACTTCTCCGCAGTCCGGGAAGGGACGCCCGGCCAAAGAGCAGCCGCCGACCGACTCCATCGACGCTGCGCGCCGCTGGGCTGCGAGCGCCCAGCGGGAGCGCGACGCGCTCGGCCAGGAGCGGCTGACCAAGCTGCAGCCGATCCTCGCCGACCTGCGCGTGATGATGGCGAGCCAGCCGGCGCGCTGCGCCGAGGTCGCCGTCGCCCTGCTCGACATCGCCGCGCTGGCGCCGCACGCGTCGGACGTCCCCTCCAGCTACACGGCCCCCGCGGAACAGGCCAGCGCCAGCGCGTTCCAAGCCCTCGGACGCGGCCTGGACCTCGACCGAGACGGCGTGCTGGCCGCCGCGGTCGCAGCGCAGTTCGGCAACGAAGACCCCAAACGACCGCTGGAGCGCCGGCGCGCCGCACTGGAGGCCCTGCGCGGCCGCCAAGCGCCGTCGACGCTTGTGGCCCTGGCCGCCGCGACGGGCGATCCGCGCCGCGAGATCCGCGACGGAGCGGCCGCCTGCCTGGTCGGTTGGGACGCCGAACCGGCGCACCGCGCACAGATCGCGCTGTGGGTGCGCCTGCGCAGCGACCCCAAGTGGGTCCGGTCCCAGACGCTCGACCAACACTTCGCGGCCGTGCGGCTCGCCTTCGAGAGTCCGCTCGAAAGCGCACTGTTCGGCGCGCTCAGCGGCGATCTTCTCAGCCAGGACTGGCGGGCGACGGTGCGCGCGCTGCGGGCCAGCGAGGCCCTGAGCAACCAGCGGGCGGTCCCGGTCCTGATCGAATCGCTCGGCAGCTGGATCGCGCGCCGCCCCCCCGCCAACAACGGCACCTCAAATCAACTAAATCGGCTCCAACCCCGGCTCTGGTCGGCCCGGATCGAGAACGAATTCGTGCTGGCGCTCCAGCGGCGCTCCGGAAAACGCATCGGGGCCCACCCCGAGCGCTGGGCGCGCTGGTGGAAAACCGCCCAAGACGACCAGGACCCCGCCGGGCCCGACGGCCCGGCGCAGGCCTCGCGGGCCGGCTTCTACGGCCTGCGGCCGGTGACCGACCGCGTGTGCTTCGTGATCGACCGCTCCGGCTCGATGGCCAGCCCTGCGCCGGGCGGCGATGGCTCGCGCTACCGCCAGGCGCTCGGACAGCTCGAGCGCTTCGTCCGCGAACTCGGCCCAGGGGCGCGCTTCCGTGTGGTGCTGTTCTCGGATGGCGTCCAGGTCTGGCGCGACACGCTCTCTCCGGCCACCCCGGCGGCGCTCGCCGAGGCGCTGACCTGGGCGGGTTACCAGAAGCCGGACGGCGGCACCGAGCTCCGACCGGCGATCGAGAGCGTGCTGCGCCTGGATCGGTCCGGCAACCCCAACCTCGAGCGGCTCGAGGAGGACACGGTGATCGTGCTGTGCGACGGCGCGACGGCCGAAGGCTCGGGCTGGGTGGCGCCGCTCCTCGATCGCGTGGGCGCGGCGAGCGCCGTCGCTTTCCACTGCGTGCAGATCGGCAGCGGCGGCGGAGACGGCGCGCTGCGCCGGCTCGCCGAGCTGAGCGGCGGCGAGTACGTCGAAACCGACGGCTGAGCCGCCAGCGCGGCGCGCGACAGCGGCCGCCGCGCGCTTCAAACGCAGCGTTCGCGTCGGTACATTCACGGGTCTACGGAACGGGCATCCAAAGCTCGGCGCAGGCCGGCGGAGGAGAGCCGATCCGACGTCCCGCACAGGCCGAATGCGCGCGCCGCATCCGCCAGCGCGGGACGTGAGGTCGGCCGCCCCGTCACCGCCGTCGCAACTCGCGACGCTTCGCATCCCCGGACTGCCCCACCGCAATCTCCCCGCCGCAATCTCCCCGCCGCCATCGTCCCCGTCGGGACGGCGCCTCCCCGCCGAGTCTCCAGACCTCTCGCCCCACTCTCAGGCTTGGACGCCGAGCCCGCTCCCGCCGTCCACGGCCCGCCGCGCCCTCCCCACCGATGCTCGAAAGCTACGCACCGATCCTGATCTACGCCGGAATCGTGGTCGGCTTCGCGGTCGCGAACCTCGTGATCTCGGACCTGCTCGGACGCAAGCGCCGCTCGATCGGCAAGGACCGTCCCTACGAGTCGGGCATGACACCCGAGGGCAGCGCGCGCGTGCGCCTGTCGATCCACTTCTACCTCGTCGCGGTGCTGTTCATCCTGTTCGACGTCGAGTCGATCTTCCTCGTGCCCTGGGCAGTCTCGGCCCGCGCGCTTTCCGAGGCAGGAGTGGGTGCGATCGTTTTCGCGGAGATCGCGCTGTTCGTGGGTGTGCTCGCGATCGGTCTCGCCTACGTGTGGCGCAAAGGAGGCTTGGAATGGGATCGCTAGAGCAAGATGGACAGGGGACGAGGTCCGACGGCGGCCTGCGGCCGGTGTCCGACGGCCCCATGGCGGCCGACGCTTCGGGTTCGGGCTTCTTCGCGACGCGTGCGGACTGGCTCGTGAACTGGGGCCGCAAGAACAGCCTGTGGCCGATGCCGCTGGGACTGTCGTGCTGCGGCATCGAGTTGATGGCGATGATCGGGCCGAAGTTCGACCTCGCGCGCTTCGGCGCCGAAGCCGCGCGCTTCACGCCGCGCCAGTGCGACCTGCTGATCGTGGCCGGCACGCTCACGTGGAAGATGGCCACGGCGGCTCGCACGATCTACGACCAGATGCCCGACCCCAAGTGGGTCATCGCGATGGGCGTTTGCTCGAGCTCGGGCGGCATGTACGACAGCTACGCGGTCGTGCAGGGCATCGATTCGATCATGCCGGTCGACGTGTACGTGCCTGGCTGCCCGCCGCGCCCCGACGCGGTGATCGACGCGATCCTGAAGCTGCAGAAGAAGATCGAACGCGAGGCGCCGCTGGCGAAGCTCATCGGTGCGGGCGCGCCGGAACGCGACGAGCGCGGAACCGGCAAGCTCGTGTTCCAACCCAACCACGGGATCGCCAAGGGTGTGCTCGACAAGCACCCCCACGACCCCAAGGGCAAGCTGGGCCTGAGCGATCCGCAGCCGCGCAAGACGGAGATCAAGTAGCCGTGACGAGCAACGACACGCGCCCGGATGTGGGCGCCGCAGCGGGCGCGCAGCCGGACAGTGCTCCGGCCGCGCCGCGTTGGGCCGCCGCGCTGAGCGGGATGGACTTCAAACAACTCGTCGGCGCCGACGGACTTGCGACGCTCGAAGTGGCGCGCGAACAACTGCACGCGCTGCTCGCGGCGCTCAAGGGCGCGGGCTTCGCGCAGTGCACGCTGGTGACCGCGGTCGACCACTACCCCAAGGCGCCGCGTTTCGCGCTGACGCACCAACTGCTCAGCCTCGAGCACAACGAGCGCATCCGCGTGCGCTGCTGGCTGCGCGAAGGCGACGAACACGCGCCCAGTTGCTCTGACCTGTGGCCCGGCGCGAACTGGTCGGAGCGCGAGTGCTTCGACATGTTCGGCATCCGCTTCGACGCGCACCCCGACCTGCGTCGCTTGTTGTTGCCGCAGGGCTACGACCACCACCCGCTGCGCAAGGAGTTCCCGCACGCCGGAATCGAGCCCGACCGGCTCTATCGGCAGTGGGACAAACAACGCCGCGCGGGTTGGAACGCGGAGGAAGGAGCAACGCGATGAGCGGCGCACAAGGCGGACCGACGCTGACGCGGCAAGTGTTCGAGTACACGCCCGGCACGCGGCCGGAGCTCGACCACGACGACCCGCTGCACGGCGAGTTGCTCAAGCTCAACATGGGCCCGCAGCACCCGGCGACGCACGGCGTGCTGCGTCTGGCGGTGACGCTCGACGGCGAGCAGATCGTCGACGTCGATCCCGACGTGGGCTTCCTGCACCGCGGCAAGGAGAAGAGCTGCGAGTCGCTCGGCTGGCACAAGTTCTTCCCGCACACCGACCGCCTCGACTACGTGCAGCCGCTGATGAACAACATCGGCTACGCGCTGGCGCTCGAGAAGCTGGGCGGCATCGAGGTCCCGCCGCGCGCCAAGGTCGTGCGCGTGCTGCTGATGGAACTCAGCCGCATCATGGCGCACCTGATCTACATCGGGACGCTGGGCATCGACCTGGGCGCGGTGACGATCTTCTTCTACAGCTTCCGCCAGCGCGAAGAGCTGTACCGCGTCGTCGACGCCTACACCGGGCATCGCATGAACAACACCTACGTGCGCATCGGCGGCGTGTACGCCGATGTCGACGACAAGGTGGCGGCGATGATCGAGAAGTTCCTCGCGGACTTCCCGGCCGCGCTCGACGAGATCGATGCGATGCTGACGCGCAATCGCATCTGGTACGACCGCAACAAGGACATCGGCGTCATCTCCAAAGAAGACGCCGTCGCGATGAGCCTGACCGGCCCGACCTTGCGCGGCAGCGGCGTGAATTGGGACCTGCGGCGCGCGCAGCCGTACTCGGGCTACGAGGAGTACGACTTCGACGTGCCCGTCGGTTCGGTCGGCGACTGCTACGACCGCTACCTCGTGCGCATGACCGAAATGCGCGAGGCTGCGAAGATCGCCAAGCAGGCGCTCGACAAGCTCAAGACCGTCAAGGGCGACGTGCTGATCGAAGACCGGCGCTACGTGCTGCCGCCGAAAGACCTGGTGCACAGCTCGATGGAAGAGTTGATCTTCCAGTTCAAGGTCGTGACCGACATGCGCTTGCCGCGCGGCGAGGCCTACCACGGCATCGAATCGTCGAAGGGCGAGTTGGGCTTCCTCGTCGCGAGCGACGGGACCTCCAAACCTCTGCGCTGCCACATCCGCGCGCCGGGGCTGATGAACATTCAGGCGCTGCCCATGCTCGCGAAGGGCCGCCTGTTCTCCGACATGGTGTCGCTGATCGGATCGATGGACTTCGTGATGGGCGAGGTGGATCGCTGATGGCTCTGTCGCCGAAACTGGTGCGCGAGTTCGACGAACTCGTCACCCACTACCCCGAGAAGCGCGCAGGGCTGATTCCCGCGCTGCACCGCTGCCAGGAAGAGAACGGCGGCTGGTTGAGTCCGGAGACGATCGAAGACCTGTCGGCCTACTTCGGGCTCGAGCCCGTCGAGGTGTTCGGCGTGGCCTCGTTCTATCCGATGTTCCGCCTCGCTCCGCGCGGCAAGCACCTCGTCAGCGTATGCCACAACATCTCGTGCACGCTGCGCGGCGCCGAGGAGTTGCTCGCCCACGTGTGCAAGGTCACGGGCGCGTCCGTCGGCGGCACTTCGCCTGACGGCAAGTTCACGGTGGTGCGCGTGGAGTGCCAAGGCGCCTGCGCGAACGCCCCGATGTTCGACCTCGACGGCGTGTACCACGAGGACCTCGACGACAAGAAGGCCGAGCAGATCCTGAGGAGCGTCAAGTGAAGGAGTTCCAGAGGTACTTGCTCGACCGCATCGCTGCGGCGAACTCCCACACACTCGCGGTCTACCGCCAGCAGGGCGGCTACAAGGCCATCGAGAAGGTCTTGAAGACGCCGCTCAAGCCCGAGGACGTCATCACGGTGATGAAGGATTCGGGACTGCGCGGCCGCGGCGGCGCGGGCTTCCCGACCGGCATGAAGTGGAGCTTCATGCCCGACGTCGCCAAGGATCCGCGCCCGCGCTACCTCGCGGTCAACGCCGACGAGTCCGAGCCGGGCACCTGCAAGGACCGCGTGCTCATGGAGCGCGATCCGCACGGCCTGGTCGAAGGCTGTTTGATCGCGTGCTACGCGATGCGCGCCAAGGCGGCCTACATCTACGTGCGCGGCGAGTACCGGCTCTCGTACGACCGCGTGCAAGCCGCGATCAACGAAGCGCGCGCCGCGGGTCTGGTCGGCAAGAACATCCTCGGCACGGACTTTTCGTGCGAGATCTGGATGCACAAGGGCGCGGGCGCCTACATCTGCGGCGAAGAAACCGGCCTGATGGAGTCGCTCGAAGGCAAGCGCGGCCACCCGCGCCCCAAGCCGCCCTTCCCCGCCGGTTCGGGACTGTGGCGCTCGCCGACGACCGTCAACAACGTCGAGACGATCTTCAACGCCCCGTTCATCGTCGAGCGCGGGCCTGAGTGGTTCAAAGCCATGGGCGTGCCCAAGAGCACGGGCAACTTCCTGTGCGGCATCTCGGGCCACGTGAACAAGCCGGGCGTGTACGAGTTGCCCTTCGGCCTCACCGCGCGGCAGATCCTCGAGGAAGTCGCCGGCGGCGTCTGGAAGGGGCGCAAGCTCAAGGCCTTCTTCCCCGGCGGCTCGTCGACGGGCCTGCTGCCCGCGAGCGCGATCGACGTCGTGATGGACCACGACTCCGTCAAGGCGGCCGGCTCGATGTTCGGCACCGCCGCGATGATCTTCCTCGACGAGACCGCGTCGATTCCGCAGGTGATGGACGTCACGCTGCGCTTCTACGACCACGAGAGCTGCGGACAGTGCAGCCAGTGCCGCGAAGGCACGCAGTGGCTGCACCAGATGTTCCACCGCATCGCGCACGGCAAGGGCAAGCGCGAGGACATCGATCTGCTCGTGAGCCTCGCCAACGGCATGGCGCCCGGCAAGACGATCTGCGCGCTCTCCGACGCCGCTGCGATTCCGACGCTGGCGGCCGTGAAGCACTTCCGCGCGGAGTTCGAACAGTGCATCGAACTCGGCCGCGATCCGCTCGCGCCCACCCACGCTCCGGCGCCTGAGCTGCAGGGAGCCCACTGATGAGCCAGACTCCGAACGCGACTACGGGTGCGGCGCCCGCACCCAAGCCGGCGACGATCAAGATCCAAGTCGACGGCCGCGAAGTCGAGGCCGATCCCAAGCAGCCGCTGATCCGCGCCTGCCACGACCAAGGCGTCGACGTGCCGATGTACTGCTACCACCCGGGCCTCTCGCCGGTGGGCTCGTGCCGCATCTGCCAGGTCGAAGTCGCCGCCGGTCCGGGACAGCCCTCGCGCGTTGTGGCGGCGTGCCGCACGCCGGTCAGCCCCGGAATGGTCGTGCAGACCGACACGCCCAAGGCGCACGAAACGCGCCGCGAGTGCCTTGAGTTCCTGCTGAAGAACCACCCGCTCGACTGCCCGATCTGCGACAAGGCCGGCGAGTGCGACCTGCAGGACTACTCGTTCAACGAGGGGCAGGGCAAGGGCCGCTCGAGCGAGCCGCGCCGCAAGCTCGAGAAGCGCAAGAGCCTGGGCGACGTGATCGTGCTCGACGAAGAGCGCTGCATCCTGTGCTCGCGCTGCGTGCGCTTCTTCCAAGAGGTCACGCACAAGCCGCAGCTCACCGTCAGCGGCCTGGGTTCGCGCTCCACGATCGCGACCTTCGCGGACAAGCCGCTCAGCGGCAACTACCAGGGCAACATCGCCGACATCTGCCCCGTCGGCGCGCTGACGCTCAAGCCGTTCCGCTTCCAAGCGCGCGTGTGGAACCTCTCCAAGACGCTCTCGACCTGCGCCGAGTGCTCGCGCGGCTGCTCGATCACCGTCGAAGCGCTGCGTGGCAAGGAGGTCAAGCGCTTCCGCCCGCGCTTCAACCCGCAGGTCAACCAACACTGGATGTGCGATGTGGGCCGTTTCGCCTACGCGCCCGTCACGCAGGCGCTGCCTCCCGAAGGCGGCATCGTCGGCGGCCGCCTGGTCGGCGCCGCGATCCGCGGCTACCACGGACTGGAGCGAGTTGAGCTCGAGTCGGCGCTCGCCGAGGTCGCCGATCTCCTGCGCTCCGCGTCCAAGCCGCTGGTGTTCCTCTCGCCCTTCGTCACACAAGAGGAAGCGCGCGCCGCGCTCGAGTTGTGCGCGGGCCTGGGAGTCGCGCCGCGCTTCGTGTCGCCCGCGCCGAACAACCTCAAGGACGATCTGCTGCACACCGGCGATCCGTGCCCCAACCGCCGTGGATTGAGCGAGCTGGGCGTCGCAGCGATCGAGCCGGCGGCGGCGCTGGCGGAGCTGGCCGCTGCGAACGCGGCGCTGCTCGTCGGTGAGCGCATCCAGAGCCTGCTCGACGTCGCCGCGCTCGCCAAACTGCCGGCGACGAAGCGCTTGGTCGTGCTCGATGTCGCCGCGCACGACCTGGCTGCACTCAGCGCCGCGATCGGCGTTCCAACCCACGTCGAGAAGTCCGGCCAGTGGATCAACGTCGACGGACACGTCGGCGTGCTGAACGTCGCCGTGCCCGCACCCGCGGGCGTGGCGCCGCTCGAGCGCACCCTGCGCGAACTGCTCGAACATTGCCGCGCGCCCGCCGCACGCTGAGCGCGCACCTCGCCCACCCCCACCGCGTCCCGCACCACCCCTTGCACCGGCGTCCGCTCGCAGCGGACGCGTGCATGCCCTCTCCGAGCACCGGACCATGGAAGTTTCCCAACCGCTGATCTGGCTGGTGAAGATCGTCGTGATCTTCGGCGGTCTGGTCAGCACGGCGGCGCTGATGTCGCTCGCCGAACGCAAGGTGTCGGCCTGGATGCAGTACCGCATCGGCCCCAACCGCGTCGGGCCGTTTGGCCTGCTGCAGCCGCTGGCGGACGGCGTGAAGTTCATCTTCAAGGAAGAACTGATCCCGGCGGGCGCCAACAAGTTCATGTTCCGCCTCGCGCCGGCGCTTTCGGCCGCGCCGGCGATGCTCACGATGGCCGTCATCCCGATCGGCGGCACCGTGGTGCTCGGCGAGTACTCGATTCCGCTCTCGATCGCCGACGTGGACATCGGAGTCCTGTTCCTGCTCGCCTTCTCGGGGCTGTCGATCTACGGCGTGATCCTCGGCGGCTGGGCCTCGAACTCGAAGTACTCGCTGCTGGGCGGACTGCGCGCCTCGGCGCAGATGATCAGCTACGAGCTCACGCTGATCCTCACGATCCTCGCCGTCGTCGCGCTCGAGGGCACGCTCAACCTGCGCACGATCAGCGAGAACCAGCAGCACGTCGGCGAGTGGAACATCTGGACGCAGCCGCTCGCGTTCGTGCTGTTCACGATCACGATGTTCGCCGAGACCAACCGCCACCCCTTCGACTTCGCGGAGTGCGAGCCGGAACTGGTCGGCGGCTTCCACACCGAGTACAGCGCCATGCGCTTCGCCCTGTACTTCCTGGGCGAGTACTGCGCGATGACCGTGCTCTCGTGCCTCAACGCGACGCTGTTCCTCGGCGGCCCGTCGGTGCCCTTCTGGCCCGAGGCGCCTTGGTTCGTCGGCGTCGCGGCGTTCTGCCTGAAGGCGGGCTTCTTCCTGTTCCTGTTCCTGTGGGTCCGCTGGTCGCTGCCGCGCATGCGCTTCGACCAACTGATGCGCCTGGGCTGGAAGGTGTTCCTGCCGCTCGCGCTCGCCAACCTGCTCATCACCGGCGGCTTCATCGCTTTCGGAGCGCACTGACATGGTCATCGTCCAGCGCAAGGAACTCACGCTCGCCGAGCGGCTCTACCTGCCGGAGATCTTCCGCGGGCTCTCGATCACGTTCGCCAAGTTCTTCGAGAAGCCGATCACGCGCCAGTACCCCGAAGAACCGTTGCCCACCGACGAGGTGACGCGCGGGCAGCCGCGCCTGGTCGTGAAGGACGACGGCAACATCGCCTGCGTGTCGTGCGGCATGTGCGAGATCGCGTGCCCGGCGTACGCCATCACGATCGACGGCGGCGAGACCGACCGCCAGATCGAACGCGAGCCCAAGCGCTTCGAGATCGACATGCTGCGCTGCATCCTGTGCGGCTTCTGCGAAGAGGCCTGCCCGAAGGACGCGATCTTCATGTCGAACGAGCTCGAGCTCGCCGACTACACGCGCCGCGGCCTGATCTACGACATGGAGAAGCTCAAGCGGCCCAAGTCCGCGCTCCAGCCGCGCATCGACTACGTCTACAAGATCAACAAGCGCTGGCGGAGGACGCAGGCGTGAGCGAGTTGCTCTTCTACGCAATGTGCGTGATCGCGCTCTTGGGCGGTCTGGGCGTGATCTTCTCGAAGAGCCCGATGGGCAGCGTGCTGTCGCTGCTGGGGAGCTTCTTCGCGCTCGCCGTGATCTACCTGCTGGCCGGGTTCCACTTCATGGCCGCGGTGCAGATCCTGGTCTACGCCGGCGCGATCATGGTGCTGTTCCTGTTCGTGATCATGCTGCTCAACCTCGGCGCCTTGGGCACGCGCTTCGAACTGAGCGCTGCGCCCCTGAACAGCACGCGTTCGCGGATCGCCGCGTCCGTCGCGGCCGTGGTCGGCCTGGCGGGCCTGATCGCCGTGCAGAGCGCTTCGCTGCCGCGCATCGCCCAGGGCGGCGCGCCGGAGCGCGTCGACGACATCAACCAGATCGCCATCGCCCTGTTCGGGCGCTACAGCCTGCCGTTCCAAGCGGTTTCGGTCCTGCTGCTCACCACCATGGTCGCCGTGCTCGTGCTCGCCAAGCGCCGCACGCGGGAGTCCGGTCAGTGAACGTCCCCAGCGAACACCTGTTCTTCCTCTCGGCCGGGCTGTTCTCGCTCGGCGTGCTGGGCTTCCTCGTGCGCCGCAACGTGATCGTCACGTTGATGTGCGTCGAGCTGATGCTCAACGCGGCGAACCTCGCCTTCCTGGCCGCCAGCCGCATGCACAGCACCCCGGAGTCCCTCGACGTGCAGGGCCCCGTGTTCTCGATCTTCGTGATCACCGTCGCGGCGGCCGAGGCCGCTGTCGGACTGGCGCTCGTGATCGCGCTCTACCGCCTCAAGCAATCGGTCGAGACCGACTCGGCCAGCGAGATGAAGGGCTAGTCGATGCCTCCCTCCCCGTCCCACGCTTGGCTGTGGTGGATTCCGCTGCTGCCGCTCATCGGCAGCGTGTTGTGTGGCGCGCTGCACCTCGCCACGCTCTCCGCCCGCAAGCGCGATCCGCAGGCCAAGGGCCCGGCGGGCCTCGCTCCGCTGATCGCCTGCGCGGCGATGGCCGGCGCGCTCGCGCTCGCGGTCAAGGGCTTGTTCGACCTGCGCGCGCTCGACGCAGCCGCGCGCATCCTGAACTCGACCTCGTGGGAGTGGATCACCGTCGGCGATCCGCGCCAGCCGTGGTTCGAAGTCGACCTGCGCCTGGTGCTCGACCCGCTGTCGAGCACGCTGGGCCTCGTCATCACCGGCGTCGGCCTGCTGATCCACATCTACGCCTCGGGCTACATGAAGGGTGATGCGGGCTACGCGAAGTTCTTCGCGTACCTCAACCTGTTCGTGTTCGCGATGCTGATGCTCGTGCTGTCGAGCTCGCTCCTGGGCGTGTTCGTCGGCTGGGAGGGCGTCGGCCTGTGCTCGTACCTCCTGATCGGCTTCTGGTACGAGAAGGGCTGGCCGGCCGAGGCCGCGCAGAAGGCGTTCATCACCAACCGCGTCGGTGACGCATGCTTCCTGATCGGCAGCTTCCTGCTGCTGCGCTTGTTCGGCACGCTCGACATGCACGAGATCGTGGCGCGCATGGGCGCGGACTTCCGGCTCGACGCCGTCAGCGACGACGTCAAGCTCAACATCGCGCTCGCCGCCCTGTTCCTGTTCGGCGGATGCTGCGGCAAGTCGGCGCAGATGCCGCTGTTCACGTGGCTGCCCGACGCCATGGCCGGCCCGACGCCGGTCTCCGCGCTGATCCACGCGGCGACGATGGTCACCTCGGGCATCTACCTCGTGGTGCGGCTCAATCCGCTGTTCGCCTCCAGCCCGGCGGTGATGACGCTGATCAGCGGCGTCGGCGTCGCGACGGCCCTGATCGGCGGTTCGACCGCGCTGGTGCAGCGCGACATCAAGAAGGTGCTCGCGTACTCGACCGTAAGCCAGCTCGGCTACATGTTCCTCGGCCTGGGCACGGGCGCCTTCGGCGCCGCGGTGTTCCACCTCGTGACGCACGCCTTCTTCAAGGCGCTGCTGTTCCTCGGCGCCGGCTCGGTGATCCACGGCATGCACGAGGAACAGGACATGCACAAGATGGGCGGGCTGCGCAAACACATGCCGCAGACCTTCGCGACCTTCTTGGCCGGGGCCGCGGCCCTCTCGGGTCTGCCGCTGATGAGCGGCTTCTTCTCGAAGGACGAGATCATCGCCCACACCTTCAACTCGGGCGGCGTCTACTACGCGTTCTGGATCGTCGGCGGGCTGACGGCGGCGATGACCGCCTACTACACCTGGCGCATGGTCGCGCTCACCTTCTTCGGTCCGGAGCGTTTCGACCACCACCACGTGCACCCGCACGAGTCGCCCGCGGTGATGACCGTGCCGCTGATGGTGCTCGCGGTGCTGTCCGTGTTCGGCGGCGTGCTCGGTTTGCCGCCGGTGTTCCACGTCGCGCACGTGCTCAACGACTGGCTCGCGCCCGTGGTCGCGCCCGGCGTCGCGATCCTCAACCAGTTGCACCCGCACGAGCATTTGTCGCACGCCACCGAGTGGGTGCTGCTCGGCCTGGGCGCCGCAGTGGCGCTGGCCTTCGCGCACACCGGCTTCCGCACCTACTCTGCCGGCCCCGAGCCCGACCTCGCCATCGGTCGCGGCGCGCCCGGCGTCGCGGCGTTCCTCGGCGATGCGTGGTCGATCGACAGCGCTTACAGCCGCGTCGTGATCCTGCCGCTGCGCGTGTTCGCCTTCGTCGTGCGCTTCATCGTCGACCAAGTGGTCATCGATGGCTTGGTGAACGGCGCGGGCAGCTTGGCGAAGAACTTCGCCCTTCGCGCGCGCGGCATGGCCTCGGGGCAACTCGACGCCTACGCGCTGTGGATGGGCGGCGGCGCAGCGGTGATTTCGCTGTGGTGGATGTGGAGCTGAGCCGACGCCCATGCAGTACGAACTCGTCCTTCTGACGTTCCTGCCGCTCCTGGGCGCGCTGGCAATCGTCTTCACGCCCAAGGGCGCGGAGCGCCTGCAACGTCTCGCAGCGCTCGCCACCACGTTGGTGGTCGCCGCGCTCGGCGTCCGCTTGTTCCTGGCCTACGGCGACAGCGCCTCCGACCCCGGGCGCTTCCTGTTCGAGCTGCCGTGGTTCTCGCTGCCGAGTTCCTACGGCGCCGACACGGCGGTGAACTTCAAGCTCGGCCTCGACGGCGTCTCGCTGCTGATGGTCACGCTCACGGCGGTGCTGATGCCGATCGTGATCCTCTCGACCTGGGGACACGTCCACAAGCGCGTCAAGGAGTTCATGGTGTGGATGCTCGTCATGCAGACGGGCATGCTCGGAACGTTCCTCGCGCTCGACCTGGTCCTGTTCTACTTCTTCTGGGAGATCAGCCTCATCCCGCTGTACTTCCTGATCGGGATCTGGGGCGGCGAGCGCCGGCTGTACGCGACGGTCAAGTTCTTCCTCTACACGCTCGCCGGATCGCTGGTGATGATGGTCGCCATCATCTGGATCCTGTGGACGCGCGGGACGAGCGACGTCTTCGAGCTGATCAACATTCTGTGCCGCGCGCCGCTCGAGGAGCAGCTGTGGCTGTTCGTGGCCTTCGCGCTGGCCTTCGGCATCAAGGTTCCGCTGCTGCCGTTCCACACCTGGCTGCCGGACGCTCACACCGAGGCGCCCACTTCGGGTTCGGTCGTGCTCGCGGGCGTGCTGCTGAAGATGGGCACCTACGGACTGGTGCGCTTCTGCATCCACATGCTGCCGGGCGCGGCGATCGAAGCCGCCCCCGTGATGATGGCGCTGGGCGCGATCGGGATTCTCTACGGAGCGCTGCTCGCCTGGGCTCAGGACGACCTCAAGCGCCTGATCGCGTGCTCGTCGGTGAGTCACCTCGGCTACGTCGTGCTCGGCCTGTTCGCACTCACGCCGGCGGGAATCAACGGCGGCATGCTGCAGATGGTCAACCACGGCATCTCGACCGGCCTGCTCTTCCTGCTCGTCGGCATGGTCTACGAGCGCCGCCACTCGCGCGCGCTGGACGCCTTCGGCGGCGTCGCCGTCGCCATGCCGCTGTTCGCGCTGTTCTGGGTGATCACGACGCTCTCGAGCGTCGGCCTGCCGGGCCTCAACGGGTTCGTCGGCGAGTACCTGGTGCTGGTCGGCGCGTTCCAAGCTTCGCCGCTGTGGGCCATCGTCGGCTTGAGCGGCGTGATCTTCGGCGCGGTGTACATGCTGATGGCGACGCGCCGCATGTTGTTCGGCGCGCTCGACAAGCCCGAGAACCGCGAGTTGACCGACCTGAACGCGCGCGAGATCGGGCTGATGCTGCCCCTGGTCGTGCTGGTCGTCTGGCTCGGCGTGAGCCCCAACACCTTCATGGCGAAAACCCAACCGTCCATCGAGCTGGTCAACCTGCGCATCGCCGAAGCGCGGCGCGCTGCGCTGGCCGGACTCGACGCGGCGCCGACCGCACCCGCCACCCAGCGTGAGGAGAGCGCGCGATGAATGCCTCGGTCCTGAAGACCCTGTTCAGCGACGCCGCCTACGCGGCGCTGGCGCCTCTGTTCGCACTGGGCATCGGCGCGCTGGCCGTGCTCATCGCCGGGTTGTTCCCGATCGGCAAGGTCGCACGCGGCGCGCTGGTGCTGCTGACCCTGCTCGCGGCCGCGGCGCTGAACGTCGGACTGTTGCTCGGCGACTCCGTCCCCGGAGTCGTCCTCGACGGCACCTTCGTCGCCGACCGCACCACGGCGATGTGGGGCGTGATCTTCGCGCTCGGCGTCGGCTTGGCCTGGCTCTTCAGCCGCCACTACTACGACGAGGACGCCTCGCACCAGAACGAGCACGACGTGCTGATGCTCGCCAGCGCCCTGGGCATGTCGCTCATGGCCGGCGCGCGCGACCTGATCGTGTTCTTCATCGGACTCGAACTGCTCTCGATTCCGCTCTACGCGCTGGCGGCGTTCCGGCGCAACCGCGCCAAGTCCGTCGAAGCCGGCCTGAAGTACTTCCTGCTCGGCGCCTTCGCCGCGGGCTTCTTCCTGTACGGCTCGGCGTTGATCTACGCCGTGAGCGGCACGCTCAGGCTCGACGTATTCGCCGATCCCGCGTCGCGCGCGAAGATCCTCGAGAGCCCGATGGCGCTCGTCGGCGTGGCGATGCTCACCGGCAGCCTGTTCTTCAAGATCAGCGTGTTCCCGTTCCACCTGTGGGTGCCCGACGTGTACGAGGGCAGCCCCACTCCGGTCACCGGACTGATGGCGACGGGCACCAAGGCGGCGGCGTTCGCGTTCCTCTTGAACGCGCTGCTGGCCCTGCCGAGCTCGACCTCGACGAGCCTGGCGCTGATCGCCCTGATCACCATGGCGCTCGGCAACCTCGGCGCACTGGTCCAGCAGGACGTCAAGCGCATGCTCGCGTACTCCGGCATCGCGCACGCGGGAGTCGTGCTCCTGGGCATCGCCGGCGCCGTGGCCGGCGATCCGAAGCAGGGCGGCGCGGTGCAGGCGGCTCTGTTCTACATGGCGGCCTACGTCGCCACCGCGGGCGGCGCCTTCGGCGTGCTCGCGCTGCTCGAGCGCGACGGCGAGCGCATGACGACGCTCGAGGGGCTCAAGGGCCTCGGCCAGCGCCGCCCCTACCTCGCCGCGGCGCTCACCGTGTTCATGCTTTCGCTGGCCGGCATCCCCGCGACGGGCGGATTCCTCGGCAAGTGGATGGTCTTCTCGGTCGCCGTGCGCGCCGAGATGATTCCGGCCGCAGTGGTCGGCGTGCTGCTGAGCGTGGTCGCGCTGGGGTACTACCTGCGCGTGATCATCGCGATGTGGATGCAGGAGCCGGGCGAAGAATCGCCCTTGGCGAGCACGCGGGCGATCGCGCTGCCGGCCACGCTCGCATCGGCCGCGTGCGTCGCGCTGGTGCTGGTGATGGGGCTCGCGCCGCGCTGGTTCCTCGACCACATGTAGTGCGGCCGAGGGCCTGCGGCCGCTACAGGCGGTCGAACTCGATCGCGTAGCCGGTCGTCTCCTGGCTGAGGCGTTCGACACGCACCAGCTTGCCCGAGTAGCTCTGCGACGTGACGCCGTCGTGCAGCTTGACCGTGACCTTGAGCGGTTCGCGCGAGAAGAAGAACACGCCGGCGGTCGAGATGTTCTCGGCTTGGCCGTGAATCGACTCGCTGTCGATTTGCACTTCGAGGTGAACTTCGGCGTCGCGCCGGTTGACGCGTCGGCGCTCGCCGATGCTCGTGGACTTCTCTTCGTAGGCGCTCATCGGACAGGATGCTCTGGGGGGCTGGGGCGGCTCTTGCGTCGGCGCCGACAGGCGCCTGCGAGTTCGTATGTCGAGCGCGCGCGGCCGACGCTTGACCAGCGCAGCGCGCGGCGGAGGCGTCCAGCCCAAGGCTGGGATCGGCCGGTCGCGGCGCGGGGCGCCGCGGGCCGCTGGCTAGGATGGGGCGATCCGCAGCCACCCTCGCCACCCATGCAACCCCACCGACCGCACCCGCACTTCAACGACCAAGGCACGCTCGACTGGCACATCCGCTGGGACGAGGCGCTCGCCGCCGCCCAACGCGAGCGCAAGCACATCTTCATCGAGTTCGGCCGCCAGCAGTGCGGTCAGTGCCGCGCCCTCGTGCAGGGCGTCGTGCCCCACCCGCAGATCGCGCCGTTGCTGCAGGCCGGGTTCGTCGCACTGGCTTCCGACTGCGACGACGCCGAAGCGCCGGTCGAGATCCTCGCCGGGCATCTCGAGGACGCGTACATGCTCCCGTTCGTCATCCTGGCCGACTCGAACGGTAAGTTCGTCGACGGACTGTCCGGCGCAGTCAACCCGCTGACCCTCAAGCGCAAGCTCGAGAAACTCACCGGCGCCGCGCCGCAGTGATCCAACCGCCCCGGCTCCACCAGTGCCACGCCTCGACGCGATGATCGCTCCTGCCTTCAAGCCGCCCAACCGTCTGCTGCTCGGTCCTGGTCCTTCGCCCGTAGCCCCGTCGGTGTTGCGCGCACTCGCGCTCCCGACCGTGGGACACCTCGATCCCGAGTTGCTGCGCGCCATGGGCGAATGCCGGGAGCACCTGCGCGCGATCTTCGGAACGAGCAACGCGGCCACCTTCGCGATCTCGGGCACGGGCACCTCCGGGATGGAGGCCGTGCTCAGCAACTTGATCGAGCCGGGTGACGGCGTGCTGGTCGCGACGCACGGCTACTTCGGCGCGCGCATCGCCGAGATCGCCGGCCGCTGCGGCGGCGTCGTGACGCGCGTCGACGGCGAGTGGGGTCAAGCGAGTGATCCGCAGCGCGCGCGCGAGGCGGCGCGCGGACGCAGCATCAAGCTCGTCGCGGTCGTGCACGCGGAGACCTCGACGGGTGTGCGCCAAGAGCTCGCTCCGTGGAGCGCTCTCGCGAGCGAGTTGGGCGCGCTCTTGTGCGTCGACACAGTGACCTCGTTGGGCTGCATCCCGATCGAGGTCGACGCACACCGCATCGACGGCATCTGGTCGTGCACGCAAAAGGGTCTGTCCTCGACTCCGGGCCTGGCTCCCGTGAGCTTCTCGCCGCGCGCCGTCGAGCGCGTGCGCAGCCGCAAAACGCCGGTGCAGAGCCTCTACTTCGACCTCGGTTTGTTGCTCGGCTTTTGGGATGCGCCGCACGGCTACCACCACACGATTTCGAGCAACCTGATCTACGCGCTCCACGAAGCGACGCGGCTCGTGCTCGAAGAAGGACTCCAGGCGCGCTTCGAGCGCCACCGCCGCGTCAGCGCCTACTTCCTCGAGTGCGCGCGCGGGCTGGGGCTCGCGCCGTTCGTGGCCGAGTCCGCGCGCCTGCCGCAACTCACGACGTTGCGCGTCCCCGAGGGCGTCGACGACCTCTCCGTGCGCAAGCGCCTGCTCTCCGAGCACAACCTCGAGATCGGCGGCGGACTGGGCGCGCTCAAGGGACAGTTGTGGCGCGTGGGGCTGATGGGCTACGGCGCGACGGAGGCCAACGCCGAGCGCTGCGCCGCCGCCCTGCGTGAGCAGATCGCCACAGAACGCGGCGCGGCCGCGCGCCGATGAACGCGCGCACCGCACTGCCGCTCGCTTCGGCGCTGTTCGCGCTCTCGGGCTTCACCGGGCTGTGCTACGAGACGGTCTGGTTCAAGCGCCTGGGACACGTGTGGGGCAGTTCTTCGCTGGCCATGGCCAGCGTGATCGCGGCCTTCCTGCTCGGACTCGGACTGGGAGCGCGCCTGTTCGGCGCCTACGCCGATCGTTCGCGGCGACCGCTGCTGGTGTACGGCGTGCTCGAAGTCGCCATCGGACTCTACGCGCTCCTCCTGCCGCCGCTAATCCACTGGGCGGCGTCCTTCGCAGCGCCGCTCACGAGCGCGCTCGGCGAGCAGCCGCTGCTGCTCGCGTTGGCTCGTTTGGCCCTGACCTTCGCGCTGATCGGCCCGCCGTGCATGCTGATGGGCGCGACGCTGCCGGTGCTGACCCGTCAACTCGCCGGCCTGGGCGTCGGCGTGGGCAAGTCCGCAGCCTGGCTCTACGCGTTCAACACGCTCGGCGCCGCCCTGGGCGCGTACGCGGCTGGGTTCCATCTGCTCAGTTCGCTGGGGCTGGCCGGAACGAACGGGTTGGCGGCAGGGCTCAATCTGGCGGTCGGCCTCGCCGCGATCGGCGTCGCCCGTCGCCCAGAATTCGAACTCGGCGAGGCGCCGCCCTCCGCGCCGGATTCGTCGCCCGCGCTCACGCCGCTGCCGCGCGTGCTGGCGATCGCCGCACTGACCGGCTTCGCCTCCATCTCGCTGCAGATGCTGTGGGCGCGTGAACTAGCACTGCTCGTCGGTCCAACCACCTACGCGTTCTCGAGTTGCCTGTCCGTGTTCATCCTCGGGGTGGGCCTGGGCAGCTTGCTCTTCCGCCTGCGCCTCGAGCGCCGCGAAGCGCTGGAGTCCACCCTGTGCGCAGCCAGCCTGCTGGTCGTGCTGCCGGCGCTCGCCGGCTGGGCGCTGCGCCCGCAGATTGCCGAACTGCTCGGTTACCTGCGCGAGGTGCGTGTGAGCGAGCTCGGCAACGCCGCACTGTGCGCCCTGACCAGCGCGGTGCTCGAGTTCCTGCCCACGCTCGGCATGGGAATGCTGTTCCCCGCCTTGGTCGAACTCACGCGCGCGGGCGCCAACCGCGCAGGCTCGGCGGTCGGACGCGTATACGCCTGGAACACGCTCGGCTCGGTCGGAGGCGCGGCGCTCACCAGCCTGACGCTCGTGCCGCTGCTCGGCTCGTTTTGGAGCCTGCGCGCCGCGCTCGCCGTGTACGCGCTCGCGCCCATCGCACTGTTCGGAGCGCGGGGCGCCGCGCTGCTGACCTCGGTGGTCGCTTCGGTGGCGCTCCTCGCGCAGTGGCGCGCGAGCGATCCGCTCGACACCAACCTGGGTGCGTACCTGTACGGCGTTCCAGCAACACGCGCGACACGCGCGGACTTCAAGCCGCTGTACTTCGCGGAGGGTCCCAGCTGCAACGTGCTCGTGCTCGAAGGTTCGCCCGTCGCGACCGCCTACACGCAGCAAGCGCCCTCGCGCCTGATCAACCTGCGCGTGCACGGCAAGATCGACGCGAGCTCCGCCAACGACATGACCATGCAACTGGGCATGGCGTACCTGCCGCGCTTCCTCCATCCGGCGGCCAAGACGGTCGTCGTGATCGGAATGGGCTCGGGCGCGACGCTGGGCGCGGCGGCCGTGTTCGAGGGCACGCAGGCCACCTGCTGCGAAATCGAGCCGGCGATCGTCGAAGGCGCGCGCTTCTTCGAGGCCTTCAACCACGGCGCGCTCGAGCGCGACAACGTGAACGTGGTGCTCGACGACGGCCGCAGCTACGTGCAGGGCGGCCCCGCGGACTGGGACCTGATCCTCTCGCAACCGACCAATCCTTGGATCGCAGGCGTGGCGAACCTCTTCACCGAGGAGTTCTACGCCACGGCGCGCGCCAAGCTCGGCCGCGGCGGTTTGTTCGCCCAGTGGATTCAGGCCTACGCCTTCACGCCGCGTGACTTCGCGCTCGTGTTGCGCACGCTGACGCGCGTCTTTCCGCGCTGCGTGCTGCTGCGCGTGAGCGAGTACGACTTCCTCGTCGTCGCCGGCGAGCGCAACGTGTCGCCCGACGCCGCGGCGATCGAGGCCGCTCAAGCGCTCGTCGACGCGACCCCGGGCGCCCGCGCGGACCTGCAACGCTACTTCGCCACCGACGACGTGCGCTCGCTGCTGTTCACGCACATCCTGCTCGACGAGGCCGGCGTCCAGCGCTTCCTCGCCGCCGTCGGCGGGGACGAACTCAACACCGACGCGAACATGCGCCTGGAGTTCGACGCGCCATTGCGCTTGTTCCATGCCCTGGGCGACCCGGCAGCGGAGATCAACCGACTGCTCTACGCCGCGGTCAACCCGGTGTGGCAGCAGTCCTTGTTCAGCTCCTGGCGCTGCGACGCGAAGCACCTGGACGCGCTCAAGACGCTCAAGTCGCGCTTCCTGTCCCACGGCGCAACTGCGGCGGGCGGCGCCCTGGTGGAGTTGGGGCTCGCGCTCGACCCAGGCGAGCCCGAACTGCTCGCGGACTTCTTGCTCTTCGGCTCGAACATTCCGCCGGACGAATTCGAGGAGAGCCTCGGACAGTTGATCGCGCAGTCCAGCGCCGAGGCCCACCGGCTCGGCCAGTCGCTGCTGCAGCTGCGTCAGTTCAACGCAGCCAAGTTGGTCTACACGCGCCTGAGCGAGCGCCACCCCGCTTCTGCGAGCGCCTTCCGCGCGCTCGGCGCGGCGTGGCAGGGACTGGGGCGCGAAGCGGAGGGCGAGGCCGCATTCGCCAAGGCGCGCGACCTCGATCCGCTGCTCGACCCGCTGGCCGAGGGAAGTTAGCGAGCGGCGTCCACCAGCGTGGACAGCGCCGCGGCGAAGCGACCGCGGCGAGCGACAGAGTTGGACCAGGCGGAGGCGCTGGGCGGCGCCGCGGAGGGCTCCGCGGCGCTGGCACGTTGTTCGCTTCGCGGTGTCCCGTTGCCCTCGCGCGCGTGCGTGGGAGCGCAACGCCCCGCTCCGCCATCCGCGCTCCACGCGCACTCCCGGTCCACCGCCATGAACGCACTCCGTTCGTTTCGCGTCGCCGCCGTCGCCCTGGTCGCTGCGCTCGCCGCCGACGCGGCGCTTGCGCAGGACATCTCGCTCACCTACGGCCGGCGCCTCGGCCGCGGTTCGCTGGGGGTCACGATCGGTCTCCCGGCGCGCACCTGTGCCCCGGCGCGCGTGTGGGTTCCCGGCCGCTACGACGTGCGCTGCGAACGCGTGTGGATCGAGGGCTGCGAACGGCAAGTGTGGGTCGAGCCCTGCTACGAAAACCGCTGGGATTCCTGTGGCCGTCCGTACCGCATTCAAGTTCGCCCCGGCCACTGGCGCACCGTGCGCGACCCCGGCCGCTGGGAGCAGCGCGAAGTGCGCGTGTGGATCCCGGGGCACTGGCGCGAAGCCGCCCGCTACTAACGCAGCGCGCAGCGCTCACCAAGTACACCAGAGAGGGGGCTCGAGTGCGGACGCTGTTGTCCGCGCCGAACCTGTGTGGAGGGCCCGCGAGGCGCGTAGCCTCGCGGGCCCGACTCGTTGAAGCACAGCGCAGTCGCTACGCTCGCGCCGCCGTCGATTCGAGACGCCGCTCCCCCACCGCCCTGTGAATCCTGCCCCCACGCTGCGCGCGCCCTCGCCGCGCGTCGCCAACATCGCGATCGCAGTGATGTGCCTGGTCTGGGGCAGCACCTGGATCGTGATCAAGTCGGGCCTGCGCGACCTGCCGCCGCAAACTTCCGGCGCCGCGCGCTTTTGGATCGCCGGACTCGCCATGGCTGGTTTGACTGCGCTGCTGCGCCGCGCGGAGGGTGGAGCGCGTCCTCCGACCTGGCTCTGGCTGAGCTTGGGCGCGCTCAACTTCGGGGCTTCCTACGCCATCGTCTACCGCACGAGCACGCTGCTCCCCTCGGGCCTGATCAGCTTGTTGTGGGGCGTGTTCCCGATGCTGAGCGCGCTGGTGAGCCACGTGTGGATTCCCGGCGAGCGACTGCGCCCGCAGCAGTGGGCCGGCTTCGCGCTCGGCTTGGTGGGTTTGTCCGTGCTCTTCGCCACGGACCTTCCGGCGCTGGGTCCGGGCGCAATCCCAGCGGCCGTGTTCCTGCTCCTCAGCCCGGTCGTGTCCGTCGTCGGCAACACGCTCGTCAAGCTCCACGGCCGCGGAATCAGTTCCCTCGCGCTCAACCGCAACGCCATGTTCGTCGGCGCCGCGCTGCTCAGCGTCGCGGCGTTCGCGACGGAATCGCCGAGCGAGGCGCGCTGGACGCCAGCGGCCATCGGTTCGGTGCTGTACCTCGCGCTGATGGGCACGGTTCTGACCTTCGGCCTGTACTTCTGGCTGCTGCGCTCCGTCCCTGCGCACAAGTTGAGCCTGATCGCCTACATCACGCCGCCGATCGCATTGCTCCTGGGAGTTCTCGTCGGAGGCGAGAAGCTCACGGCGAGCATCGTCGCCGGTGCGGCGTCCATCCTGCTCGGCATCGTGTGGGTTGTGCGCACCCGAGCGCCCGACGCGACCTGAACGCAGCGCGCGCGGACTCAGCGCTCGAGCGTCCGTCGGCGCGCGCTCCACGCGCTGGCGAGCGCGGGATCGGGCAGACCCGCGACGTGGCGGCCGAACTCGAGATCGACCATCACCGTCGCAACTTCGTGCGGTCGCAACGGAACCACGAGCCCGCTCCACGGCAATTGCTGCGGCCCGAACGGCGGCGCGCTCATGCGCGGCGCAAGCGGCGTCAGCATGCGGCCAAGTACGTCGGTCTTGGCGGCCTTCGCAATCGGACCGGGAAGGCGCAGGAGCGCCTCGGCGGGCTTGCCGTCGAACTCGACCAGGCGGATCACGAACGGATCGCGCACGCCCTCGCCGAAGGCGCCGCTCGCACCCTCGAAGTCGACCGGCGAAGCGCGGTGCAAGGCGGTGACGAGCACGTTGGGCGCGTCGAGGTTCAAGGCGCCGAGCGCGGGCGGCAGGTCGCCGCCGCCGCGCACGGAGACGCTGGGCTCGAAGCGCGGCGAGCCGAGATTGCACTCCATCGACAGACGCATGCGCTCGGTGTGCGTCAACGCGCCGTGCGGGAGGATCCAGAACTCGGCATCGAACACGTTGTCGAAGTGCTCGCCATCCCACGGGTCGTAGGCGTTGAGCACCGCGCGCACGCCGTGCGCGTCACGCAACCAACCTTGGCTGCCGTCGTTCACGACGAGCAAACCGCGCCGTGGCGCACCGGGCGCGAGCAGGTCGACGAAGCTCTGCGCCGTGAAGGCGCCTTCGAGCGCTTCTTCGAACGGCGCAGCGCTGGGATCGCTGCGATCGCCGGGGTAGCGCCGCACGAAACGCTTCGAGGGTTGAGCGGCGCTCACGCCGTAGGGATGGTCGCGCAGCAGCGCTTCCGGCTTGAACGACGCCGCGAACGGCATCTGCAGCGCGGCGAGCACGCCCGCGTCGGGCCGCGCGAGGTTCTCGCCCTGAATGCGGATCCACAGCGCGTCGTGCAGCGTCGACATCGAATACACGATGCGCAGCCGACTGCCGCCGCGGCCTTCGCGCACGAAGGCGAACTCAGCGAACTCGTTGTTCTCGCTGGACTCCGTCGAGAGGTGCGCGCTGTCGAAGCGCTCGAGCGAACGTTGGCGGCGCATCTCGAGCTGGCCCAGCGGACGTCCTTTGGCCAGCGCGCCCTCGGGAAAATCGCGCGAGAACAGCTGGGTCACCACGCCGCGCCGCCGGTCGATGCGCGCTTCGAAGGCGCCGCGCCGCAGCACCAACTCCTCGTCGCCGAGTTCCATCTGGATGCGGCCCAGGCGCGGCTCCTCGACCCCGTCGTAGGGATCGACGACCTTGTACCCGTACGCCGGCACGGAACGCACGACGCCGCCTTCGTGCTGCACGTCGCGCGTCCAGCCGAGGGTGTTGTAGACGAGCGTGCTGCCCTCCAACGCGTCGACGCGTTCGCCGAGCAGGTCGAGCGTGCGTTGAAACACCTCGCTCGCCGTGGCCACGCCGCGCTCGAACGCACGTTCGCCGAACGCGCCGGCCTCACCTTCCCGCTCGTGGAGGTGATGGTGCTGCCCGATGCACACGTCGCGCCACGCCTGCTCCAGCTCCCAGGCCGGATAGACGTCGGGGGACGCATAGGGTCGCCCGAACATTCCCGCCAGGGCGCTGACACTCTCGGCGGCGAGCAACTGCTCCTCGGCCGAGCGTGAGAAACGCGGCAAGTAGTCGCCGTTCTTGCCGAGCGTCAGCCCGTGGAACGTCTCGTCGAGCTCGTAGCGACGCACGGGCGCTGCGCCGGCGCGGCCACGCAGGAGCTCGATCGCCTGCGAAGGCGAGAGGCTCGGCGCGCCGAGCCGCGCGCGCCACTGCGCGAGGGCCGCGCGCAAATCGAATTCGCCGCGTGCGGCGGCCAGCGCGTCGAACGTGTGCAGCACGAGCGCACCCTCGACCGCTGAGCCCAGGGCCAACTCGAGTTCCGGTGCGAGCTCTTGCACGGCCTGCAGCGTCGACGCCAGCGCGACCAAGCGCGTGCCGTCGTGACCTTCCCACGCGACCAGCGGCCCCGCCTCGAGCGGAAGCGACGGCGTGCGTGCGCTCCAGGTCGGCGCCAGCGCGACACACTCGAAGCCCGCCGCGACGAGCAGCTGCGGCGCCTGGGGAAAGAACGGGAAGGCGTGCTGCCAGGCGCAGGTCGGCGCGCGCCCGAAGAGCCGGCGCAGCGTGCGCACGCCCAAAGCGAGTTGGCGCAGGTTGGATTCGCCGCCGTGCAACAGTCCCACCGGCTGCGCGTACGCGGCGCCGACGAGTTCGAACTCCCCCGCCAGCACCGCGGCCCGCAGCCGCTCGAACAACGCCGGCGCGCTCAACGCGAGTTGTTCGAAGGCATGCGCGTCCCAGGCCAGCGCGCCGCGTCCTCCGCAGGCCGCGCGCCACTCGAGGGTCAGCACAGCGGCGGCCGCTTGCACGTTTTCGGTGCTCGCGACGCGCGCGCCCGCGGCGAACGCGTGGCTGGCGAAGGTGTAGAGGAACGGGTTCGACATCGAATGCGGGGCGAGAAGGATAGCGTCGCGCGCAGTGCGGTCAGCGCGACTGCGTCTGCCCACGCTCTGCGGGCCCCTCGCGCTCCCAGAGCACGCACGAAAGCGGGTCGCCGAACGCGCGCCGCACGCGCCATCCCGCAAGGGACGCCTGTGGGTCGAGCAAACGGGCCACACGCTCGCGGGCCGGAGCGCTCGCGCAGAGTTTCTCGTCGCGCTGCATCGCGGCGCTGGCGACGATCCAGCGCGCTCCGCTCGCGTCGAGGCGCCGCGTAAACTCCGCGTCCGACTCGGTGCCGAAGACGAGCTCCAGTGCGCGCGAGGCGTCGCTCGCGGCGTGCTCACGCTCGGCGGCGATCGTCGGTCGCCGAGCGCGCCGAGCGATCAGCCCCGACAGCCGCGGAGCACTGGCCACGCGCCAGTTCTGTTCGGCCGCGGGATGGTTGAACGGCCCGGGAGCGACGCTGTTCTCGCGCAACCAAGCCAGGCCGGCGCGCAGATCGTCGACCTCGCGCGGCTGCGAGCCGGAGCGCGGTCGCACGTCGAGCAAGACGAGCGCCAAGGCGATCCACACCGCGATCCAGGCGACACGCGAAACGCTCGAACGAAGTTGCGCGTACTCACGCGCAGCGGCGCCGCCCGCAGCGAGCGCCAGTGCAGCGTGTGCGGGCGCCGAAAAGCGGGCGTCGACGAGCGCGAGCAGGAACGAGGCGGCGCCGGCTGTGGCGAGCGCGGTCTGGAACGGGTCGGCGCGGCGCCCGAGAGCCAGGCGCAACGCGGCCGCAGCCGCGATCGTGACGCCCGCGATCCAGAGCGGCGAGGCGGCGAGCCAGCCGCGCGCTCGCCCGTCGAACGCCGGCGCCAAGTCGCGCGCGTCGAGCGGCCCGGCGCCGACGCCGGCCACCGCGAGCAACACGAGCATGAAACACAGCGGCGCGAGGAGAGCTTCACGCGGGCGACTCGCAACCTGCCGGAGCGCGTGCACGCCTAGCGAAGCTCCGCAGGCCGCGGCGACAGGCCACGTCTCGACACCAGCGACAAGCCCGGCCCCGGCGGCCGCGCCGCCAACGAGTGCGCCGGCCAGCAGATCGATGCGCTCGCGCGCGTACAACGCGAACGCGCAGGCGCCCAGTTGCACGCAGCACAGGAACACGAGCAAGGCGTGCGGATCGAAGCGCTCGACGTGCTCGCGCTCGAGCGCCCACGGCGAGAGCGCGATCCAGCCGCCAGCGACGAGCGCGGCGCGCAGCCGGGCAACGCCGGCGCCGCTCGCCAAACGCGCTGCTACCCACGCGCCGCACGCGGCTGCGGCCAACGCACACACGAGCATCCAACGGCGGACGAGCACATCGACGCTGGCCGCATCGTCCGCGGCGCTCCATCCCGGCGACGCCGCGGAGCTCCACGTGACGGCGAGCGCCGCGCTGGTCACAACCAGTCCCGGCCAACTCGGCCTGGATGCGTCGGCCTCGACGAAATGATCGGCGCCGAGCGCTTCGCGATGCAACGCGGTCAACTCGACCGCGCGCCTGCGCCACTCACCGTCGGTGTCGAATGCGGCGTACGGGTCGCGTTGAAGCGCCGGCTCACGAGCTTGCGTGCGCCGGGCGACGGCCAGCGCGAGCAGAAGCACGACACAGGCCGCCATCCATGCGAACGGCAGCCAGCGCGCCACGACGCCGCGGGCGGTCATCAGCGGGCGGACTCGCGCCGCGTGAACCAGGCCTCGACGTGCGCGGGCAGGAGCGCCTCCTCGATCAAGGGCAGGCGCTCGCCCTCGACCCACTCGAGCCCCGGACGCGCGTCGGGCGCAGGTCCAGGCGCAACCAGCAGGCCGGGGCAAGCCGCGAGGAGGTCGCCGTACGCTTTGGCGGGAGTCGAGACGTTCACGATCCACAGGTCGAAGGGTTGGCCGCTGAGGGTCGCAAGCCCGAGGCTGAAGGCGCGCCAAGCCTCGTCGCGGACCACCACGCCGAACTCGAGACCGCCGCTCCACGCGCGCAGCCGCGCTAGCAGCGCTTCGAGTTCGCCGGGTTCCGTGGGCGCGTTGACGGCGAACAACTGCGTCGCACTGCGCTCGGCCCAGCGCATCCACTCCAGGCCCACGGCGCCTGCGAACGGCGCATCGGCAGGCTCGTCGGGTCCGGCGAACAGCGCCAACGCGCGCCGCGGAGTCGCACTCGGGCTGTAGCTCCACAGCCAGCGCTCCGAGCTTCCCGCCGACGTTTCCACGGCTTCGATCGGGATGGGCGAGCCCGCCGCCGGCCCGGCTTCGCTCCACGCCTCGAGCGCCGCGAGCAAGTCGGCGCCGCCGAGCGAGGCGCTGCGTCGCGCGCCGCGGACCATCAGGCTCGTGAGAAGTTCGCCCAGCCGAACGTAGCCGGGATGATCGCCCAGCGAGCGTTCGCGCAGCGCCGCGAGGCGCGCATCGAGGCGTTCGATCGCGTCGACGCGGATCTCGGCCGTGCGCACCGCGAAAGGCGCTTCGCCGCGCGGCGCGATGCGCCCGTACAACCAACATGCGCCGGGGTCGCACAGCGGCGCGCGCAAGTACATGTCGAAACCCTGGCCGGCGAAGCCGCGCGCGTCGACCGGCTCCTTGCGCGCGTGCACGTGGCGCCGCGCGGTGTCGATCCACTGGAGTGCGAACTCGCAGTCGCGCGCCTGCGTGTCCGACAGCAGCGCGACGCGCACCGTGACCGGCGCCGTGGGCTCTTGCTCGCGCAGTTCGAACGCGCCTGGAATCGCGACGAGGTCGAGCGCGCCGGCCAGGGCGTCAAAGCGCTCCAGTTCGGCGTCCGCTGCGCCCTCGGCGCGGTCCTGCAGCGCCGCCTCGGCGCGGCGCAGCAGCGCCGCGTTCGGCTGCCAGCCCGTGCTCGCTCCCGCGGGCCGAGCCGCCTCGAGCAGCTTGCGCGCGCGCTCGCGTTGCGCGCCGTCCGCCTGCGCGTAGTGCTCGAGAAAACGCGCGCGGCGCTCGCCGGCCACCACGCTCCGATGCTCCCGGCGCTCAAGCGACGCGTGCGCGTCGAGTGCTGCGCCGTTGAGGCGGCCGCCGAATCGGCCCGCCGCATCGGAAGACTGCGTCGGCGCGGACTGGGCGAAGCCGACGCTCGCGCCGCACGCGGCAGCCCAGGCCAGGGCGGCGAAGAGACGCTCAGAGCAACGCTTCGATGATCTGCTTGTGCGCATCGAAGCCTCGCAAGCGAATGCGCTCGGCGGCGCCGGACGGCAAGGCCTCGCGCGGCGCGAGTCCGACCAGTTCGCTCTCGTGGATCTCGACGCCGCGCTCGCGCGCCAGCTTCTCGATCTCCTCGTAGACGCGCACCAAGCCGGTCGCCTGGAAGTTGCACACGTTCATGCTCACCTGGGCGAGCTTGAGATCGTCGAGGAAGAAGCCCATCGCCTTGATGCCCGGCAGTCCGCCGTCGCGCTCGCGGATGCGCTTGGCGATGTCCTTGGCGACCTGCACGTTCTCCGTGCGCAGGTTCACATTGAAGGCGATGAGGAAGAAGCGCGCGCCGATCACGGTCGCGCCCGCGGTCGGATGAAGCGCCGCGGTCGGACCTTCGTCGGGTCGCCGCGCGGCGTCTACGGCGATGGCCTCGCGCAGCTTCTCGTAGCCGATGTTGCGCACATCCGGCAGGTTGCGCCGCTCGGGACGCAGCGCCGCTTGTTCGTAGAAGTAGACCGGAATCGAAAGCTCGCGTCCGACGCGCTCGCCGAGCCGGTGCGCGAGCCGCACGCAGTAGCCCATCGTCGCGCCGTCGAGCGGCACGAACGGCACCACGTCCGTGGCGCCGATGCGCGGGTGCTCGCCCTGGTGTGTGTTGAGGTCGAGCACGTCGCGCGCCGTGGCGATGGCGCGGAAGGCCGCCTCGGCCACCGGCTCGCCCTCACCCACCATCGTCACCACGGCGCGGTTGTGGCTGGCGTCCATCGTGTGGTCGATCAGCTTCACGCCGGGCGTGGCGCGGATCGAGGCGAGGATCCGCTCGAGGACTTGCGGACGGCGGCCTTCCGAGAAATTGGGAACGCAATCGACGAGCGGCATGGGCGCGACTTTCGGCTGGAGGAGCGCAAGAAGGTACGGTCAGCCGCGCGAGCGGACCAGCCGACCCCGCGCGACCACCGCGCGCACCGGGTTGCGTCCGAGTTCGTACACCAGGTGCTTGTGGTTGGGCGCGTCGAGCACCACCACGTCGGCGCGCTTGCCGACCTCGAGCGACCCCAGCTCGGCGCCGCGCCCCAGCGAACACGCGGCGTTGAGCGTCGCCGCGCTCAAGCATTCGGCGGCGCTCATGCGGTAGCGCAGCGCGGCCCACGAGCAGACCTCCGGTATGCTCGGCAGGTAGCAGCTGCCGGGATTGAAGTCCGTCGAGATCGCGACCGCGACCCCCGCGTCGATGAGCTTGCGCCCCGGCGCTTCGACCGACTGGCGCAGGAACAACGGCACGACCGGACACAACACCGCGACCACGCCGCTTGCGCGCAGCCGTTCGATGCCGCGCTCGCTCACGTGTTCGAGGTGGTCTGCGCTCGCCGCACCGAGCTCCGCGGCGAGTTCGGCCCCGCCCAACGGCGTCAGTTGGTCGACGTGCATCCTCAGGCCCAGGCCGAGTTCGCGCGCGCGCTCGAGGATGCGGCGCGAGTCCTCGAGCGAAAACGCGATCGTCTCGGTGAACACGTCGCAGTACTCGGCCAAGCCCTCGGCCGCGACGCGCGGAAGCATCTCCTCGAGGATCGTGCGCACGTAGGCGGGCTTGTCCGCGCGGTGCTCGAGCGGATAGTCGTGTGCGCCGAGGAACGTCGGCGCGAGGTCGAGCTCCGAGCGCGCGCGCACGGCGGCGATCGCGCGCAGACACTTGAGCTCGTCGTCGACCGACAAGCCGTAGCCGCTCTTGGCCTCGACGGTGGTCGTGCCGTGCTCGACAAAGCGCGCGAGATGCGCGCTGAGGCGCTCCTCGAGCTCCGCCTGCGAAGCCGCGCGCACGCCGCGCGTCGTCGACAGGATGCCGCCGCCGGCCGCGGCGATCTCGGCGTAGCTGGCGCCGCGGGTGCGCAGCTCGAACTCGTCCTCGCGCGTGGTCGCGAACACCGGATGCGTGTGCGCGTCGACGAAACCTGGGACGAGCGTGCCGCGGCGCGCGTCGAGCTCGATCCGGCCGACGAAACGCTCGCCCAGTTCGCGCTGCGAGCCGATGGCGACGATGCGCTCGCCGTCGATCGCGACCAACGGCTCGGGCACGAGCTGGATCTGACCGAGCGCTGCGCCCAGGCGCGGACTGTTTCCCAGCGGCGTCGCGAGTTCCGCGGCGTTGCGGATCACGAGCGAGACTTCGCGGGGCGCAACACGGGCACTTCGCTCGACGCTCGACATGGCGGCCAAACTAATGTCCTGTTTCCGAGTTTCGTCGCATATCTCGCTGGCCTCGCCGCCCGTGACGGCGTTGCTCCGGTTCGGTGACCTATTCAGCTCGACTGGAATCCTCGCGCCTTGCCAGGAACGCCGATTCCAGCGACATCTTCAACGGACTACGGAAGCGGGACACCCTAGCAGCCGCAGCGCCGCAACGCAGGCTCGCGTCAGGCGGCCACCAACGCGGCGCTCGAGGCGTCCACGAGCTCGGCGACGCGCAGGGTCGCCGCCATGCGCGCGAGCAGGCGGCGGCGCGCCCGCAGCATGATCATCTTCATGTTCGAACCGCCGACGTGCAGGACCTCGCAGGCCTCGGTGTAGGACAGGCCACGAACCTCGACGAGCTCCAGGGCGTGCTGGTCGCGCTCCGAGAGTTGCCCGAAGGCGTGCAGGTAGTGCTGCAGCAAGATCACGCACGCGCTGCGCAGTCCGGCGCTCTCCTCGCCTTCGATCGCGCGTGCATGGGGCGAGCGATGCTCGCTCTCCGCGAGTTGCGCAGCCTGCTCCTCCGAGCCCACATGGCGCAGTCGCGCCGCGACCGAGCGCGCGCGGCGCACCACGTTGGCGGCGATGGTCCGCACCCACACGCGGAAGCTGCCGCGGTGGTCCGAGCGGAAGCCACGCGCGTAGCGGTAGACGTTGACGTAGGTGTCCTGCAGAAGCTCGAGCGGGTCCAGGCGCGCGCGCTGCTCGGCCAGCACCCAGCGCAGCCAGTTCCACACGCGCTGGTGCGAGTGGCGGTACAGCGCGTCGAAGGCCTCGCTGGCGCCGCTGTCGCGGAACCAGGCCATGAGCGCCGTGTCGAGGCGGTCCTGGTGTTGTTCGGCGCTTTCGTCGGCGCCGCGCGCCACGTCGCAACCCAAGCGCTGCAACATGTCGCGAATGTGCGCATCGAGTCCGCAGACGCCGAGATCGGATTCCACCGCAGAGACAGGAGCGAGAGCGTTCATGCGCAGCCCTTACGCGAGCCCCGTTCCAAGCCCCCTGGTCCGCGCGCGACGAGCGACGCAAAATGTTGCCAAGCAACGATTTGTGTCGCACGAGTCCGGCCTCGGCCCGGCCCTCCGACGCGGCCGGGCCGCGACTCGGCTCCGATTCCGTAACAAATCCCACGTGCGGCCCCACATGGGCCGCTACGAAAACGCCACAGCCCGAGGTCGGCCGGGGCAGCACCCCACGGCGAGCCCCCTGGTTCGCTTAGACTTCCCGAGCCGACGGCTGCTGTCTCCGCCGCCAGACCCGCCCGCCCGACTCCGTTGCTTGCCGTGCCAATTCACGCCCCGACCTTCGCCGCTGTCCTCGCCCCAGCGCTGAGCGCACCGGTCGACTGGAGCCAGCTGAATCTGGTCAGCCTCGGCATCGCTGTGTTCGCCTTGGGCTTGGCCGCGACCTCGGCGGTCGGCCGCCGTTCGCTCGCCCAGTCGGACCCGGCGCGGGTTCTGGAAGCCGAACCGAGCCCGGAGCGGCGCGCGCGCCTGGAGCCCCTGCTCGCCAAGGCCGACCGGCTCGTCACCAGCGCCAGCATCGTCGAACAGGCCTCGTCGCTGACCTTCGCGATCTGCACGCTCCTGGTCCTGGGCGGCGACGCTCCGGGGCGCCTCAGCGTGGTGCTCGAGACCGTCGCCCTGTGCGTGCCCGCGTTGTGGTTCGCCACCGACGCCCTGGCGCGCGCGGTCGCGCTGCGCGGCGGCGACACGATCCTGCGGCGGACGCTCCCCGCCTTCCACGCGCTGCAGCTGCCAGTCGAGGCGCTCACCGCGGCGTTCGAGGTCGTGCGGCGCGGCGTGCTGCGCCTGTTCGGCCAGCGCGACGACCCGGAGTCGACGCGCCGGATCGTGGCCGGGCTGCGCGACGTGATCGACGAAGCGGAGATCTCCGGCCATCTCGACGCGAGCGAGAAGGAGATCATCGGCAACGTGATGGAGTTCCGCGACGTCGACGTCGCCGCGGTCATGACGCCGCGCACCAAGCTGGCGGCGGCCGACGTCGAAGGCGGAGTGCTCGCAGCGGCGCAACTCTTGGCCGAAACCGGACACAGCCGCATTCCGGTGTACGAGAACTCACTCGACACGATCATCGGCGTCGTCTCCGCGCGCGACCTCGTCGCGGCCTTCGCCAACGGCCGCGCCCAGGAAGCCGACCTGCGCGAGCTCCTGCACCCGGCGTACTTCACGCCGGAGACCAAGCGCGTCCGCGAGCTGCTGAGCGAATTGCGGCGCGCGCGCGTCGAGATCGCCATCGTGCTCGACGAGTACGGCGGCACCGCGGGACTGGTCACCGTCGGCGACATCATCGGCGAGATCGTGGGTGAGATCCCCGACGAGTACGACGAGGATGCGCCGGCGCCGATCCGCCACCTCGCGGGCGGCGCCGCCGAGGTCGACGCGACGTTGCACGTCAGCGAGGTCAACGAGGCGCTCGAACTCGAGCTGCCCGAGAACCGCGACTTCGAAACGCTCGCGGGTTTCGTGCTGGCGCACTTCGGGCGCTTCCCCAAGCGCGGCGAGAAGTTCGAAAGCGAGGGCGCGGAGTTCGCCGTCGTCGACGCCACCGACCGACGCGTGCTCAAGGTGCGCGTCCGCAAGTTGGCGACGAACGCAGCATGAACCGCGCTGGCGGAGCGGCCCGAGTGCGCGAGCGGGCGCTGATCCTGCGGCGCTTCACGTACGGCGAGACGTCGCTCGTGGTCCACGCGCTGACCCGCGGCCAGGGCAAGGTCCACCTGCTCGCCAAGGGCGCCTACCGGCCGCGCTCGCGCCTGGGCGGCGTGCTCGACCTGTTCGACACGCTCGAACTGGGCTGGACGCCGCGCCCCGGCCAGGAACTGCAGTCGCTCGAGGAAGCGGACATCGTCGAGCGCCGTCACCGCATCGCGCATTCGCTGCCGCGTTTTCGCGCCGCGCTGAGCATGCTCGAACTCGCCGGCCTGGCGGCGCCCGAACGGAGCCCGTGCCACGAGCTGTTCGAGCTGTGCAGCGCCGGCCTCGACGCCTTGCGCGACGGCGCCGACGACCTGCGCGCGCTGGTTGAGTTCGAATTGGCCTTCCTCCACAATCTCGGGCTCGCGCCGGCGCTCGAGGCCTGCGCAGCCTGCGGCGCGCCCGCTCCGGTCTCCGCCGAGCCCGGCGCTGCGTCACGGAGCGAGTTCTCGGCGGCCTCGGGCGGTCGACTGTGCGCGGCCTGCGCTGTGCGAGCGCGCGAAGCCGGCGCACGCGTCGGCACCCTGCCGCTCGACGTGCTCGACTTCGCTGCGGCGCTGCGCCGCGGCCGCGCCCCCCACGCCGCGCCGGCCGAACTCCTCGAGCGCACCCACGACTTCCTCGCCCGCTTCCTCCGCCACCAACTCGAGATCGAGCCCAAGAGTTTCCGCGTGTTCCTCTCTGCCCCCCACCGCAACCGCCGCGAGGCGACCGCGCCCGGCGCGGGAGGCGCTGCGTGACGAGCGGGCGAGGAATGCTGCGCGCTCTCGTGCTCGCCTGCTGGGCGGCGTTGCTGGCGAGTTGCTCCACGCTGGACAGCGCGCTGCGCCCGCGCCTGGTCAGCGAGCCGGCCGAGGTGCCGGCCGCGATCGAGCGCGTTGAACGCGAACTCGCCGAGGGCCGCAGCGAAATCGCCCTGCGCCGCGCCCGCGACGCGCGCGAGGTCCGCGGCACTCCGCCCGAGCAACGCGACCGTCTCGACCTGCTGATCGAACGCGCGGCCGCCGCGCACATCGAGGAGCTCGCGGCGCGCCCCGGCGGCGCGGGAAAACTCAGCGAGCTCGTGGAGGCTGGCCTTCCCAAGCAACTCGCGGTGAGCGCCGGCGTGAGGGCCGCACGCGTCTACCTCGCAGCGAACAAGCCGTACCGCGCCTTCACCGCGCTGCGCAAGCTCGAGGAGAAGTTCCCCCGGCACCACGGACGCGCCGAAGCCGGCGAGATCCTGGCCGAAGCCGGTCTGCGCCTAGCCGACGATCCGTGGAGCTTCCTGTTCTTCAGCGCGCGCGACGACGGCGTCGAGGTGCTCGAGTACCTGGTGCTCACCTACCCCGGCGAGCGGCGCTGCGCGGACGCCTTTGCGAAGCTCGCGCAGATCTACGAAGAGGACAAGCGCTTCGCGCTCGCCATCCAGCGCCACGAGGAACTGCTCTTCTCGCACGGCGACAACCCGCTGGCCAGCGCCAGCGAAGCGCGCATTCCGGCGCTGCGCCTGCGCGGGCACGAGAGCCCCGAGTACGACCGCGGCGAATTGCTGCGCGCGCGCGGCGAGCTCGAGGCTTGGCTCTCGCGGCGCGCCGGCGATCCGCTCGAGCCTTCGGTTCGGCTGGACTACGCCGACTGCCTGCAGCGCCTGGTGCGCAGCGACCTGGGCATCGCGCGTTTCTACGAGCGCATCGACCGCACGCACGGGGCGCGCTACCACGCCGAACGCGCGCTGCGCCTGGCCCTGGACACGACCAATCCCAAGCTGATCGCCGAGGCGCGCGCGCTGCTCGAGTCGCTGCCGATGCCCAAGCCCGGTGAGAGCACGCCGCTGGGCGACGAGTACTTCTCGTCGGAGTCGGCGGCGCTGCGCGACGCCGTGGGCCGCGAGCAGGCCGGCAACGACACGCAATCGGTCGAGGTGCGACCGTGACGCGCGCACTGGGCTGGTTGGCGGCGCTCCTCGTGCTGACGAGCTGCGGCTACAAGAGCGGCTTCACGCTCCCCGACGACCAGAACCTGGGCGTGCGCGTTTTCGGCAACGAGAGCCTGCTGCGCGACGTGGAGATGCGCCTGCACCCGTTCCTCACCGACTCGGTCCAGCGCCTGGTGTCGGCCGACCTGGTCGCCCCGGCGCAGGCGGACCTGTGGATCGAGGGCGAGGTGCTCGAGTATTCGCGGCGCGGCGGCATCCGCTCGCGCCAGAACGTGCTCCAGGAGCGCGGCGTGCGGATCACCGTCCGCGCGCGCCTGGTGCGCCGCCTGCGCGAGCACCCCGAGGGCCTCGAGAGCGAAGTGGTGCGCGAAGTCACGCTGTCCGACGACCGCGGGTACCTGGTGGAGGACGCCCGAGGCGAAAGCGACGCGGTCGACAACGTTCTGCGCAACATCTCCGACCGGGTCGTGCTGGACCTGTTCGCGGACTTGGCCTACGAGTACGCCCCTGAGGGCGATCTGAGCGGGCGTCGCTGACGACGCACGCGGTTCCGCAGCCCCTCCCACCCCTTCGAAAGCCGTCCGGCGCGCGCAGGATCCTCCCGCGCTGCGCGAGTACCATACGTCCTTGATCCGGCCAGACGCGGCGCGCCGCGCTTCAGGCCCCATCGCGCGTCGTCGAATCACGAGTCAGCATGACGGACAAAGAGCCCAATCCGGAGAAGCAGAAGAAGAGCCGCTCGTTCGGCGCGATGCTGCTGATCCTCACCGTCGTAGTGGCGATCCTGGTCGCCCTCGGCCAAGAGAGCGCCAGCAAGACCAAGACGCTCTCGATGGACCAGTTCCTCTACCGCCTGCACAGCGGCGGCATCGAGACGCTGGAGATCAAGCAGACCGAAATGGTCGGCAAGCTGCGCGGCGGCAAGGAACGCTTCGAGGTGGCGCTCAATCCGCAGGCGCGGGACGCCAATCCGCTGCACGAGGAGTACCGCCAACTGGTGGCGGAGGGTGCGTACTCGCCGCAGCCCATCAGCGCCGAGGCGCTCCTCGCGGCGGTCAACTCGGGCGTGTACGCACCCACGGAGGTTCGCAGCCTGACCAAAATCGAGCTGCCGCGCAGCGAGCTCGCGAGCGGTGCTGCGCCCAGCGAGGCGAAGGAGCCCAAGGACCTGCCGCCTTCGATCACCGAGGAGTTGTTCGTCCGCGTCCGCTACCAGCCGGGCGCCGCGAACGTGCCCGCCGAGATTCCGACCCCCGCCGCTGCTTCCGTGCTGCACCTCAAGGTGCAGGGTGAAGTCGAACAGACAGCCTTGATCGCCGCGCTGCAGCGCGCCGGCGCCAAGCTCGAGGAACTGACCTTCAACACGACCGAAGGCGGCGGCACGCGCAACGCTCCCGAGAGCAGCATGCTGCAACTGCTGCTGCTCAGCTACGCGCCGTGGATCCTGATCATCGTCGTGTTCATCCTGTTCATGCGCCAAATGCGCGCGCAGGGCGGCGCGGGCGGCGTGATGAGCTTCGGTCGCTCGCGCGCACAGCTGTACACGAAGGAAAACCACACCAACGTCACGTTCGACGACGTGGCCGGCGCGCAGGAAGCCAAGGAAGAGGTCCGCGAGGTCGTCGAGTTCCTCAAGAACCCCTCGCGCTTCACGCGCATCGGCGGCCGCATCCCGCGCGGCGTGCTGCTCGTCGGACCTCCCGGCTGCGGCAAGACGCTGCTCGCCAAGGCCATCGCCGGCGAGGCCGAAGTGCCCTTCTTCTCGATCAGCGGCTCGGACTTCGTCGAGATGTTCGTCGGCGTCGGCGCGAGCCGTGTGCGCGACCTGTTCAAGCAAGCGCGCGAGAACTCGCCCTGCATCATCTTCCTCGACGAGATCGACGCCGTCGGTCGGCGGCGTGGAAGCGGCATGGGCGGCGGCCACGACGAGCGCGAGCAAACGCTCAACGCGATCCTGGTCGAGATGGACGGCTTCGGCACCGACGAGGGCATCATCGTCATCGCCGCCACCAACCGTCCGGACGTGCTCGACCCGGCGCTGCTGCGCCCCGGCCGCTTCGACCGCGAAGTCACGATCGACCTGCCGGACGCTGAGGGCCGCGAGGAGATCCTGCGCGTGCACCTCAAGAAGGTGAAGGCCGCGCCGGACGCCGACGCGCGCACGCTGGCCAAGCTCACGCCGGGCTACTCGGGCGCCGACCTCGCCGCGATCATCAACGAAGCCGCGATCCGCGCCGCGTTGAACAAGAAGGACCAGATCGGCATGGAGGACCTCGACGAAGCGCGCGAGAAGGTGCGCTTCGGCCGCCAGAAGCGCTCGCGCAAGGTCGAGGTCGAGGACAAGAAGATCACCGCGTACCACGAGGCGGGCCACACCGTCGTCGCGGCGACGATCCCCGAGGTCGACGACCCGCACAAGGTCTCGATCGTGCCGCGCGGCCGCTCGCTGGGCGTGACCTGGATCATGCCCGACAAGGAGAGCTACCACATGCAGAAGCGTCGCATGGTGGGCCAGCTCGCCTGGATGTTCGGCGGACGCGCCGCCGAGCAGGAATTCTGCGGCGACATCTCGGCCGGCGCCTCGGACGACATCCGCCGCGCGACCGAGATGGCGCGCGCGATGGTCACCGAGCTGGGCATGAGCGATAAGATCGGCCCGATCAACTACGCCGAGCGCCAAGGCTCCGAGTTCCTCGGCGCCGAGTTGTCGCGCGGCCGCGACCACAGCGAGCAGACCGCGCGCGAGATCGACGAAGAAGTGCGGCGCCTGCTGACGGGCGCACACGAGCGCGCGCTCGAAATCGTGCGCACCAAGCGCGCCGAACTCGAGCGCGTGGCTCAGGCGCTGCTGCAGTACGAGACCATCAACGGCGAAGAGATCGCGCGCCTGATCAAGGGCGAGGAGCCCGCGAACCTGCGCCCGCAAGGTCCGGGCCCCACCGCTCCGGCGACGGGTGAGAAGCGCGCGCCGCTCGCCGGCGGCAAGGTCGAGCCCGCTCCGCTGGGTCCCGGCGCCGTCCGTCCTGGTCCGGGTCTGTCGCCGGCCTGATCGGCGGACGAGCACGACCGCTGTTTTCGAGCGAGCGAGCGCCAAGGCGCTCGCTCGCTGTGTTTTCCGCGCGCCGCGCCGAGGCCGTGCTCGAGTTCCGCGCCCAGGCGCGCCGTTGGCGCGCTGCGCTCCGAGCACCGTGGCGAACACCGTCACTGCCTGCGAACGGCGCGCGTGACATGCGAGTCGGGACAGCGCGTCCACGCGCCGCTACTCTCGGGTTCTCCGCGCCGGACGCATCGATCCAGCGCTCCATCGTGCTCTCCGCCGACTCTCCTCTCCTCCGCTTCACGCGCCGCGCGACAGTTGGGCTCGCGGCGCTCGCCAGCGTGCTCGCCGCGCTGCTGTTCGGCCTGGAGCAGTCCGGTTGGCTGCACGAACAAGCCGAGCAGCGCCTGCACGACTTGCTCGGCCCTGACGCCCGCATCGCACGTGTCCGCCTCGACTGGTTCGCGCCAGCTCTCGAGCTCGAAGGCGTCGAGCTCGGCGACGAGAGCGGTTCGCTCGCGCTCGAGCGCGTGCGCGTGCGCTTGGCGGGTTTCCCAGCGCTGCGCCCCGAGCGCATCGACGTCGACGGCGGACGTGTGCGGATCTCGGACAAGCTCGTCGAACGCTTCCAAACGCTCGCCGCGCGCCCCGGCGAAGCCGACTCGGGCGCCGACTCCGGCGCAACGCCGCCGTCGGTCGTCGTCGACCGCTTGGCGCTCTCGTACCTCCATCCCGTGTGGGGCGAGATCGACATCGGCCGCGTCGACGCGCTCTCCCGTGCGGTCGGCGCGAGCGCGCGCATCGAAGGACGCGTCACTCCAGGCTTCACCAACACCCGCGGCGCCCAAGCGGCGCAGATCTTCCTCGCGGGCGAGCGCGATCCGCAGGGCGTCTACGAGATCGTCGCCGCCTGTGCGGGTCTGCCCGTCGACGCGAGCGCGCTGCCCGTGTCGCTGCGCGACAGCGAACTGGCGCGCACGCGCCCCGAGGCGCGGCTGGAGTTCGAACTCTCGGCGCGCTTTCGCCTCGACGAATCCGCGCCGGCCGAGGGCTCGTTGCGCGCGCGGCTGGAGGACGGCGCCCTGCTCCCGCCGCTCAGCGAGCTGGCCGTCGAGGGCGTGAACGTCGAGGTCGACGCACGCTGCGCGACGCGCAACGTAGCCGAGCTGCTCGACCCGCGTGCGTGGCGCACGCTCGCGCACGCGCAGGCGCGCTGGGGCGCGAGCCCGCTCGAGGCGTGGGCGCTGGTCGGGTCCAACGCAGGTGAAGGACTCGCCGCACGCGCCTGGCTGCACGCGCCGAGCTTTCCGCTGGGCGAGTCGTTCTGGCGCGAGGTTGGGCTGTTCGAGCACATCGAGAGCAACTGGCGTCCGCTCGAACCGCGCGGCGCCGCGAATGTGGTGATCGGCGCGCGCTGGAAGGCGACCACGAGCTTCACCGACAGCTACGTAGCGCAGCGGCCGGAGATCGTCGTCGACGCGCTGCTGGATGGCGCGCTCGGCGCGACCTACCACGGCTGGCCGAACAGCAGCAGCGGCCGCCCTGAGGGTTTTCCGGCGCCCGTGGAACAACTGCACGGCCGCGCACTCGTCTTGCGCGATCCCGACGCCGACCACGCGGCGTTGCTCGCTCTGCTCGAGGTGCTCGGCGCGCATTCGGGCGGCGCGCGGGCCGACCGACCGGCGTTCATCGAAGGCCTCGTGCGCTTCGAGCACCCGCCGCAGGCAGGCGCGCCGCGTCGTTTTCCGGCCTTCGATCTCGAGATCGGCGCGCACGGTTTCCCCGTCGACGAGCGCATGCGCAGCGCGCTGCTCTCCCTGCTTCCCGACGACATGGTGTGGCGCGAATACGGGCCGCACGGCGGGTATGTGTCCGCCATCGTGCGCCTGCACCGCCCGCCCGGCGCCTACATGCCGGCTGGACAGATTCTGATCGACCTGTTCGGCGTCGACGGCGTTTGGCGCCCGTTCGGCGGCGCAGCTGGCGCGCCCGAGCTCGCGGTGCGCGGCATCCGCGGCCGCGTCGACATCACGACCGACCCACGTATCGCTGCGGGCGTGCGTTTCGATCTGCAGGGCGACGCTGCACAGCGCGCGCGGATCCGCGTACGCGGCCGCACGCAGGACGACCCCGAGCTGCCGTACGAAGCCGAACGCTGGCAGTCGCGGCGGATCCAGGAGCTCGCAGTCGAAGCGCAGAACGTCGGACTGGGCGGCGCCGATCGACGTCTGCTCGCCAATCTGTGGCCGCAGATCACGCGCGAGTTCGAACGGCGCGAAGCGAGCGGCTTCGCGGACGCGCGCTACCGCAGTGCGACGGAACGCGCCGGCGGGCCGCTGGCATGGAGCGTCGAGGCCACGCCGCGCGGCGCGGAGCTGACGCCCGAGGAGTTCCGCGTCCCGATCCGCACCGTCCGCGGACGCGTGCTCGTGCACGGCGCGGACGCGCTGGGCTGCGACGATGTGGTGCGCTCGCCGCTGGTGCGGCTGACGCCGCTGATGGGCGACACGCTGGGCGGCGCGAGCGTCGCCTGCAGCGCCGCGATCGCCGCAGACGGTCCGGCGGAGATCGAGGTGCTGGCCGCAGGCGTCGCGCCCTCCAACCCGGGCATCGTCGGCGCGTTCAAGAGCGCGTTCGAGTCGACGGCGCGCGGCGGCCAGAGCGGACTGAGCCTCGGCGCCCTCGCCGTCGACGGACGCGTGGACCTTTCCGGTTCGATCGTCACGTCGCCGCGCACTCCGGCGCGCCCGGTGACGAGCTTCTTCGTGCGCCTACGCGAGAACGACGTGCAGACCCAGCTTCCGCACGGTCGTTTCCAACTCGACCAGCTGAGCGGCGTGCTCGCCAGCCGCGGCGACGAGCTGCGCGGCGCGCGGCTGCGCGCGCGACTGGCGGGCGCGCCGATCGAGCTGACCAACGCGCGCTTCGCCGAACGCGGCGGCGCCGCGGTGCTCGAAACCGATTTCGCGGCGAGCAACTTCACGCTCGATCGCGAACACCTCGCGATGTTCCTCGACCCGGCGACGGTCGCCGTGCTGCTCGACAGACGCGGCCTGCGCGGCGCAGTCGACATCGCACAGGCGCGGCTGGAGCTGGTCGGCGCGGCCGGCCGCGAGGGCTCCGTGAGTTTCTCCGGCGAGATCACGCCGCGCGACCTGCAACTCGACCTGGGCCTGCCGCTGGCGATCGACTCTGGCGTGGTGCGCGTCGAAGAGCTGCGCTACGCGCAAGGCGCGGTGCGCGCGCGGGCCTCGCTCGAGAACATCCGCGGACGCATCGCCGAGCGCGAGTTGGGACCTTCGCGCATCGAACTGGAGTACGACGACCCGACGCTCACCGTGCGCGACGTGCTCGGCGAATTCGTGGACGGCCGCTTGACGCGGCTGGATCCGCGCGGCGCGCTGCCGGCCTTCCAGCTCGAGCTGCGCGACCCGTTCGCCTTCCGCCTCGGACTGGCGCTCGAACGCTCGGACGTCGGCGAGCTGCTGGCGGGCCTGTTCGAATCGGATTTCGCGACGCGCGGTCGCATGAGCGCACGCATCGAACTCTCCGGCGATCTCAATCGCATGAGCGACATCCGCGGGCAGGGCCGAGTCAGCCTCAGCGACTCGAACCTTTGGTCGGTGCCCGTGGTGCGCGATTTGGTCTCGCAGTTCGGCCTGGAAGCAAAGAGCGCATTGTTCGACTCGATCCAATCGCGCTTCACCGTCGAGAACGGCGAAGTGCGCATGAGCGAGCTCGAGATCGCGAGCCCCTACTTCGGAGTCAGCGGCTCGGGCGTGCTCGACTTCGACGGTTCGCTGCGCCACGAATTCGAGGTGCGCAACCGCGTGGTCAACTTGCTCGGTCCGATCAAGAACGTGCTCTACCGCGTCGCGATCCGCGGCGACATGGCGCGGCCGCGCGTCGAAACGTACGGCGTGCTCGGCGCCACCTTCAGCGAACCCAAGCGCGGCCGGCGCGAACTGCCGCTGCCCGCGCTCACGCCCTTGCCCTCGCGCTTCTGAGCGCAGTAGGCTCGCCCGCGATGACCCAACTCCACGCGATCCTGCTCGCCGGCGGCTCGGGCTCGCGCTTTTGGCCCGCCAGCCGACGTGCGCGCCCCAAACAGTTCCTGCGCATCGTCGGCGAGAGCGCCATGCTCGCCGAAACGCGCCTGCGGCTGGACGGACTGGTGGCGCCCGAACGCACCTGGGTCGTGACCACGCGCGCGCAGGCCGCCGAAGCCGCCGCGGCGTTGCCCGAGTTGGCGCCGTCGCAGTTCTTGATCGAGCCCTGCGCGCGCAACACCGCCGCCGCGATCGCGATGGCCGCGCTGCACGTCGCCGCACGCGAGCCCGACGCACTGCAGGTCGTGCTGCCCGCCGACCACGTGATCCGCCCGCGCTCGGCGTTCCAGGCAACGCTCCGCGCAGCGTGCGAGACGGTGCGCACCAGCGCCGACGAGCCGCTGCTGGTGTTCGGCATCCACCCCAGCTACGCCGCCACCGAGTTCGGCTGGATCAAGAGTTCGGGAGTGGAGCGTGTCGTCGACGCAGCAGCCGTGCACGTCGTCGAACGCTTCGTCGAAAAGCCCCCGCTTCCGCGCGCGAAGCAGTTCCTCGACGAGGGCGGCTACTTCTGGAACTCGGGGATGTTCCTGTGGTCGTCGCGGGCGATCACGCGCGCGCTCGAGCAGCACGCGCCGGCGGTGCGCGCGGCCCTGTCGAAGCCGCACGGCACGCCGCAGTTCGACCAGGCGTATGCGCAGTTGCCGGCGGTTTCGATCGACGTAGCGGTGTTCGAGCGCGCGCGCGGCGTGCGCATGCTCCCGATCGACTACTTCTGGAGCGACGTCGGCGCCTGGGACGCCCTGGCCGGCGTGCACCCGGCTGACGAACGCGGCCTGGTCTCGGCAGGCGGCGCAGCCCTTTCCGCACTCGATTCGAAAGACTGCATCACCTACGGCGAAAGCGGCAGCTTGATTGCGCTCGTCGGCGTGCAAGACCTGATCGTGGTGCGCTCGGGCGAAGTCACGCTGGTCTGTCGGCGCGACCGCGCGCAGGACGTCAAGACGCTCGTCGAACGACTGGCGAACGAACGGCCGGAGCACCTGTGAGGCCGGCCCCGCGCAAGGCGGTGCTCGCGATCGACCACGGCGTGAAGCGCTGCGGCTTCGCGGTCGCCGACGCGCTGCGCATCAGCGCCCTGCCGCTCGCGCCGTTCCTGGGCGCGGGCAACTCGACGGCGGCGCTGGACTTCATCGCCGGCATGCTGCGCGAGCGCGATGTCGACACGTTCTTGGTCGGCTGGCCGGTCAACATGGACGGGAGCACGGGAGCGCGCGCCCAGGACGTGCAGCAGTTCGTCGACGCGCTGCGCGCGCGTTTTCCAGCGCAGCGCATCGTGCGTTACGACGAGCGCTTGACCACCAAGGCCGCCGAGGAACTGCTGCGCGAAGCGCAAGTGCCGCCGGCCAAACGCCGCGAGTTGCGCGACAGCTTCAGCGCACTGGTGTTGCTGCGCGACTGGCTCGACTCCGGCGAGCCGCCCGATCGGCTCGGCTGAGTTCGCCCGCGCGCGACGCCGTCTAGGCGAGCTTCGACTGGAGCCACGCCGCGAGTTCCGCGGCTGTTGCGCGCCAGTTCGTTTCGTGCAGCAGGTCGTGGCGCGCACCGTCGAGGATGCGCACCTCGAGGTTCGGGCCGCGCAAACCGCGCGAAATCTGCGGGTCGCTCACGCGGTCGTCGGCGCCGTGCAGGACGAGCGCAGGACAGGGCAACTGCGCGATGCGTTGCTCGACATCCTGAGCAACCTCAGCCGCCTGCTGGGCGGCGCGGGCGCTGATCGCATCGTGCACGAGCTTGTCGGCGCTCCAGGCCGCGCACTGCGCGCCGTCGCGCGACAACGTCTCGGGCGCGAGCCCCAGCGCGCCGGCCGTCGTCGGGTCCGGCTTCTTGAACAGCTTGAACAGTCCGCCGCCGGACTTGGGCGGCGCGAAGCTCGCGCGCCAGCGCGGCGCCAACAGGATGAGGGCGGCCACTTCGCCGGGACGCTCCAACGCAAAGCGCGCCGCATAAAGCGCGCCCAGTCCCTGGCCGATCAACGCCTTGGGAGCGACAGGCAGTCGGTAGGCGAGGTGCTCCTGCACGCTCGCCAGATCGCGCAAGACCTCCTTCAGTCCGGCGCTGTGGCCACGCGGGCCCTCCGAACGGCCGTGACCGCGCATGTCCGGGAGCGCGACCGCCCAGCGCTCGGCAGCGAACACGTGCGCGGCCTCCAGGTAGCGCGCGCCGTGGTCGCCCGCGTCGTGCACGATCGTCACGCCGCCGCGCGGCTCGCCGTACGCGGCGATCTCCAGCACGTGCAGCAAAAACAGGCCTCCGGCCTTGTGCGACAGCCCGGCGCCTTCGTCGCCGTCGGCGGTCGATTCGCGCAGCTCGAGGTACGTCGTGAGCGGTTCAGGAAGATCCATGGAGCGATCGCGTTAGCGTCCGACGTACTGGCCGCCGTTGTCCTCGGCGATGCGGCGCATCAACACCGCGTCGTGCGCGTCGGACAATCCGATCGTGTGGATCGTGATGCCGGCGCTCTGGTTGCGGCTGCGCACGAAGGCCAGGATCTCCTCGCGCTCGGTCGTCACGCCCACCGTCGCCTTGCCGTCGGTGAGCAAGTAGATCGTGTCGATCGTCGGGTTGGTGAACGTGTCGCCGCCCTTGGCGCCAGCCGCGTCGAAAGCGCGCTCCAGCGCTCCGTAGATGTTCGTCGCGCCCACGGCCTCGACCTGCTCGATGTACTTGGTGAGCGCCGCGCGCTTGTCCGGGCTCATCTCGACGAGTTCGTCGTCCCAGGTCCACACGTCGCTGCCGAACAGCACCAGGTTGAAGCGTGCTCCGTCGCGCAGACCGCCGATGGCTTTGATGAGGTCGCGCTTGGCCGCGTCCAGTCGCGAACTCTCGCCAGCCCCGGGCATGTCGTACGGCTTGCTCGGGTCGTCCGTCGGGTTGTTCTTGGGCGACATCGCGAACTTCATCGAGCCCGACAGATCGAGGATGAACAGCACGCGCTGACTCTCAGTGGAGATGCCGAAAAACGACACGCCGCGCTGCTCTTCCGCGGCTTCGACGGAAGTCTTGGGCGGCGCCTCGGGCGGCACGACGAAGCTCGCGGCGTTGTCCTTCCACCAGCGCCGCCACAAGGTCGCGTTCGTGTTGAAGTCCTGCCCCGTCAACGAGGCGAGCGCCGAGCGCACATCGGTGCGCAGACGCCCCTCTTCCTTCTCGAGACGGTTGATCAACGGCTCGATCGCCGCCTTCGAACGCAATTTGGCGAGGGTAGCGGCCGCCGATGCGCGCACGAGCCACTCGGGATGCTGCAGGTGCTTGTCGATCACGAGCGCTTCGAGCGCCGTGTCGCGCAGCGCGGCGACGCCTTCGAGCAACATCGCCAGCCCCGCCGCGTCCTTCTCGCTCTCGAGTTGCGCCCGCACACGCACGCGCACGGCTTCGCCGCCGGTGTGACCGAGCAGCGAAAGCAGACTCAGCCGCGAGCCCGGCTTGGGCTTGGCCACAGCGCCCATCAGGCGCGCCAATGACTTGTCGAGTTCCTTGCCGCTCTCCGCGCCCAGCGCGCGGCCGCCGGCGCGTTCGGCGATCAGCACGAAGGCGTCGATGCGCGTCTGCGTCGAGCGCACTTCGGAGGCCTCGCGCTTGGCGCGGTCGTACTGCTCGACGGTCGCCGCGGAGATGCGGCCTTCGTTCTTCGCCGACTCCTCCTGCAGGCGCGCCTCCATCTTGCGCACGTCGCCCATCGACTTGCGCAGCTTGGATTCGAGCTTCGCGCGTTCGGCGTGGGCGCGTTCGATAAGCTCGATGATCTGCAGCGCCGCGCCCGGGGCGGCGACGCGCCCGATCAACTCGACGGACGCCGCGCGCACGCCCCAATCGGGGTGTTCGTCCGCGTCCTGCGCAGCCTGCTCCACCAACTTCGCCTTCGCACCGGCGGGCGCGTTCTTGAGCAACGTGGCGAAGCCCGTCGAGAGTTCGTCGACCCAGGGCGCCAATTCATCGCGCTTCTCGACCGCCGAGCGATGGGTCCGCCGCAGGTCCGAGACGTTCTGCTCCTCGCGCGAGATCTGGTCGCGCACGCCAGGGTTGCGCTCGAGTTCCGCACGCAGGTTGGCGACCACGACCTCGCGCCGCTCGAGCGCGTACAGCGTGTCGCGCGCTTCCTTGCGCAGGGTTTCGAGCTCCGTCGCAGCGCGCGAGAACTCCGCGATCAACACGCCCGCCGCACGCGGATCGCCCAGCCCCACGAGCGTCGCGAGCGCGTTCTTCTTCTGCTCGAAGGTGCCGCTGGCGGCGCGCCGCACGAAGTCGTCCTGGGCCGGCGTGAACTTGTCCTGCGGCGCCGCGGCGCTCGCCAGCGAGCTGGAAGGCGCGGCCGAGGGCGCGGCCGAGGCCGGGGAGAGACACAGGGCGAGCGCTAGCGCGAGTGCGGAGAGCATGGGTGTGCGTGAGCTGGCGTGAAGGCGGGCGAGAACGGGACAGGCTACCTCCGCACGTCAGGCCAGGCGACGCAACATGGCGCCCGCGGAGCGCTGCGCCTACGATGCGCGCGGCATGAGTCGCCCAGGCGGCCGCTCGCGGAGCCTTCACGGGCCGAGCGGGAGGAAAGTCCGGGCTCCACGGGTCAGGGTGGTTGCCAACGGCAACCGGTCGCGAGGCCAGGGAAAGCGCCACAGAAAACAAACCGCCGGGCGGCGCGCGAGCGTCGCACGGTAAGGGTGAAACGGTGCGGTAAGAGCGCACCGCGGGCTTGGTGACAAGTCCGGCACGGCAAGCCCCACCCGGAGAAAGACCAAATAGGAGAGGCGTTGCCGCTGACCCGCGGCGTGCGCAAGCCAAGCCTCTCGGGTAGGTCGTTCGAGGCGGCGCGCGAGCGCCGTCCCAGAGAAATGGTCGCCGCGCCGGAGGCGACTCCGGCGGACAGAACCCGGCTTACACGGGCGACTCATGCCGCTTCCATCTGCCCCGCAAGTGCGTTTCTGGCCTGAAACTTCCCAGAATCGGGACACTAGGGATTGTGGCGGGGACTCGCCCGGGCCCACCATCTTGACAGGTTGGGGGACCCGGTGAGAATCCGAGCGGGTTGCGCGAACGCGGCTCCTTGACCGTCGCTTGACAGTCGGGGGCTGAGGAATCGGTCGGCGGAAGCCGACCGGGGCCGCAGCGAGCGCCCCCGCCGCCGCCGGGCCGCCTCTCGAGGGTCCCACGTTGCGGCGCTCTGCCCCGAACGCCCCACACACAACGGCGGCGCGCCGCCCCAGCGCCCCCAACCCGCTTCACGTGGAATTCGTCTTCGTCGTACCCCGTCGGGAGCTGTTCCCGGACCACTACCCGCAGGGCTTTCTGCCCTTCGGTTCGGCATATCCGCTCACGCGCCTGCTCGAGTGCGTTGCACAGCACGGGTTCTTCGTCGAACGCGCCCGCGCCGAAGTCACTCCGGAGTGGAAGCAACTGATCCCCTACAACGTCGTGCTCGTGGGCGAGCAGGTGTTGCTGCTGCGTCGCACGGCGCGCGGCGGCGAAGCGCGGCTGCACGACAAGCTCACGATCGGCGTCGGCGGGCACCTCAACCCGATCGACCTCGACTCGGCGGAGGCGGTGCGCAATCCGCTGCCGCGGGGCACGCGGCGCGAGCTCGAAGAGGAGCTCGTGCTCGCGGGCGAATACGAGATCGAGCCCATCGGGCTGATGAACGACGACGCCAACGCCGTGGGCGCAGTCCACGTCGGCGTCGTGCAGCGCGTGCGCGTGCGCGGACGCGTCGAGATCCGCGAAAAGGACGTGCTCGAGGGGAGCCTGGTGTCCCCGCGCGAGCTCGTCGAGCGCCGCCAGGCCGGCGCGAACTTCGAGACTTGGTCCGCCAAGCTCGTCGACCGCCTGAGTGACTGGCTGCCCGAACCTTCGGGCGCCGCACTCGCCTCCTCACCGAGGCTCTGACCCGCGCGCTCCGCGCGCCGTTCGCCCGTCCCCCTCCGAACCACTTCTTCGCCCCACCCGCGGAGCCGCCACACCGCCTTCCTTCCGGCGCCATGAAGACCCGCACTTCGATCGATTCGCAACGGCTCTACGACCTGCTCCTCACGGCGCGCACCGCCGACAAGGTCACGCTGTACTTCAAGGACGGCCGCGTGCTGCATGGCGCGTTGATCTTCAACCCGCTCAAGGGCTCGGGCCGCATCATCAACGTCGACCGCGAGACCTCGGTCGACTTCCGCCTGGAACAGCTGCGCGAAGTGCGCTTCTAGCGCCCTGTTTCCGGATTTCGTCGAAGATCTCGCCGGCCTCGCCGCCCCTGGTGGCGTTGCGCCGCTTCGGCGACCTATTCAGGTCGCCTGGAATCCTCGCGCCTTGCGGGGAGCGCCGAATCACCTGACATCTGCGGCGGACTTTCGAATCAACCCACTAGCGCGGCGCCGCGCGCCCGCCGCCGTCGTCGCTCGCTGTGGCGTTGGCGCGCGGGTGCGGCGGCATGTCCGCTTCGAGATCGACGTCGAGCGCGTCGGCGACGCGGTTGATGTAGTTGAAGTACGCGACCACGCCCGTGGCGTCGTGCACGGCGCGGTCGTCGAGCCCCACCGCGCGCAGCGCCTCGATGTCGCGCTCGGTCATCGCGCTCGGGGTGCGCGTGAGCTTCTCGGCGAAGGCGCACAGCTGCGCCTCGCGCTCGCCGAGCGACGCGCTCCGCCAATCGCGGGCCAGCGCAGCGAGGAGCGTGTCGCGTTCGGCGTCGGCGAGTTCAGCGACCTCGGCACGGAGATCGGCGAGGTGCGCGTGCAGTCAGTAGTGGCAATCGTTGGTGCGGCTGACGACCACGGCGAGCAGCTCGCGCTCGCGGCGCGAAAGCGGCGAGGGCCCGTGCATCAGCGCCTTGTAGAGCTCGAGCGAAGCGTCCAGGGCGCGCGGGTTGGGGCTCTGCACCTGCAGGATCTGGAACACACGCCCGGCGCGCTGCACGGCGGCTTCGTAGAGCTCGCGCAGCATGCCGGTGGCCTCTCCTGGCCGAACGAGGCGGATCCAACTCACGCCGCGAGCGCCTCCGACGCGCACTCGTCAGCGGAGAGCCGATCGAACGAGCGCGGCGACTGGAACACGACGGGGTCGGGGTGGCTCATGTCGATGGGTGCAGTCTAGCTCGGTCGCTAACGGCCGAGCGCCACCCAGGCGTCGAGCGCGTCGGCGTGGCGCGCGGCACGGGTGCAGCACTCGCGCGCGGTCTGCGCCGGCGCGAGCGCGCCGGTGCGCGCGAACAGCTCGGAAAGGCGCGCGTAGTCGCCCGAGCGCGTGCGCTCCGCGTCGGCGCAGATGCGCAGCACGACGCGCTGGCCGAGCACGGGCCGCAGGCTGGCGAGCACGTGCGCCAGCACGCGCCGCCTCAAGCTGTCGCGCGGCGGCTGGCGGCGAACGACCTCGAACAAGCTCGCGGCGGCGCGAACCTGTTCGTGCTGCTCGACGCACAGCTCCTGCAGCAGGCGCGCGAGCTCCTGGTCGCGCACGGACTTCGCCAGGCGCGCATAGATCGCCCGCGCGCCGAACTCGGCGAGCAACGCACGCCGCAGCTCCGCTGCCAGCGCCTCGGTCGGCGACGCGCTCACGAAGCGGACTTGGAGAGAGCCGCTTCGATCAAGCGCCGCTGGCGCGGCTCGTTCGAGCGCGCGTGGAAGCGCTGCAACGCCGCGCGCGACGCCTGGTCGCCCACGGCGCCGAGCGCGTCGATGGCGGCGTTTTGCAGCCGGTACCACGGCGTGCTGTCGAGGATCGACAGGAACGCTTGACGAGCCTTGGGCCAGCGCGGCGCGCGGCGCGCCAGCTCGCGCACCGCCATCTCGCGCGCCTGGCTGTGCGAAGCCGTGTCGAGGGCCGCGCTCAGGAGCACGTCGTCGGTGTCCTGGCCCGGAATCAGGGCCAGCGCGCGCAGCAGTTGGGCGCGCAGCACGTCGTGCGGCGAGGCGAGCGCGAGGCGATCGACGATCCACTCCCGCGCCGCTTCGGGGCGCGCGAGCGCGTACAGGCGCGCCGCCGCGCCCATGGTCGCGTAGCTGTAGCGTTCGTCGAACTGCTCGAGCGCGAAGGCGGCGAAGCGCGCACGGGTGTCCCAGCGCGCGAGCGACTCCAACGCGGCGACGCGCACGGCGGCGACGCGGTCGCTGCTCGCGGCCGTGGTGAGGCAGCGCGCGATCGGATGCTCCGGTCCCGTGTGCACGCCGCTGAAGGCGCGCAACGCCGCGATGCGCACGGCCGGCGACGGATCGCTGGCCGCCGCCACGACCACTTCGACGATGCGCCAGCGCAGCTTGTCGTCGCGCGAGCGCTCGAGTTCGAGCCCCAGCGCGGCCAGCGCGTCGCGCCGGCCGTTGACGTCGTCGTGGGCGGCGAGCGCGAGCCATTCGTCGAGCCCGCGCTGCTGCACGAGGCGCTTGGGAATCCAGCCGTACTTGTCGAACACGACCCACATCGGCTTGGTCGTGGCCGCCAGTTCGAAGCGCTGGCGGCGCTGGTCGACCGTCACACGCGTCGTGCGCGCGCCGGTTTCGTCGCGCACCTCGATGTCGACCGGCAGCGTGAACACGCTGGGAGTTCCGCCCTCGGAGGACTGCGTCTGTTCGACGTCGACGAGCACCACGCGCCGCGCCGGATCCCAGCCCCACTCGAGCGCGAACTCGGGATAGCCCGCGGAGTGGAGCCACTGCTCGAACCAACGGCGAAGATCCAAACCGCTCTCGCGTTCGATGGCGCGCCGCAGATCCGCCGTGTCGACCGAGCTCGCGGCGTTGTCGGCGACGTAGCGCGCGAGCCCGCGGAAGAACGCGGCGTCTCCGACGACGAAACGCAACAGATGCAGCCGCGCCGCGCCGCCGGGGTAGGCGTGCCCAGTGGTGAACAGGTCCATCGGATCGCGGTAGACGTTCCACACCGTCGGACGGCGCTGCGGACCGCGGTCCTGCGCGAGGTAACTGTCCTGCACGTCGCGCATCGAGGCGCGGAACGCGTCCACGCCCTCGACCGCCTCGCGGTACAGCTCGGTCATGTAGGTCGCGAAGCCCTCGTTGAGCCAGATCTCCGACCAACTCTCGCAGGTCAGCAAGTTGCCGAACCACTGGTGCGCCGCCTCGTGCGTGACGAGGTCGATCGCGTCGTAGTCGCGCCGCCCCAGCTCGTCGCTGAGCACCACATCGGTCAACGTCGTCGCGGTGATGTTCTCCATCCCGCCGAAGCGGAAGTTGTCGACGCAGGACTGCGAGTACTTGCTCCAGGGATAACGCGCGCCAGTGAGCTCACTGAAGTAGCTCAGCACCTGCGGCGTGGCGCCGAGCGACGGCCGCAACCACGGCGCGAGGTCCGGCGCCGACCAGTAGTCGACCAGCACGGCGTTCCAGCGCTCCGCTTGGCTGACGAGCTCTCCGGCGACCAGCGTGGTCAAGTACGCGGGGTGAGCGCTGGTCATGCGCCAACGCTCGGCGGCGCGGCCGCCGCCGAGTTCGACGCGGTCGACGAACTCACCCGCGGCGAGCGAACGCCAGCGTTCGGGCAACACCACGCGCAGCTCGCTCGTCGCGCGCTCGTCGGGTGCGTCGACGCACGGGAACCAGGCCGAGGAGTCCTCGCACTCGCCTTGGCTGTAGACCTGCGTCGGCTGGCCTTCGCGCTCGCGCACGAACCACAGCCCGGCGCGCGGCGCGCCGCGGTAGCGCACCGTGAAGCTCGCGAGCGAACGCGGCCGGAGCGCCGCGGCGGGACGCAGCCGCAACTTGCCGGCGTCGTGCTCGAACTCGACCGGCTGTCCGCGCCCGTCCTCGACGCCGCTCACCTCCAGATCGCGCAGGTCGAGCTCCACCTCGGCCAGCGCGCGCTCGAGCGTGAACAGCCGCAGCGTGCAGGCCCCTTCGATGCGGCGCTCCGCGGGGAAGAGCTCGAGCTCGAGGGCGTAGTGCTCCACATCGAAGTCGACGCGACGCGGCTCGTGCGCGAAGGGTTCGACGGCGTCGAACGGCCCCAGCCGAGGCGCGCCGCAGGAAGCTGCGAGCGTGCAGGTGAGCACGGCGGACAAACGGGCGGCGCGGGTGAACGAAGAACGCGAACGGATCGGCTGGAAGACGCGCATCGGCGCGCGAGTGTACGGAGCACTCCCGCTACCGTCGCCGCGCCGCGCGCGGCAGAATGCGCGGCGCGTGGAGTTCCTGCTCGAGTGCATCGGCTTTCCGCCCGAGGTCGACCTCGACGGGCTGATCCAACTCGCCCGCGAGCGCGGCGAACGCGCGCCTTGGCGCGGGCCGCAGGGTGAGCACCTGCGCCTGGCGCTGGGCGAAGGGCTCGAGGTGCGCGCCGACCGCGAGGCGGAGGGCGAGCCGTGGAGCGTGCACCCCTACTTCCAGAGCGACCAGCGCCTGCGCGTGGCCGTCGAGACGGTGCGCCAGACCGGCGAGTCGCACTACGACGCCCTGCTCGTCGGCTGGGCCAACCCGCCGCTGGCGGGCCATCCCTCGCTCGATCCGAGCGCCTATCCGCTGAGCGCCATCGTCACCGATGCGCGGCGCCTTCCGCGCAGCCTCGCGCGCGGCCACGTGCTCGCGCTCTCGCTGGCCGGCTTCGCGCTCGACGTCGAACGCGTCGGTTCGCGCGAGAGCGTCGCCGCGCGGCGCGGACCGGCCCGGCGCTTCGAAGACGGCGGCTGGGTCCAGCCGCTGGGCGGCCCCGACGATCCGGGCGGCTGCGTCGAACTGGCGCTGTGCATCGAGCGCGTCGAGGAACGCGCCAACGCGCTCACCGGTTCGCGCGTGACGCTGCTGCACACCCGCGCGCCGCAGCGGCCGCTCGTGCTGTTCGCAAGCCCCTGGCAACTCGAGGTCGACGAGCTGGCGGCGCCGCGCGCCGGCGACTGGATCCGCGGCGTGTTCCTGCTCACCGGGCGCATCGCCGGCGGCCTGCGCACGGCCGTCGAACGCGCCGGCGCGGCCTTCGGCTGACCCGCCGCGCGCGGATTCCAGCCCGCGCTTCCGCGCGCCGCCGTCGTTCAGCGCGGCGCGGCCGAAGCGCGCACGTGCTTGAGCGCCTTGATCACCTTGCGGGCTTCGATGGCGCGCACACCGGCGCGGATGTCGAGCACGACGGTGAGCGCGTCCTCGCCGTACTCGAGCTGCGCGTCGCACAACTCCTCGCTCGCCTTCGACAGCGCGCGCGCGGCCGCGGCGAAGTCGTCCCTGCGCAGCGACATGGCGCCGAAGAACTCCGCCGCGTCGCGTTCGCTGTCCCAGCGCGTCACCCAGCGCAGCACGTGGCTCGCGCCGCGGCTTGCGAGCACGATCCGATCTCCACCCCAGCCGGCGGCGAGTTCGTGGGTGAACTTCACGCCCATCAGGGCCATCGGATTGCCGTTGAGCATGAGGCCGGCGCGCTCGCGCGCCCCGCTCGCGACGATGCCCAGCGCGAGTTCGCCGAGCGTGTCCTCGCGGCGGACCTCCCAACCCTCGGGGAGGTCGACGACTTCGAAGTCGAGCGCCTGCGGCTCGTCGCGCTGCGCCTCGCTCCAGTACTTGCTCGGGTGCAGCACCTGTTCGGTCGAACGCGGCGGGTTCGCGAAGGCGGCGCGGATGTCGGCGTTGGGCGCGCGCATCCCCTGCGCGAGCACCCAGTTGTCGTTGCGCGCGAGGAACGCAGCTCCCTGCATGTACGCGGCGAACATCGGCTTCCACAGCCACGCCGGCGCGCTGCCGAGCGCGTCGAGCTGCGTGCGCTGCGACTCGACGAGCGCAGCGGTGTCGAGCGATGCAGCGTGCTCGAGTTGCCAGCGCGTCATCACCGCCATCGCCGCGCCTTCGACCACGGAGTGGAACGCGATCTGTTGGTCGGTGTCCTGCGCCAGGCGCGCCGCCGTGCCGTCGATGTTGTCGAGCTGGTCGTCGAGCGCGTGCGCGAGCTCGTGCGCCATCACGATGCGCGCCAGATCGCGCGGCGTCGTGTCCATCAGCGCGAAGGAGTCGGTGTCGGGGTCGTAGAAGCCGGCGACCTGCTCCTCCAGAAAGGCCAGTTGTGCTGCAAGCAAGTCCTGTTCGGCCGGGAACACTCCGAGCAACTTCGCCAGATCCGCTTCGGCGGCCATGCGCGCCGGCGGCGTGTCGCGCTCGATGCGCAGCTTCGCGTAGCTGAGCAGATCGGCGCGCGAGGCGAGCTTGACCTCCACGGGCTTGAGGAACTTCTCGCCTCGCAGAGCTTCCACTTGGCGCTCGATTTCGCGGCTGAGGCGCTCGAGTTCGGCCTGGGTCCACTCCGTGGAACTGGGCGTCCTCGGCGCCTGCGCGGCGGGCGACGAGGCGAACAGGGCGGTCGCGGCGAACAGCGTGGCGAGGTGCAGCTTCATGCACGCGGCAGCTTACGCAGCCGAGCGCGGCTTCGTCGCCTCGGCGAGCGCGCGGCGCAGCGTTGCCAGCTCGAAGCGCGACTGGCACGATCTGCGCCTGCGCCTGCGCATGTCGCGGCGCCCCGAGCGCCTCCCATGAGCACCACCGCCGCCCTCACGCCGATCGCCCCCGTCGACCTCGCCGCCGAACGCGCGGCGCTCGGAGAGGCGCTGTACGACGCCGTGCGGCGCGTGCTCGACTCGGGCAAGTACGTGCTCGGGCCGGAAGTCGAAGCGCTCGAGCGCGACTTCGCGCGCATGCACGGCTGCGCGCACGGCGTCGCGGTCGGCACCGGGACCGACGCGCTGTGGCTCGGCCTGCTCGCCGTGGGCGTGAAGCCCTGCGACAGCGTGGTGACGAGCCCCTTCACCTTCTTCGCCTCGGCGGCCTCGATCGCGCTGATGGGCGCGACCGTGCGGCTGGCGGACGTCGACTACGACACGGCGCTGCTCGACGTCGACAAGGCCGAAGCCGCGATCGACGCGCGCACGACCGCGATTCTCCCCGTGCACCTGTACGGACAGCTCGCCGACGTGCGCGCGTTCCGCGCGCTGTGCGACAAGCGCAAGCTGGCGCTGCTCGAGGACGGCGCGCAGGCGCACGGCTCGCTGCGCGACGGCTTCGCCTGCGGACAGCTCGGCGACGCGGGCACGTTCTCGTTCTACGTGACGAAAAACCTCGGCGCGGCCGGCGAAGGCGGCATGGTGCTCACGCAGCGCGCCGACGTGGCCCAGAACCTGCGGCAGCTGCGCGACCACGGCAGCCCGACGAAGTACGTGCACACGCGGATCGGCACCAACTCGCGCCTGCAGGCGCTGCAGGCGGCGATCCTGAACGTGAAGTTGCCGCACCTCGAGCGCTGGAACGCGCGCCGCCGCGAACTCGCCGCGCGCTACTCGCGCAACTTCGCCGGGCTCGACGCCGTCGCGCCGATGAAGCTCGCCAGCGGCGCCGTGCACACCTACCACCAGTACACCGTGCGCATCCGCGGCGAGCGCTCGCGCGACAGCGTGCTCGCCGAACTCGCGCGCCAGCAGATCTTCGCCGGCGTGCACTACCCGCACCCGGTGCACCTGCAGGAAGCGGCGAAGGGCTGGGGCTACGGTCCGGGCGATTTCCCGAACGCCGAGCGGCTTGCGCGCGAGGTGCTGTGCCTGCCGGTGCACCCGTTCCTGAGCGACGCCGACGTCGACCGCGTGTCCGAAGCCGTGCGGCGCGCCGCCGGCGTCTGAGCCGCGCCGAGCGAGAAGTTTTTGCGCGGTCCGCGCCGCGCCGGTGAAGTTCGCGCGCAGTTCCGTGCGCGCGCCGCTCGATGAAGGAAGCGGCCCGCTCCCCCGCGGGTCCTCCCGATGGAGCCCTCCCCGCCCGCTGCGCCGCAATTGTGCCTGGCCGTGCGAAGCACGGTGGTCATGCCGTGCGCCGTGGCGACCCTCGATCTGGAGCGCGAGGAGAACCGCCTGACGATCGAAGCGCACTGCGGCGGCGATGCGCCGCTGCTCGCCGTGCCGCTGCTCGACCTCGAAGGACAGACCACGCCGGAGAAGCTTGCGCGGGTGGGCTGCCTGTGCCGCGTGCTCGACCGCACGGCGCTCGCCGGCGGCGGAGTGCGCGTGGTGCTGCAAGGCCTGCGGCGCGTGGAGTTGCGCGACGTGCGCTTCGAGCACGGGCGTTTGCTCGCGAGCACCGCGGAACCTGCGGCGCGCAGCTACGACGACCAGCAACTCTCGCCGCGCGTCGAGCGCGTGCTCACGCTTGCGCACGAACTGGCGCGCGTCGATCCGCGCTGCTCGCCCGAACTCGCGCGCATGCTCGGGAGCGAGACCGGCGCGGCCGGGCGCTTCGCGGACGTGGCCGCGGCGCGCCTGCACCTGAGCTACGCCGACCGCACCGAGCTGCTCGTCGAACAGGACGTGCTCGCGCGCCTGGAGCACTTGGGCGACCTGCTCGGCCGCGACATCGCGCGCGCCGAGGTGCTCGGCGGGCTGCAGCACAAGGTCGACGAACGCCTGCGGCGCGGACTGCTGCGCGAACAACTCAGCG
>Ga0169931_10000613_pt1 | contig 59258 bp, 58 predicted proteins | sample Kivu_15m_20L_FD_129675 | JGI IMG/M metagenome (GOLD analysis project Ga0169931, IMG submission 129675) | Freshwater microbial communities from Lake Kivu, Western Province, Rwanda to study Microbial Dark Matter (Phase II) - Kivu_15m_20L... | ecosystem: Environmental > Aquatic > Freshwater > Lake...
AAGAATCCCAATCCGACTGCAACCACAATTGAAGCAATTCGCTGTCCTTTGAGTGTTTCAGTTAATGAATCAGAAGAATCAACTCCAACAATCATCAATACGAACAAAAACAGCATCATCACCGCACCGGTATAAACAATTATTTGTACCATTCCTAAAAATGGTGCGGACAACTGCAAATATAAAACGGCTAAATTGATCATTGTTAATGCAATAAACAATGCTGAGTGCACAGCGCGCTTAGAAAGTAGCATTCCTAAAGCACCAGCAACTGACAAGGTAGCACAAACAGCAAATGCAAAACTCATGCTTGCTCGCTCTCAGCTATTTGTGCCGGTGTTGCGCCAGTAACTTTTCCTGAGTAATAGTTTCTATCTGAAAATCCATCAACCATCTGATGTGGAGGTTGCGCCATCCCTGGTAACAGAGGTGCTAACAAATCCTGTTTTTCATAAATCAATTTTGCTCGTGAATCATCTGCTAATTCATATTCATTTGTCATTGTTAAGGCTCTAGTCGGACATGCCTCAATGCACAATCCACATAAAATACATCGTAAATAGTTAATCTGATAAATCTTGCCATATCTCTCGCCGGGAGAGAATCTTGCTTCGTCGGAGTTGTCTGCACCTTCAACATAGATTGCATCAGCTGGACAAGCCCAAGCACAAAGTTCACAACCTATGCACTTCTCCAAACCATCAGCGTAACGATTCAGTTGGTGACGACCATGAAAACGTGGTTTTGGTGGGTAAATATGTTTTTCTTCTGGATACTGCTCCGTTATAGGTTTGCGAAACATCATCGAAAAGGTCAACCAAAAACCTCGAACAGCTTGTGGAAGTCTAGCCATCACTACCTCGCTTCACTTCTACCTCAGGCCGATTAGCGCTTTTAGTTCTCGCCGCACTCATAGGTGGTACCGGGAAACTTGATTTTAACTTTTCACTATCACCATCGGGTTGTTTTGGCTTTCGCAATTCCAAAATCAAACTAATAAGCAATAACGCAGCTACCGGAACTGCGAGCACGGTTAATGCTCTCGGATTTGAAATTAAATCCTCAGAAATTGCAACGCGAGCTGCCGCTACCACAAACACCCAACCTAGCGCGACTGGAATTAAAACTTTCCAGCCAAAATCCATAAATTGGTCATAACGCAATCGCGGGAGAGTTCCGCGCAGCCAGATGAAAATAAACAAGAATGCAAGCACTTTTCCAAAGAACCAAACGAGCGGTAGCCAACCTTCGTTAGCGCCAGGGATCATTGAGAATGGATATGGAGCACGCCACCCACCTAAGAACAATGTAGTGGCAAGAGCTGAAACAGTAACCATATTTACATATTCAGCTAAGAAAAACAGAGCAAACTTAAGTGATGAATACTCAGTGTGGAAACCACCAACTAATTCACCTTCTGCCTCCGGAAGATCAAATGGAGCACGATTGGTTTCACCAACCATTGAAGTGGTGTAAATAATAAATGATGGCAAAAGTAAAACTGCATACCAAATTCGCTCTTGCGCAGTCACAATTTCTGAAGTTGACATCGATCCGGCGTAAAGAAAAACCGCAACGAAAGATAGTCCCATTGCTATTTCATAAGAAACCATTTGAGCAGATGAACGCAGTCCACCAAGAAGTGCATAGGTTGAGCCAGAGGCCCAACCCGCAAGCACAATTCCATAAATACCAATTGAAGTTACGGCTAGTACATAAAGCACAGAAACTGAAAAATCAGTAAGTTGAAGAGGAGTTTGATAGCCAAAAATAGAAACCATAGGACCAAACGGAATTACTGCCATAGCCATAAATGCAGTAGTAACTGAAATTACTGGAGCAATCAAAAATACAATTTTTGATGCATTCTTTGGAACAATGTCTTCTTTTAGTGCAAGCTTTAATCCATCCATCAAACTTTGTAGCAGTCCAAATGGACCAACGCGGTTTGGCCCCAAGCGGAACTGCATTCTTGCAACAACTCGACGCTCAGCCCAGATGCTAAACAAAACAAGCAAAACTAAAACAACAAATACTGCAAGCACTTTCAAAACTATTAACCACCATGGGTCAAGTCCAAAATCATTTAATGTCGGGTCTTGGCTATAGAACATATCTACCGCCATCTTGTAATTGAACGGACTCACCAATGCTCACAGATAAATTTTTAAGAGGTGTTGAACCATCACTATTTAATGGCACCCATACAGTTTCATCAGCAACTTCAGAAACTACCAAGGGTAAAACTATCTGGCCTGTGCTGCTCTTGATAATTACTAGGTTGCCATCAACTAATCCATTTGCTGATGCAGTTGCAGCACTTACTCGTGCAACTGCCTCTCTTGCAGTGGCAGCCAAATGTGGCTCGCCCTGCTGCAGACTTCCATTATCAATTAGTTGACGTAAGCCAGCAAGCAAAATTCCAGGAACTTTAATGCTTGCAACAGCAGACATAGTTGAAGAGTTTGATGAATCCTTCAAACTGGTAAGTGACTTGTGCAATTCAGAAGGCTTAGCTTGATCGGAAAACTTCACGCCTAGTTTTTCTGCAATCAAATGCAACACCCGTGCATCTGTAAGGGCAAGAGACTGATGCATCGCTGCAGCAAATGATCTTTCGCGACCTTCCCAATTCACGAACGTTCCAGATCGCTCGGTAATTACTCCCACTGGCAATACGACATCTGCATGCTCTGTTACTGATGAATAATGTTGCTCTATTGAAACGACGAATGTTTTTTCCAGGGCAGCAATAAAATCTGAATGGTAAGAGACGTCATATACATCTAGACCACCAATAACAAAAGCATCAAGATCTCCAGAAAGTGCAGCTTTAACCATCTCAACTTGATCTAGCCCTGATTGACCTGGTAGCTGCGCAACTCCCCACTCTGCTGCAACTTCTGCACGATCGGCAGCATCTGTTACTAGTTTTCCTCCTGGCAGAAGAGTTGGAAGTAAACCCGCTTCAACTGCGCCACGATCACCAGCACGTCTGGGAACCCAAGCAAACTTCGCTGAAGTGCTTTTGCCCATACTTGCAACCGCACTCAACAAACCACTGCTGGTCGCAGCTCGTTCACCAACTAAAACAATCACATTTTTACCATTAAGTGACGGTACAAGTTTGTTTAACGCATCTGCTTCTAACCCAGGTTTAGTTAGGATTATTTCAGCATTTAACTTTTTATAGCCTTCTATTGCAGCAGTATCAATTGCAATTACTTTTAGTTTGCTTTTTCTTACAGCTTTTCTGAGCCGAAGTTGAACAATAGGAGATTCATTCTCGGGTTCAAATGCGACTAGTAGAACTATTTCAGCATTCTCTAAATCTCGGTAAGTTACATGCATCGAATTTGCTGCAACATGATGGGTTAAGAAATCTGCTTCTTCTTTAGATGCATACCGATTTCGAAAATCCACATTGTTAGTGTTTAAGGCAACACGAGCAAATCGTGAATATGCGTAAGCGTCTTCTTGAGGTAAGCGTCCGCCTGTTAACACGCCAGATTGTTTGTCTTTAAGGCCATTTGCAGCAAATTCGATTGCTTCTGGCCACGAAGCGGTGCGCAACTCGCCATTCTCGCGTATCAGCGGAGTTGTAATGCGGTCTAATGTTGTGTGGGTAAAAGCAAAACGACCTTTGTCGCAGTTCCACTCCTCATTTACTTCTGGATCATTGGCTGCTAACCGACGCATAATTTTTCCACGACGAATATCAGTTCTTGTTGAGCAACCTGAGGCACAATGTTCACAAATAGTGTTGTGTGAGATTAAGTCGAAAGGCCTTGAGCGAAACCGATAAGTCGCACTAGTTAATGCACCAACAGGACAAATTTGGATCGTATTTCCACCAAAATATGATTCAAAGGGTCGGTCGTCAGCGGTTCCAACTTGTTGTTGCGCACCGCGCTCCAATAGCTCAAGAGTTGGATCTCCAGCAATTTCATCCGCAAATCGAGTACAGCGAGCACAAGAAACACATCGTTCACGATCGAGCAAAATCTCGGAATTAATATTTATTGGTTTTTCAAATAACCTCTTTGTGCCTTCTTCAAATCTGGAGTCTGACCGTCCATTTGTCATCGCTTGGTTTTGTAGCGGGCACTCTCCACCTTTATCGCAAACTGGACAATCCAAAGGGTGATTTAGCAGCAAGAATTCCATTACTCCCTCTTGAGCTTTTGCTGCGACTTCGGAAGATTGCTGAGTTCTAACAACCATTCCTTCAGTTAATGGAATGGCGCAAGAAGGTTGAGGTTTTGGCATTCCATCAATTTCAACCAAACACATTCGACACGCGGCAACAGGTTCAAGCGATGGATGATCACAAAATCTTGGAATTTGAACTCCAATTTGTTCAGCTGCACGGATAATTAAAGTTCCCTTGGGCACTCGAACTTCAACGCCATCAACAGTTGCGGTGATTAACTCAAGTTGATTGTTTTGACTTGGGTTAGCCGTGACGGTCACTTAACACCAACTAACTTAGTTTCAAATTCTTCCCGGAAATATTTCAGTGCAGCTGGAACTGGGGTAGCAGCTGCATCTCCAAGAGCGCAGAAGCTGCGCCCGGAAATTTGTGCCGAAATATCAACTAACAAATCCAGATCCGAAATTTGTCCTTTGCCTTTTTCAAGACGCTTCAAAATATCAACCATAAAGTAAGTGCCTTCTCGGCATGGCGTGCACTTGCCGCAAGATTCATGTTTGTAAAACTCAATCCAACGAACTACTGCTTGCGTCACACTCCTTGAAGTATCAAAAACCATTGGAGTGCCAGTGCCTAGCATCGTGCCATGTGCAGCCATATCCTCATAGGTAAGCGGCACATCAAGATGTTCAGGAGTCAGTAGCGGTACCGAAGATCCGCCAGGTACAAAAAACTTTACTGGTCGTTCACTAACCATACCGCCGGCATAATCAATCAACTCACGCATTGTGATACCAAGGGGCGCTTCAAAAATTCCTGGTCTCTTAACATCGCCAGAAACTGCAAACAATTTAATACCAGGAGATTTTTCAGTACCAAAAGATTTATACCAAGCGGCACCGTTATTAATAATTGCTGGTACGGAAGCAATTGTTTCAACGTTATTCACCACGGTTGGTGAGGCATAAAGACCCGCTACCGCAGGAAATGGTGGTTTGAGTCGAGGTTGACCTCTTCGTCCTTCGAGCGAATCAAGCAATGCCGTTTCTTCTCCACAAATATATGCACCTGCTCCGGAATGAACTACTACTTCTAAATCAAATCCAGAACCTAAAATATTTTTACCTAATAGTTTTGCAGCGTAGGCATCCGCTACTGCTTGACGAACTCTACGAATTGGATGTGGTGTTTCACCTCGGATATATATAAATGCCTGATTAGCTCTGATTGCATATGCTGCAATGATTACACCCTCCACAAGTGAATGTGGATTTGCCATCATCAATGGAATATCTTTACAAGCACCTGGTTCTGATTCATCCGCATTAACAACTAAATAGTGCGGTTTGCCATCTCCTTGTGGAACAAAACCCCACTTCATTCCGGTTGGAAAACCAGCACCGCCTCGGCCGCGAAGTCCAGACTCTTTTACTTCAGCAATTACTGCATCTGGACCTAGTTCAAAGGATTTCTTAACTGCGCTATACCCACCGTGCCGTTGATAGCCAGCAATTGTGTACGAATCTGTTTCATCCCAGTGCGCAGTTAGATTTGGTACGAGTTTTGTCATTAGCTACCTGCCTGCTTAGCAGCTTTTAAGCCTGCCAACATCGCTTCATCAATGCCTGGTTCATCAACTAATCCATCATCAAAGCCCGCAATTGTTCTGCTTACATCTTTAAATGTTCTAACTTTTGGACCACGTGTTGACTTTACTTCTTTATTCGATCGTAAATCTGAAATTAGTGTTACTGCTTTTGCTTCATCCATATCATCCATAAATTCCCAATTAACCGTCATCACCGGTGCATGTGTGCAAGCAGCTTGGCATTCAATTCTTTCCAGTGTGATTTGTCCATCAGCTGAAGTTTCATCGTGGCCGATACCTAACTCGTTTGTAATACGCCGCCAAATTGAATCGCCACCTTTTAGCGCACAAAGTGAGTTCACGCAAACACCAACATGATGCTTCCCAACTGGATAACGCTTAAACATCGTATAAAACGACGCGACTGCAGAAACTTCTGCCGTAGTAAGCCCAACTTCTTGAGCGCAAACATCTATTCCTTCTTGCGTTACATAACCTTCAACTGATTGAACTAAATGCAGCATAGGAAGCAAAGCAGATCTAGGTTCTGGATATCGAGAGATAAGTTCACGTAATTCAGATTTTGTTGTTTCAGTAATCGCCATTAACGATCCACCCCACCCATAACTGGATCGATGCTGGCTATTGCCGCGACCAAGTCGGCTACCTGTCCACCTTCACAAATTGCAGGTACCGCTTGCAAGTTGGTGAAGCTTGGATCGCGAAAGTGAACTCGGTACGGTCTTGTGCCACCATCTGAAACCATATGCACACCAAGTTCACCTCTTGGTGATTCAACGGCTTGATAAACCTGACCTGCTGGAACTTCAAATCCCTCAGTTACCAACTTAAAGTGATGAATAAGTGATTCCATTGATGTTCCCATTATTTGCTTAATATGTTCAAGTGAATTACCCATACCATCGCCACCAATAGATAACTGTGCTGGCCAAGCAATCTTCTTGTCGCCAACCATTACTGGACCTGGTTCAAGTCGATCTAAACATTGCTCAACAATTTGGAGTGACTGCTCCATTTCGGCTAATCGAATTAAGAATCGACCATAAGTATCAGCGGTATCTACGGTTGGAATTTTGAAGTCATAAGTTTCATAGCCACAATATGGATTTGTTTTACGCAAGTCCCAAGCAAAACCAGTTGATCTAAGCGTTGGTCCAGTTATACCTAAGGCTAAACATCCATCTAAATCAAGCACACCTACATCCTTGGTGCGAGCCATCCATACGCTGTTGCCAACCAACAGGTTTTCAGTATCTTTAAATCCAGTACGAATTCGAGGAATTGCTTCGCGAATCTTGGCAATCGCATCTGGTGGTAAATCTTGTGCCAATCCACCAGGTCGAATATATGCATGATTCATTCGTAGCCCAGTTACTAATTCATATAGGTCAAGAATGATTTCTCGCTCCCTGAATGCCAGAAACATTGCAGTTAGTGCACCTAGTTCTAATCCACCTGTGCCAAGTGCAACCAAATGAGAAGAGATTCGATTTAACTCCATCAGCATTACGCGAATAACCGTTGCACGCTCAGGCACATCGTCTTTTATTCCAAGAAGTTTCTCAACAGCTAAGCAATAAGCTGTTTCACTATAAAAACTTGATAAGTAATCCATTCGAGTAACAAATGTGACTCCTTGAGTCCAAGTTCGATACTCAAGATTTTTTTCAATTCCGGTATGAAGGTAGCCAATCGCTGGTCTGACTTCAGTAACAGTTTCACCTTCAAGCTCAACAATCAATCTAAGTACGCCATGTGTTGATGGATGTTGAGGTCCCATATTTACAACTACGCGTTCCGCTTCACCAGCAGGAGCTGCTTTAACTTGATCCCAATCGCCACCCGAGAGCGTGTAAACCCGGCCTTGCGATGTTTCTTGACCGTCACTAGCAGTTTCAAAAATTAAGTTATCAGTTGTCATCGCGAGTACATCCGTCGCTGATCAGGAGCTGGAATTGTTGCGCCCTTGTATTCAACAGGTACGCCACCAAGCGGATAATCTTTACGTTGCGGATAACCCACCCAATCATCTGGCATTTCAATTCGGGTTAAACCAGGGTGCCCATCAAAAATAACTCCAAAAAAGTCATAAGTTTCTCGCTCATGCCAATTATTTGTCGGATAAACATCGACCGTTGATGGAATATGTGGATCAACATCTGGCGCAGTTGTTTCAACTCTGATTTGTCGATTGTGAGTCATTGAACGTATGTGATAAACAGCATGTAACTCTGCATCTGTTTGAGCAGGATAATGCACGCCGCTTACTCCCATACTCATTTCAAACTTTAACCTTGGTTCATCTCGCAATATTTGCATTGCAATCTTGATAAACTGTCTGTTTACATTGATTGTTAATTCATTTCGATCTATTACTACTCGTTCAATAACATCAGCTGATTTAAATTCTTTGGCAGCCAATGCTTGTTCAAATACGGAAACAACATCTTCAAACCATCCTGGCAATGGGCGATTCGCTGCTGGTGGTAAATAGATTCTACGAACCAAACCACCAAAACCACTGGTATCTCCGCTACCGCGAACACCAAATGAACCTTCACGAATATCAACAAGCGGCAGCTCTGTAGCCCCTTGCGGAATTAACGGATTGTTGGTTTCAGTCATGCCAACAAACCTTTCATTTCAGCAAGTGGTTTTGTTTCCAGTGCAATTTGTTCCTGATTAACAATTTCATTAACTCGATTAACACCTAACTTAGTGTTTTGAATCTGATCATGCAGTTTCAGAATTGCATCAATTAGCATCTCAGGTCGCGGCGGACAGCCAGGCAGATAAATATCCACTGGAACAACGTGATCTACACCCTGCAAAATGGCGTAGTTATTAAACATGCCGCCACTTGAAGCACAAACTCCCATTGAAATTACCCATTTTGGGTTTGGCATTTGATCATAAATTTGGCGCAATACTGGAGCCATTTTTTGACTAACGCGACCAGCAACGATCATCAAATCTGCTTGTCTCGGGGATGCACGGAATGTCTCCATTCCAAATCGTGCGATGTCATATCTACCCGCACCAATTGCCATCATCTCAATTGCACAACAAGCTAAACCAAATGTTGCGGGCCAAAGTGAATTACGACGAACATAGCCAACTAATTGCTCAACGCTTGAGAGTAATACCCCAGATGGTAGTTTTTCTTCTACACCCATTTAGTCCCATTCCAATCCGCCACGACGCCAATCATAAAAATAAGCAAAAGTAACAATTAGTAAGAACAATCCCACTGCGCCTAATCCAAAAACTCCAAGCGCGCCATAGTTAACTGCCCACGGATACAGAAACATAATTTCAATATCAAAAATAATAAACATCATTGCGGTTAAGTAATAGCGGATTGGATATTTACCGCCACCCATTGGTTGCGGAGTAGCTTCAATTCCACATTCATATGCATCAAGTTTTGCCTTGTTGTATTTCTTAGGTCCAATAAGTGCTGAGGCAATAACGGAGAATGCTCCAAATCCGAAGGCAAGAAGCCCCAGACCGACAATCGGCCAGGCTAAATCCACAGGAATCTCCTTCTTGGCATATTTCCGTTGACTCCGCCTAATCCTAAGGGGCGGACCTGGGCTGGGTCTGTCTCATTAGTGTGGCCACAATCACACAAATTAGCTATTTGGCTTTATGGCCCGATGAAGCGCGACTATCCCACCAGTTAGGGAGCGCCAAGCCACTTGTTCCCAGCCGATGGTTTGAATTTGTGCGGCAAATTTGGCTTGATCTGGCCAGGCCAAAATGGATTCTGCTAAATATTGATAGGCGACTGGATTGCTTGAAATTCGCCTGGCAACTTGCGGTAACGCCTTAATTAAGTAGTTTTGGTAAACCTTACGCAGCCAATATGCCTCAGGAGTAGAAAACTCACAAATGACCATTTTCCCACCGGGTTTAGTAACCCTAAACATTTCAGCCAACGCAAGTTGAACATTATTCACATTACGTATACCAAACGAGATTGTTACCCCATCGAAAGAATCATCGATAAAAGGCAAAGCCAGCGCATCGCCCGCCACAAAAGTTATTTCTGGATGTCGTTTTTTTCCAACTTTTAACATACCAAGTGACAGGTCACAAGCAATTGCCTCTGCGCCAAACTTCGCAATCTCAACAGTTGAAGTTCCGGTTCCTGCAGCTAAATCCAAAATTCTTTCTCCACTTTGGACTTTAAGCGCAGATACAGTTGCTTTGCGCCACCCTCTAGTTTGCCCAAGAGATAACAAATCATTCATAAGGTCATATCGATTAGCTACTCGATCAAACATAGCTTGGACTTCTTTAGGCTGTTTGGTCAGGTCTGCACGAGAGTTTTCCATATGCTGAATTCTGCCCTACCCAGTTGAATCAGCGAGAAGCGCATAGTGGCTCTAGGCTTTAAGGTGTGAGTAATGCAGTCCCGGTAGAGCAACTAGTGCCCAAGTTGAAATTTCAAACACATGAAATTTCAGATCCTGGTGACTTGTTAAGTTTGTTGCCAAAAGAAACTGCAAATCAACATATTGCAGTTTGGCTTCGCGAACATACCGGAATGATTGCAGTTGGTGAAACTTTCAAATTTGAAGTTTCTGGACAAGAAAGATTTTCAAGGGCACATCGCTGGTGGCGAGATGTTGTAAATGGTGCGGCTGTTAATGATCAAGTTCGTGTAACTGGAACTGGTGCTTTTGCTTTTGCTTCATTCGGGTTTAGAGCACAACCATCTTCGAGCATTCTTGTTATTCCAAAAGTTGTTATTGGAAAAACAGATGGCAAGAATTGGATAACAACTTCGGACGGCACCGATCCAGAACTTGCGCTCACTGAACTCAAGAAACCACATCTCTTGCCACATTCTCCTGGTGCAATCCAAATAAATGGTGGCACTATCCCTGAATCACAATGGGGAAAGATAGTTGATGAGCTAGTATCAAAAATAAACCATGGTGATGTTGATAAAGTTGTTCTGGCTCGAGATTTATTTGTAAACACTGCAAATTCAGTAGATGTTAGATATATTTTAAATAATCTAGCTAACACTTTTTCGGATTGTTGGACCTATTTCATCGACGGCCTGGTCGGAGCAACTCCAGAGATGTTATTACGTAAGCGAGGAAATCAGATTGTCTCTCGAGTGCTCGCAGGCACTATTACGCAACATAAAGATGAAAATACAAATGAAATTTTGCAGGCAAAACTTCTAACTAGTGATAAGGATCAACAAGAGCATAACTACGCAGTTCAGTCAGTATCGGCAGCATTAGCTGTTCATTGCACAGATCTAGTTGTTCCATCAACGCCGACAATTCTGCAGTTAGCAAATGTCGCTCACTTATCTACCGAAATAACTGCAATTGTTGCAGACGATTCTCCTGCTCTTGTGTTAGCAGGGTCTCTTCATCCAACTGCTGCTGTTTGTGGAACCCCAACAGAGCGAGCTAGAGATTTAATTGCTGAAGTTGAAGGTATGGACAGAGGTCGATATGCCGGACCAGTCGGTTGGATTGACGGTAATGGTGATGGTGATCTTGGATTAGCAATTCGCTGTGCCGAGGTTAGAGAGAATTCTTTGCGATTGTTCGCAGGTTGCGGTGTTGTTTCAGGTTCTACCTCAGAATCTGAGATTGCGGAATCTGCGGCAAAATTTAAAGCTGTACTTAACTCACTAAATTAGTTATTTGTTTTCTCAAATCTGCTTCAATCTCGCGATCAACTCCAGAAATCAGTACTGCTGATAGCCCAGAGTGAGACTGATAGATTTTAGACAATTCACTCTTATTCGTAACTTCAGTAACTGGGATATCTAGCCCCATTAGGAGAGATTTTAAATCTGCTTTGTGTGGTGTGCCAAAAACCCGCTCAAATCCTGAAACACCTCGTTGTTCAATTGTGTGAAATACCCCTCCGCCATTGTTATCTACAATAACTAATCGAAGATCTGGGAATTTTTCAGTTGAAGGAATAGTCAAACTAGATAAGTCATGAAGTAATGCTACATCTCCCAATAGGCAATAACTTTGTCCATTTCCTTTTCGTTGCCATGCTAATGCTGAACCTGTTGCAGTAGCCGTGATTCCATCTATTCCATTTACCCCACGATTTGAAGTAATTAACCCAATTGAATTTGGTTGCATTAGAAAATCCAAATCGCGTAAACTCAAACTTGCGGCCGCATGTAGGTGATTTGATGATTTAAGGTTACTAAATAAACTCGATGCAACTGATAAACCACTTAAGGGTGCATCATCAATTACTTGGTTAATTATTCGACCAAAGGCATCAGATTCGTCAGTCCAGCGATTAAGCCATTCGTGACCAATCGCATGCAGGTCTTTCGTATCAACTTCGCCAGCTGAAACATATAAGGCATCAATATTTGTTAATTTAGTTGGGGTCTTAACTGAAATTCTTGGCTTACTATTAATTAAAGAATTTATTCGACGCGACAAGCCAACTCGACCAACGGTAATCACGATTTCAATGTCGTCTTTAAATTTGGCTGAAACTAGTGCTCCATAACTAACTAAACTAGCAACAGATGTTCCTGCGGGTTCTGAAATTAGTGGCCAATTTAAACTACTGGCAATTTCTCCAGCATGATCAATCTCCGCGCCTTCAGTAATTACTACTCCGCGTTTACCTGTTACAAAACGTGTAATGTTTGATTTCTCAGCATCTGTATCATCTATTGCAGTAATTACGTCTTGCGGTTTCCAATTATCAGTTGGAACTAGCGGTTCTGAAAAACGCGGATTAATATGGATAACGCCTTTTACTTTAAGGGCTATGCGCAATTCATTTTGCCACATTTCGGCAGTCCAGTTGCTTAAAAGATCAACTACATTTCTCGTGGCTGCAGAAAATAGCTCCAATTGCTCTATCGTCTGATTTGCACCAGTATTTATTAGTTCAATCGGACGATCTGCCGTTATTGCTACTATTGAAATATCTGATTGCGCAGCTTCAATTAAAGCGGGTAACAAATGCGCTCCCGCGGTTCCACTGGTAACCGCAACTGCAACCTTCTTTTTTGTAACTTTTGCAATCCCAAGAGCAGTAAATGCAGCCGACCGCTCATCAATTCTTACCGTGACTTGAATTTGATTTGTTGCTAATGCAGCTAGTGATATTGGACCATTTCGTGAACCAGGTGATACAACTAAATCGGTAACACCAGCCTTTATCAATTCAGTAATTAAAATTCGTGCCTGAGCTGTTGCGCTCATTTAATCACTTCACTTAACTTCATTAGTTCAACAGAGGCTCCAGTTAGGCGTTCAGTTAATTCCGCGCGCTCATGCTCATTAACCCTATCTTTAGCCTGGCTAAGTTTAATCTTGTCAGGAGTTATTGCTCCTACAGAAAGCATGCCTTTATCTGGCAGCAGACTGTTTTCAACTAAGTCATCTGCAAGTAGCACTGAAGTGCCTAAGCCGCTTGGTAACACTTCGTTGGGTAGTAATGCGGCAACATAGGAAACGTAACTCAATCCAACGCTGGTATCTAATGAACCAGAAACTATCACTGGTAAGGAAAGTTTTTCAGCAAGCGACAAAGTTTGGGCACTGCCACCAAGAGGAATGGGTTTTAACACAATCAAATCGGTTGCCAAATGTAGTTGCTCAATGAATTCATCTGATATTTCAGATGCCAATCTGATGGACTCATCAATTGCAATTAGCAAGCCTTGTCCTTTAACAGATTTGCAGTCAGAGAGATTTGCGCAAGGTTGCTCAATCACCGATACGCCTAATTCAGCATATTTTGGGATTAAATCTCGTGCTTGATCTAATGAGTAGCATCCATTTGCGTCGACACGCAACGTGATGTTTGGCAAACGTTCAGAAATTGCTCGCACTCTTGAAAGTTGATTTGAATCTCCAACTTTAATTTTCAAAGTTGAAACGCCGTACGTTTGAACTAAATTCTCAGCCCAATCTGCAGATGCACCTGGATCTAATGCAGGCACAATTCCATTAACAGGAACTTGCAGCCGTTTCACAGGTTGACGTGGTTGATCAGATGCTTCTAGAGCTGCAGCCAGCCACTTTGCTGCAGCTTTTGGTTGATAATCGCTGAAAGGAGCCCATTCGCCATAGCCATACTCACCTTCAATTAGGAAACCAATTCGATGATTAACCGAGCGAAATGAAGTGGAGAGCGAAACTTTGAATGGAATCGCTCGATTAAGTATCTCTTTAATCACGGTCGCTTTGGAAACTTACTAAAGTTGGGTTTGCGTTTTTCTTGATACGCGTTTCTACCTTCTTGGGCTTCTTCAGACATGTAATACAACAAAGTAGCATCACCGGCTAATTGTTGAATACCAGCTAAGCCATCATCTGCAGCATTCATACTTGCTTTTAACATACGTAGTGAAAGTGGTGAATGTTGCAACATCTCTTTTGCCCATTTGACTGTTTCAATTTCTAATTCTTCAATTGGTACAACAGCATTTACTAATCCCCATTCAAGGGCAGTCTTGGCATCATATTGCCGACACAAGTACCAAACTTCTCGAGCGCGTTTCTGACCAATATGTTGTGCTAACAAACCCGATCCATATCCGCCATCAAAAGATCCAACTTTCGGACCAGTTTGACCAAACGAAGCATTTTCGGCAGCGATACTTAAGTCACAAACTACATGTAATACATGTCCACCACCGATTGCATATCCAGCAATCATTGCAATAACTGGCTTTGGCAACCTTCTAATTTGTATTTGTAAATCAAGAACGTTTAAGCGACCAATACCTTTTTCGGCAAGTTTGTCCGATCCGATGTAACCATCATCTCCACGAATCATTTGATCTCCACCAGAGCAAAAAGCAAGGTCTCCCTTGCCAGTGAGAATTACCACGCCGACCGATTCGTCATCTCGAGCTTGATCAAATGCCTGCATAAGTTCAACCACCGTTTGTGGTGTGAACGCATTTCTTACTTTTGGACGGTTGATTGTGATCTTGGCAATGCCATCTGCGCGGTGATATTCAATGTCCTGCCAACTGCCTATTGCCTCCCAGTTTGCACCAGGTTTAACAGAACTATGCGCCGGATCAATGGTCATTTGGCTCCCCCTTGGAAGTCTTTCGCATTGCCCTACCCTAAGACCGATGACCAATCCCGGCTTGCTGACCATAAGCGCATCAGATACCCCTGCGGTTTTTACTGCGATGCGCTCAGTACTTGCTGGCGAAGCCACATTAGCAATAATCCCCAAGGCAAATTCCAATCGAATAAATGCTGTGATTTCTGCCATAAATCCAAACCAACCTGTTAGTTCAGAGGTTGGATTAATTGCTGTAACGTCTGGATCAACTGGTAAACCCAAGGCTGTTGAAATCAGTCACAATGCAATTCAATCTTCAATCTCTGCAGTAAATGAAGAGCTTGGTGTTGCCCCACAATGGCATTTAGTACTTCCGCTTCAACATATAGCAGGCACGATGACTGCGCTTAGAGGTCTTGCTTTAAATTCAAAATTACATTATCCAACTATCAATGCAGCAGATCCAACTCAGCTTGCTGCTTATGCCAAGTCAGTTAAAAACCTATCAGCGCCACATGCAATTGCATTAGTTCCAGAACACCTAAAGCGGCTCGCCATAATAAATGAGATTGCTTCCCTTAGATACTTCTTTAAAGTAATTATCGGAGCGGGTTCTTTATCTCAAGACTTGATTGAAAAGTTAACTGAACTTGGTATAAATTTTGTAAGCTCATATGGCCTTACCGAGACATGTGGTGGAATCGTTTGGAATGGGAAGCCATTAAATTCAGTTGCTCTCTCATTGAATAATGATAATGAAGTTTTGGTCCAATCAAATATGAATGCGACAAGGTATCGGCATAATGGGTTGGACTTAACCACAATAAACACTCGTGATTTAGGTTATTTTGAGTCAGGAAAGTTAGTAATTACTGGTCGAAGTGATAGTAAGGTAAAAATTAAAGGGCACTTACTTGATTTAGCTGATACTAGTGAATCTTTGCAAAGAATGACTGAATCTGAAGCTACGGCACTGTTAGCCAAGGATACCTTGTATTTAATTGTAACAAATCTAAATCTCACTAAATCACAATTAATGGAAAACTTGATTAATGAATTAGGAGATGGGATTAAGGGTGCAAAAGTAGTAGTAAAAGACAAACTGCCCAGAACGGAATTAGGAAAACTTGATATGTTCTCCCTTAGACTAGAACTCGAAAATGACTAATCAAATAAGTATCTGGTTTCTCGGTGCTCGTCCCAAAACCCTCGGTGCTGCCTTTGCGCCAGTAGTGGCTGGTTCAGCGCTTGGCTTTTCCGTTGGAAGATTTAATTGGTTCAATGCAATACTTGCAGCTTTAGTTGCACTCTCTCTGCAGGTTGGCGTCAACTATGCAAATGACTACAGTGACGGAATTAAAGGTAGTGATTCGAATCGAGTAGGTCCGATTCGATTGGTTGCTAGTGGCCTTGCAACTGCTAAGTCAGTTAAAACTGCAAGTTTTATTTCCTTTGCAGTTGCAGCAATTGCTGGACTCATTCTTTCATTCAGAATTAATCTTTGGCTAGTCCCAGTTGGAGCTATCTGCATTATTGCGGCTTGGCTATATACCGGTGGTAGATCCCCTTATGGATATAAGGGATTTGGAGAAGTTTCTGTTTTTATTTTTTTCGGGTTAGTTGCAACCATTGGGAGTTTCTATGTCCAAACTGAAAGCATCTCAATTGCTTCAGTAGTGACTGGTACAAGTCTTGGATTACTATCGATGGCGCTGTTGATTGTTAACAACCTTAGAGATCGACCCGGTGATCAGCAGGTAGGAAAGTTAACGCTGGCAGTTAAGCTCGGTGATAAAAAAACACGATTGTTTTATATGGTTGTGGTGATTGGTTCGATTGTAATTGCAATGCTGCTTGCATTTACCGCGCCGCTAGCTACTTTATCCGGACTACTTATTCTTATTGCGATGCAGCCAATTAGAGATGTGGTTGCTGGTGCAACAGGAAAAAATCTAATTTCAACCCTGCAACAAACTAATAGGTTACTTATCCTGCTCGGACTGATTCTCTCTATTAGTTTCGTGCTTGCGTAATTGTTCGTCTAGCCAGGCATCTTCTTTCGCGGCCGCATCCTCTATGCGCTTATCAATCTTTTCTTTTGTCTTAAATACCCCAGCAGATACCCGATCTCGCAAACTATCAAGAAGAAAAAGGCTGGCAACTGCTGAAACTAAAAATGCAACAATTAACAATATATAGCCGCGAAGTCCAGCAAAATATCCAATGCCAAGGAATAGTGCCAATAGCCCAATTCTTGCTAGCGTATAGATTATGGTTGATAGAAAAGTATTCATTTCTATAAGCCACCATAGCTATGTAATCCATCGAAAAGAATGTTTACACCAAAAAAATTAAACAGGTAAGTCAGATATCCAACTATCGCAATAGCAGCAGCTTTGCCACCGCGCCAGCCAACTGTTACTCGAGCATGAAGATAAGCTGCATATGCAATCCAAGTAATCAGTGCCCAAGTTTCTTTTGGATCCCAGCCCCAAAATCTTCCCCAAGCTTCTTCTGCCCATATTGCGCCTGCTAAAACGGCAAAAGTCCAAACGGCAAAGCCCCAGGCGGAAACTCGATATGAAAGTAACTCTAATTGAGATTCAGCAGGCAACTTTTCCGCTAACTTAGATTTGGATTTAGCTGCAATTAACTGTCCGACGGCAAAAGCAAAACCAAGTGAAAAGCCACCACCAGCGATAATTGTTGATGCTACATGTATGACCAGCCAGCCAGACTTTAATGCTGGCACTAAATCTGCAACTGGGATATACAGCACTGTTTGCGCCAAACCCAAAGACAACAATGCTGGCATCAATACGAAAACAGCAATACCAGAAATATCTTGTCTGCGGGCAATAATTAAATAGACAAAAAGAACGGCAAGCGTGCCAGCAATTGCATACTCATACATATTTCCCCAAGGGGCACGGTCAGCAGCAACTCCGCGAGCAATAACTCCTATTGCGAGCACAATCGTGGAAACAATCGTTAGGGAATAAGAAATCTTTGCAAAGCGATTTGGATTCTTACTGCCAATCAATCTAATAAATGAAACATAAGTTGCTAGTGTTAAAAAGATGCTTGAAGTCAAAACAGATAAATTACTAATTAATGCGGCGTCCATTTAATTCGTCTCCTTAGCAGCAGAGTATAGAGCCTTAACTAATGCGACATCATTATCTAATCCTGGTTGATCACTTCGGCTTAGTGCACCAATCTGATAGCTGCCATCGGGCAACTGCTTAATCCAAATACGTCTACTACGCACGTACAACCCAACAATTAGTCCAATGATTGCGAGAATCGAAAATCCCAATGCGGGTGCTGCCCCAGGGCTTGAAGCTACATCAAATGTGACAAATCGCTCAACTCCAATAAACTCAACTGAACCTAGGTTTTTAGGTAACTGCCAAACATCACCTGGTCTAAGTGAAACAATGCCGACTCGATCTAACTCAGATACATCCAAACTAAACACATTCTGTGGCACACCACTATCTAAACCTAAATCTCCTTGCCAAGCAGATAGCAATAAAACTGGATTGTCGGGACTTGGAAAAATAGAAATCGGTTGACCAGTGAAATCTGCAGTGGGTAAAAAGGCAGTAATGAATCCCAAACCATTTTCACCATTTGGAAGTTTGATTGCGCCTTCAGAGCTAAAGTTTCCATCGCGCGGCAACATAATCACTGAATCAGAAAAAATTACCTCACCAAGTTGATTTTTTACTTGAACCCTTGGTGCATATCCATGGCCGACTAAAAACCACTTTGATCCTTCAACAAGTAATGGTTTATTCACTTCAATCACAACGTCTTTTGTTTCGGTAAGAATTTGCAAAGTGACATCAGCAATGAAAACTCTCGCGGCACCGCGCTGCACTTCCCCGCGCTCAAACTCAGCAGTGAATTTATTCAGCTTTACGGTAACTGCGGGTAAATCTGCTACAGAAACGGCTGTTCCAAATGTGAGTGACGTAAATTGAGTTGGTGTACTTGCAACCGCCGTGCCCTCACGGACCAACATTTGTCCTCGATATGAAAACAGCACGCCAATACCTACTGAAAGAATGATGCCAACTACGGCTAAGTGAAAAGCTAAATTTCCTACCTCGCGTAGATATCCCTTTTCAGCGGCCACATACTTATTGGTTAAGTCAGTTCTGACTCGCCAATTTTTCTTTTTCAAACCAACTGCAACATCATTAAAGATTTCTGTGTAAGGTGCAATTGATTCTATTGAATCATGCATCGTTAAACGCTCAAAATTTGCTGGTGCAGCAGGTGGTTGTGATCTTGTTGCTCGGTAATGCTGAAATGACCTCGGCACAATACAGCCAACCAATGAGATTAAAAGCAATAAATAGGTTCCGGAAAACCATAACGAACTAAACACATTGAAAAATCCAAGTGCCAGAAGGATGCTACCTAATTCAGGTGAATTCTCAATCCATTGCGAAACACCAAACGCATCGGTGTTTTGTTGCGGTAGGACTGATCCAGGAATAGACATAATCACCAGCAATAACAACAAAATCAGTGCGGTTCGCATACTGGTTAACTGTCGCCAAAAAAATCTGGCTAACTCAACAGGAGTTAATGAAAAAGTATCGCTCATAACGGCACCGTAAATCCAGCATATTTTTGTTGAATCCAGACAATTAAGTCTGACCAAACTCCAGTAACTAACAAGATGCCAAGAATAATCAAGAATGCACTACCAAATCGAATAAAAGCTTTTTGCTTACTTCGTAACTGTTGAATTAATTTAGTCGACTTACCAGCTAAAATTGAAAACACAACAAATGGAATCCCCAGACCAAAACCATAACTAAGCGATAAGATTGCGCCTTTTATTGCAGTTCCCTCAGTTAGTGCCAAAGTCTGCACTGCAGCTAAAGTTGGACCAATACAAGGTGTCCAACCAATGGCAAAAATTAATCCCAGCATTATTGGTTGTGCAGACTTTGCTCCATTTAACGGTAACTTAAATTGCAGTTGTGAAAATTTTCCTACTCCAGCAAAAACAAATCCCATTGCAATTAATAGAATACCAAGTATTGTGTTTATCTCCGTTTGATATTCCAATAAATATGAACCTAATTGCCCAAACGCTAATCCAAATGATGCAAAAACTGCTGTGAACGTTAAAACAAAAACAATTGTTTGTCTTACAGGTTTGTTCGACGTTATTGAGTTCCCCAAAACTGCCAGATAACCCGGGATAAGCGGCAGCACGCAAGGACTCAAGAACGAGATTAAACCTGCGAGGATTGATATCAATATGGCAAGTGGAAGAAATCCACTAACGACTACTTCACCCATTATTCACTTCATCAACCACTTGAACTAAAAGAGACCTAGTTACAGCTCCCAAAATACGTGCACTTACTCGGCCCGATTTGTCCAAAACTATGGTAGTTGGAATTGCACTCATAGGTAATGTCTCGCGAAAAACTAATTGCTTAGAGCCGTCCGGATCCACAATAGATGGATAAGTAATTCCAAAAAATTCTTCAAAAGCACGAGCAGCTGGATCATTATCTCTAGTATTGATTCCAACTATTTGAACATCTGGATTTTCAATATGAAAGGCCTTTAGTTCAGGTGCTTCCTGCCTACAAGGTGCGCACCAAGATGCCCAAACATTTATTACTACATTTTTACCAAGAAATTGGTCAACCGATAACTCATCACCTTCTAATGTAGTCCCAGATAAAACTAAAGCCTCGCCCCGCTCAGCTACCGGAAGCACTGTTGTTGAGCCATCACCTGAAACAAATGAAGTGCTGTTACTGCTTGCAGTGCTACAGCCAACTAAGAACGTTAGGACAAAAAAGACAGCGAGTGGTTTACGCACCCACTCCGCCTGCAGAATCTTTATAGAGTGATGCCGCAGGTTCGGTATAAGAGACTGATACCAACTGGTCATCATAAAATTTAAGTGTAGTGACAGATGCTAAATTGCACTCACGATGTGCTGGGTTATGAACAAATCTGTGATTTTGATAACCCAGTCTTGCAATCCAGATTGGTAACTGATGGCTAACCAGCACTGCTTGGTGGCCTAGCGCTCTTTCTCTAGCTTTATTTACTGACACTTGCATGCGAGCATAAATCTCTGCGTAAGGCTCACCCCATGACGGACGAAATGGATTCCAAAGGTGTCGCCAAGAAGTGGGTTTACGCAATACCCCATCACCAACTGAAACTCTCTGCCCTTCAAAAACATTGGTGGCTTCAAGTAAGTTTTCATCTTGGTTAACAGTTAAATTCTTCAACCTTGCAATTGGCTCTGCTGTTTGTAGTGCTCGCTCTAGTGGCGAAGACGCAAGATACGTTAAATCTGAATCTAAAAAATGTTCCGCAACCATCTGCGCCATGGCAATTCCTCGTTCTGATAGTTGATAACCAGGAATGCGACCGTAAAGAATTTTTTCTGGATTAAATACCTCGCCATGGCGAAGCAAATGCACAAGCGTGGTGTTGCTCATTTAGCTTCGCTTGCGAGTTAATCGCTTAACTGATGGGCGCCAAACAACTTCACCATTTTCAACTGCTGCTAGGCGTAACTTTTCGCCGTGAGCAATTAAGGCTTCAATTGTTGCTGAAAGAGTTGGTTCTTCCGGCAAAACATCTACTGTTAATCCCATCTCTTGCGCAGCTGCAGCGGTTTGTTCACCTATACAAGCAATTACCGTAGTTGGATGTGGTTTTCCAGCAATTCCTACCAAATTGCGAACCGTGCTAGCAGAACTAAATAGCACTGCATCATAACCACCACTTTTTATTGCATCACGAATTGCTGGTGCAGGAGGAGCTGCTCGCACAGTTCTAAATGCAGTGATTTCTTCAACTTCCCATCCTAATGAAGTTAATGTAGTTGCAAGAGATTCCACAGCTACATCAGCTCTTGGGATTAAAACTCGATTCATTGGATCATGGAATTGATCAAATACAGGCCAAAGATTTGCAAGCCCTACATTAGTATCATCTGGCGAAATCAAATCTGGATTAATGCCGATTTCTTTTAGTATTCCCACGGTATCGGCCCCAACTGCACCAATACGGATACCAGAGAATGCACGAGCATCTAATCCATATTCGTCTAATCGAACTTTAATTGCCCGAACAGCATGCGGGCTTGTGAAAACTAACCATTGATATCTACCGGAAACAATTCCATGGACGGCTTTTTCCATTTGCTGAGGAGCTCTAGGTGGCTCAACACTCAAAGTTGGCACCTGCGTGCAGGTTGCACCCGCTTTTGCCAACAACGCAGTAACATCTAATGAAAATTCTTTTGTTTTAGGCATTAGAACTTTCCAGCCAAACAATGATTTTGTTTCAAACCAAGAGTTTCGCTCAAAATGCCCCGCAGATTCTGAGATAACTGCATGTGCTGGACCCTGTAATTTGTAAGCCTTTATTTGATCAACCGCATCACCTAATGACATTCGGTAACTGCGTTGATCTAGCGTCATCGCATTTTGCACCAACACCATCGGAGTTGACGCAGATCTACCGGCAGCAACTAAATCATTAGCAAATCTGCCAATCTCATTTGTTGTGCCCCGTAAAATCAATGCTGTCTTATTACCTAGATAATTACCTAAATCGTATGAATCCTTTGCATCCAGAAGATGGATAGCATCAGTTTTTGATGGTTCAAACATTGCTCCTGCATAAAAGCCGACAGCAAAATCAACTGGAATGGTTGGATAAATTTCAAAATCAATGTTAGATCTATTTACTATAGAAAGTTCCTCAGACAACGAACCACGTAATATTCCATCACCAAGAAATATTCTGGCAACATCATGTCCCTCTTTAGCGGCAGCAACTGCTGCGCGCGCCAGCTCGGATGCCTGCTCGCCAACTACCTCAGATACATTCGCTATTGGTGAAATAACTTCAATCAATGATGGATCAACAATGACTGTATTAGCATCTTTAATTGCTTCTAGTGCACCAATGGTCAGCACCTTAAGGTCACAGTCGGGCAGGGCGATAAACGAAATCCGCCCAGCGGATTTTGCAGCGGTCATATTGCAATTACCTCATTTGCTTTGGTTTGTTCATGAAATGTCAAAATCTGTAATTCGCTTGCTAAATCAATCTGTCTAACATCTACTCCACTTGGCACATTCAGTGAAACTGGAGCAAATGTCATTATTGAATAGATTCCAGCATTAACTAAAATGTCGCACACGTTTTGTGCTGAAGTTGCAGGTGTTGTGATAACGGCAATCTGAATATTATTTTCTCGAATGAAAGTTGCAAGAAAAGAAACATCTTTAATGTAAACAACCTGTCCTTCAGAAATTTCAACTGGCTTACCAACTATTTCTGATGCCGCATCAAAAAGTGCTACAATCTTAAAGCCACGATTTGCAAAGCCAGCATACTTTGCGAGTGACATACCTAAATTCCCACAACCAACAATTACAATTGGCCATTGCTTATCGACACCCAAAGTTGCTGCAATCGCCTGAATCAATACTGATACGTCATAACCTACACCGCGAGTGCCATGACCGCCTAGGTAAGACAAGTCTTTTCTTAGTTGTGCGCTAGTTACATTAACTGCATTGGCAAGATCTTCTGAAGAAATTAATTCAGCGCCTTGTGATTTAAATTCAGTCAATGCACGAAGGTATATTGGTAATCGCTCCACTGTTGCCGCTGGTAATCCAGCAGTCTTTCCGGGCGTGCGGCTTTGCGCCAAGGTGGCTCCTATTAAGTATTGGTTTCAGGGCTAAAGGTAAACACTAAGCCCAAAAAAACAAAATCCCTCAAGATTTAGCGGCATTTAATGCCGAAATTAGGGTTTGCGGCAATACTTGCCACACCGCAATTTCTGTACCATCCACCAACACTACTGGCACAAATTCGGCGTGCACTGCTGCTAATTCAGGATTCTCGGTAATCAAAATTTCTTCAAATTCTTCGCCCTGCTTAACGCATACATCAGCTACAACATCACGTGCGGAGTCACATAAGTGGCAATTAGGTTTAGTTATCAGCTGCACCCTAGGCACAGTCATTACTAGTTTTTACTTACGACGTTGAACGCGGGTCTTACGTAGCAATTTGCGATGTTTCTTTTTCGCCATTCGCTTGCGACGCTTTTTAACTACTGATCCCACGCTTCACCTCTTGGGTCGAATTGATTGCCGAATGCTACTAAAGGTAAGTCCATCTGGAAAAACTACCCCAACTCACTGGCTCGCTGTCGAGCAGCTTTAACAGCTTTGGCTATCAACTCACTAAAGTTGCCTGAGTTCAATTCATTAAGCGCTGCCTGGGTTGTTCCACCGGGAGATGTGACACGTTCACGCAGCGACCTCGCACTTTCACCTGTTTGTGTTGCTAATTGTGCTGCACCAAGAACGGTTTGTATAACAGCGTCAGTTGCAGCCTGCTCAGAAATACCTTCCTTAATTGCAGCGGAAATCATTGCCTCAATTAGCAAAAAAACATAAGCCGGGCCAGAACCATGAATTGCAGTAAAACTATTTTGTAGCTCTTCCTCAATCTGCAGAGTTTTACCAGCCGCTGACAACAGTTCTTGAGCTCGACTAAGGTGAATGTCGGCGGTTCCAGGCAATACCGAAATTGTGCTAAAGCCAAGTCCAATTAGTGCGGGTGTATTTGGCATACATCTAACAGGGACTGCATTTGATAGCAAACTCTTTAACTTATCTAATGATATTCCTGCTGCTACCGATAAAACGGTTTGAGAGTTGTCGAGTAACTCATTAATCTCGGTAAGCACCGTTGAAACATCTTGGGGCTTAACGGCCAAGAGAATTAATTCACATTTTGATAAATCTTCCTTGTTACCTGCCTTTACATTCAGATTAGTGACAGTTAGATTTAGTTTAGATTCGTCTTTATCAAAAACTAAAAACAGCAAGTGCGGATTTACTTTTTTTGCTGCTGCAATTAGTGCGGTACCCATCGCACCTGCACCAAAAACTGCTACCTGCTTCATCTAACCTCCTATCGATTTAGCGAATCGATATACCGGAGCAATATGCCCTCACGCAACGCCCAAGGGCTGATTTCAATTTCTTCGATATTCAGTAAATCTACCGCGGCTGAGGCAACCATCGCACCTGCGGCTAACTGGGTGGCACGGGCCTTACTAACTCCAGGCAAATTTGTTCGTTGTTGGACTGTCATCTCAGTTATTCGTCGAGCGATTTGATTTAGCTTCGCAGCGGGCAGTATTCGTTTGACATATGGGCCTGCCGCACTCGGGGCTGTGCCAGCGATGCGAGCTAGTGACCGAAACGTCTTGCTCGTACCGACCACATGATCAGCACCACTTTCAGTGGTTATTTCATCTAATACATTTTCGATTTGTTGGTAAATGTATTCATTCGCATTATTGAGTTGTTTCACCGTTGGTGGATCACTAAAGCTAAAACTCTTTGTTAATCTACCAGCGCCAAGCGGTAATGAAATTGCAAAATCAGGACGTTCGCCTTTCCCAATGGCTAATTCAAATGATCCACCACCTATATCTAAATTTAACAACGTCCCGCTAGACCATCCAAACCATCGTCTTGTAGCCAAAAAAGTTAACCGAGCCTCATCAGCTCCTGATAGCACTGATATCTGCTGCTTGGTTCGCTTGATAACTTCATCCAACATAAGTTGTCCGTTTGTTGCTTCCCGAATTGCACTTGTTGCAAATGCCAATATGTCTTTGCAGCCATTTGATTTTGCTGCATCTACCAACTCATCAATCAATGTTGTTAAATGCTCTGACATATCAGAATCAAATGAGCCCTCCTCATTTAAGTGTCCGATTAGTCCTAACGGTTCTTTGATTGAAAATGCTGGTATTGGCGCAGAGCCAGGAGTGATATCACAAACCAATAGGTGAACTGTGTTGCTTCCAATGTCTAACACACCCAGGCGCATAAGCAGAAGGTACTCCCTGTCTAGGCTAATCCCCGTGAAAGAAACTTCGCTAACTGCACCGAGACATTGGGTTGAATTTCAAGACCCTGAAGAGCGTGAACAGATATATCGGATTGATTTAACTTGGCTTACTTCTAAATGGAACTGTATTTACGGCCGTGGCTGTAAAGGTATAGAAAAAGGTAGACCAAATGATGGCTGCTGCACACATGGCGCACACTTCTCGGCAAAATCAGATTATCGCAATGTTAAAAAGTGGGTAGCCAAGTTAACTGATGAAGATTGGCAGCATCGTGACATCGGTTTAAAAAAAGGTTGGACAGAGGTTGAAGACGGTGCAGACAAAACTAGAGTCGTAAATGGTGCTTGCATATTTCTAAATCGCCCTGGATTTGCTGGCGGTGATGGATGTGCATTTCATCGTCTTGGCGCACGAATCAATGAGCAACCTGCCGATTTAAAGCCTGAGGTTTGCTGGCAGTTGCCAATTCGTCGTGATTACGAGCGAAGAAAGTTTGAAGATAAATCAGAACAGTTAGTTGTTTTAATTACTGAATATGATCGGCGAAGCTGGGGTGAGGGTGGAGTTGAACTTAACTGGTTTTGCTCAAGTAACCCAGAAGCACATACTGCCGCCGAGCCAGTTTATGTTACTGAACGCTACACATTGATTAAATTAATGAATGAGAAGGCATATCAAATTTTGGTCGAGCACTGTAAAGCACATGAAGCTGCCATAAACCAGGTAACTGATAGCAAGGGTCGTAAGTTGATTCCGCTTCACCCAGCGACAGCTGTCTGGGAGCGCAAGTAGTGTGCCACTGTGGCAAAACAAAAATCTCTCTTTAAATGCTCTGAGTGTGGCTGGGAATCAGCTAAATGGGTAGGTCGGTGTGGTGAATGTCAAGCCTGGTCAACACTCATTGAAGCAGGGCGAACAATTGGTAGCACAAAGCCTGTCAACTTAAACACTTTTGCTGTTCCAATTACAGATACCCAAATCATGGAAGCAACAAAAATTGCGACCAATATTTCCGAATTAGATCGAGTTTTAGGTGGCGGAATTGTTCCAGGCTCTGTTGTGCTCTTAGCTGGTGAGCCTGGAATTGGAAAATCGACTTTACTTCTAGAAGTTGCCGCAGCTTGGGCTAAATCAATTGGTGATTCACTTTATATCTCTGCAGAAGAATCATCTGCTCAAGTAAAGTTGCGTGCTGAACGAATCAATGCAATCCATGATCGACTTTACTTAGCAGCCGAGACCGATTTATCGACAATATTGGGATTAATTGCACACCACAATCCTAAATTAGTAATTATTGACTCAATACAAACCATTTCTTCAAGTGAGCTTGAGGGCGCTGCCGGCGGTGTTGCGCAGGTACGTGAGTCTGCAGCAGCCCTAATTAGTGCAGCAAAACAATCCCAAACTGCAATTGTTTTAGTAGGACATGTCACAAAGGAAGGAACAATTGCTGGACCGAGGATGTTAGAACACATCGTTGATGTTGTGCTCAACTTTGATGGAGATCGGCATACCAGCTTACGAATACTTAGATCAGTTAAGAATAGATATGGTGCAACAGATGAAATTGGTTGTTTCGACTTAGCAGAGTCAGGTCTGATTGAGGTAGCAGATCCAAGCGAACTGTTTCGCACTAGCCGAAAACAACCAATTGCTGGGACTTGTCTAACTGTAAGCATGGAAGGTCAGCGCCCACTGATTACCGAACTGCAAGCATTAGTCGCCACTTCATCACTGGTTTCACCCAGACGAGCAACTAGTGGAGTTGACTCATCACGAGTTTCAATGGTACTTGCAGTATTGGAGCGAAAAGCGGGAATCAAAGTTGCTAAAGACGATTGTTACGTAGCAACAGTTGGTGGCTTGAAGATTGTTGAACCTGCCGCGGATTTAGCTATCGCACTTAGTGTTGCAAGTGCTGCTAAAGAAAAACCAATCAATCCAAATTTGATTGCAATTGGAGAAATTGGTTTAACTGGAGAAATACGTAAAGCAACTAATATCAATCGCAGACTTGCTGAAGCAGAACGCTTAGGAATAAAGCACGCGATCATCCCTATTGGTACTAAATACCAAGGGAAATTAGAATTACATCAAGTTGAAGATTTAGTAGATGCGATCTCTATCTTCAATCAATTAAACTAAAAACACCCGAACACTCGCAGCAAATTCGGGTGTTCTTACTTAATTAATCTATTCGGCAGAACTTCCAGCTGGTTCTATTGGTGGGATGTCAGGAAGTTCTCCTTTTGTGGTACCAGTGAATGTAAATGTTGCACTTTCATCTTCACCTTGAGTGTCTACGACTACCAATTGCCCAGGAACTAACTCGCTAAATAGAATCTTTTCGCTCAGCACATCTTCAATTTCACGTTGAACTGTGCGACGTAACGGCCTTGCGCCAAGCAATGGGTCATAACCCTTCCTTGCAAGTAAAGATTTAGCGGATGCAGTTAACTCAAGACCCATATCTTTATCTTTCAAACGCTCATCAACTTTAGCAATCATCAAATCAACAATATTGACAGTTTCTGCTTCAGTTAGCTGATGGAATACCACAATATCATCGATGCGGTTTAAAAATTCTGGTCTGAAGTGTTGCTTTAACTCTTCATTTACTTTTAACTTCATTCGCTCGTAATTTGATTTATCATCATTTACATTCGCAAAGCCAAGGCCAGCGCCCTTCATAATGTCTCGTGATCCAAGGTTTGTCGTCATAATGATTACTGTGTTCTTAAAATCAACAATTCGTCCTTGAGCATCTGTTAGCCGGCCATCTTCAAGAATCTGCAGTAAAGAATTAAAAATGTCTGGATGAGCTTTTTCTATTTCATCAAACAACACAACTGAGAATGGGCGACGGCGAACTTTTTCAGTTAGCTGCCCGCCTTCTTCATAGCCAACATATCCTGGAGGTGAGCCAAATAAGCGAGACACGGTGTGTTTTTCAGAGTATTCACTCATGTCTAACTGAATCAGTGATGACTCGTCACCAAATAAAAATTCAGATAGCGCTTTACTCAACTCAGTTTTTCCAACACCAGATGGGCCAGCAAAAATGAATGATCCGCCAGGTCGTTTTGGATCTTTTAGACCTGCGCGAGTACGACGAATTGCCTTACTTAAAGCAGTAATTGCATCATTTTGACCAATCACGCGCTTGTGTAATTCATCTTCCATTCGCATTAATCGCTGTGACTCTTCTTCAGTTAACTTCACAATTGGAATTCCAGTTGCCGTTGCTAGTACCTCAGCAATCAACTCTTCATCTACTTCAGCTACCACATCCAAGTCGCCGGACTTCCACTCACGTTCACGCTCTGCTTTAGCAACAATTAGTTGCTTTTCTTTGTCTCGCAGCGATGCGGCTTTCTCAAAATCTTGAGCATCTATCGCGCTCTCTTTTTCACGTCGAGCTTCAGAAATTCGTGCATCAAATTCGCGTAAATCTGGTGGAGCGGTCATTCGACGGATTCTTAGTCTCGATCCAGCTTCATCAATTAAATCAATTGCTTTATCTGGCAAAAATCGATCATTGATGTATCGATCAGATAGTGTGGCTGCAGCAACTAATGCACCATCAGTGATCGTGACTCGGTGATGTGTTTCATAGCGGTCACGCAGACCTTTTAGAATCTCAATGCTGTGCGCAAGTGAAGGTTCAGCAACTTGAATCGGTTGGAATCTTCGCTCCAGTGCTGCATCTTTCTCAATGTGCTTTCGATATTCATCTAAGGTAGTAGCACCAATTGTTTGCAATTCACCTCGTGCCAACATCGGCTTAAGAATGCTGGCTGCATCAATTGCACCTTCAGCTGCACCCGCACCAACAAGTGTGTGAATCTCATCAATAAACAAAATAATGTCACCACGAGTTCTAATCTCTTTTAGAACTTTCTTTAGTCGCTCTTCAAAGTCACCACGATATCTAGAGCCTGCAACTAACGCACCTAGATCTAACGAATAGATTTGCTTGTCTTTCAAAGTTTCTGGGATTTCACCGCGAACAACATTTTGAGCAAGTCCTTCAACAACTGCAGTTTTGCCAACACCTGGTTCACCAATTAATACTGGGTTGTTCTTAGTTCGGCGAGATAGAACTTGCATGACTCGTTCGATTTCTTTTTCTCGACCAATCACAGGATCTAATGCACCCTCACGAGCTGCTTGAGTGAGGTTACGACCAAATTGATCTAGAACTAAAGATGTAGAAGGGGTGCCTTCGGCAGGGCCACCAGAAGTTGCTGGTTCTTTACCTTGATATCCGCTTAGTAATTGAATGACTTGTTGACGAACTCGATGTAGATCAGCGCCTAACTTAACCAGGACCTGAGCTGCAACACCTTCGCCTTCGCGAATTAGGCCTAGCAAAATGTGTTCAGTTCCTATGTAGTTGTGTCCCAATTGCAGTGCTTCGCGAAGAGATAATTCCAAAACTTTTTTTGCACGTGGAGTAAATGGGATATGACCACTAGGTGCTTGTTGTCCTGGACCTATAATTTCTTCAACCTGTCCACGCACTTGTTCAAGTTTGATATCTAATGCCTCAAGCGATTTAGCTGCAACGCCTTCACCTTCATGAATCAAGCCCAACAAAATGTGTTCAGTTCCGATGTAGTTATGATTCAACATTCTTGCCTCTTCTTGGGCAAGCACAACTACTCTTCGAGCTCGATCAGTAAAGCGTTCAAACATTCGGCATCTCCTACGCTGTTTCTATGCCTAGATAGTAGGCGCAAAACTCATTTTCCACGACTGCGGGTGGGCGATAACCTGTGCGCCTAGGCTTACCCCTGATGAACTCCCTAACTCCAGGGCACGGACCCTCTGAAATGAGCATTGGCGCTGCAATCGCCCAATCTGATGCGCTTCGGGCCGACATCCGAATGCTCGGACGAATGTTGGGAGAGACTTTAATCCGGCACGCAGGTAAAGATTTATATGACAAAGTTGAAGTTGTTCGTTCGCTGTCGGCGGAACAACCTGACAAAGTTTTTGACTTTCTTTCACATGAGCCAGCAGAAACCGCTATTCCGCTTGCCCGAGCCTTCTCGCTCTATTTTCACCTTGCGAATATTGCCGAACAGGTTCACCGTGCAAAAGCCATGGTTAAAGCACGAAGTGAATTTGGTGGATGGCTCAAACGAGTAGAAAATAAAATTAAATTAGCCAATCTGCCAAACGAAATGATTCAAGAGACTTTTTTGCGACTTAAAGTTAGGCCAGTTTTCACAGCTCACCCAACAGAAGCAACTCGAAGAACAATTTTGGTAAAACTTAGGTTTATTGCAAATCTTCTTGATTTACCTCAATCTGCAACTAGGCAACAACGATTAGCAGAAACGATTGACTTGCTTTGGCAAACAGATGAGCTTCGCTTGGAAAAACCGGAAGTTTTGGACGAAGCAAGAAATGCACTGTTTTATTTTGATGCTCTAACCAAAGGGCCGCTTACTGAAGTGCTCGACGAATTGAATGCAATTGCAAAAGCATTAAATGTTGAGATACCTGCAACAAATCAACCACTCTCGTTAGGAAGTTGGATTGGTGGAGATCGGGATGGTAATCCATTTGTTACACCCGAAGCCACTTGTGAGGTAGTTGAGATATCTCGCCGCACAGCTATTTCTGAATTTGATCGAATAGTTAAACGACTTTCAGATCAATTGAGTTTAAGTGAACGGCTTAGCAAAAACACAAGCGAATTAATCAAATCTTTAGAAGCTGATTTAGCAAATCTTGCTATTGAAGATAGGTATAGACGACTTAATGCAGAGGAGCCTTACCGACTGAAGACAATGGCGATGCGAAAGAAGTTGGAAAACACTCAAAAGCGCCTAAGTGATGGAATAGATTTAGATGGCGTCACCGATTACCGAACATTCAAGGATGTCATTTTCGATTTAGAAATTTTGCAGCGCTCGCTGGTAGCTACAAGCTCACTTGCAGCTACTGGTTCCATCGATCGCTCTATTAGAACTGTTTCCGCATTTGGCAGCACCTTGGCAACATTAGATGTCCGGGAACACGCTAGTGCTCATACTCAGGCAGTTGCAGAATTCTTACCTGACTTTTCTAAATTAGAAACAGAAGATGACAGATCAAAATACTTGTTGAGTAGTTTAGAAAAAAGAAAGTCACCTAGCCTTTCGGAGAGTGCAGCAAGAACCTTTAATACATTTAAGTCAATTTCAGAGATTAAATCTCGCCACGGTGAAGAAGTCATTGAGTCTTACATCATCTCCATGACAAAAGGGGTTGATGATGTATTGGCAGCCGTTTATCTAGCTACTCAAGCTGGTTTGATTGACCTAAAGAAAAAACATTGCCAAATTGGTTTCGTTCCACTTTTTGAAACGGTTCGAGAGTTAAAGCTTGCAGGTGATTTGCTCAATCAGATGTTAGAGATTCCTCAGTATCGAGAAATGATTGAACTACGAGGTAACTCACAAGAAGTGATGTTGGGTTATTCAGATAGCAATAAAGATGCGGGTATTACTACTTCACAATGGCAGATTCATCAAGCGCAACGTGAGTTGCGAGATGTTGCAAGCAAACACCGGGTAAATCTCATTCTCTTTCACGGACGAGGTGGCACCGTTGGTAGAGGTGGTGGACCGACTTACGAAGCAATTATGTCCCAAGCCGCAGGTGTTTTAAAAGGACAGATAAAACTCACTGAACAAGGTGAAGTAATTAGTGATAAATATCTTTTGCCTAAACTAGCACAAGAAAATCTCGAATTGCTCGTTGCCGCAACCATTGATGCGTCTCTACTGCATCGCGATCCCACAACGTCTAATGAAGAATTATCCAGATGGGATCCAATAACTGATGCCATCTCGGATGCAGCATTTAAAAAATATCGCGATTTATTTGATCACCCATTGTTACCTTCATATTTTCATCAATCAACTCCAGTTGAACAATTGTCTGCTATGCATTTAGGCTCACGTCCATCTCGAAGGTCTAACAAAGATGCTGGTGTTGGTGATTTAAGAGCAATTCCTTGGGTTTTTGGGTGGACACAATCCAGACAAATCGTCCCAGGTTGGTTTGGTGTTGGAACGGGAATCGCAAAAGCGCGCGAAATGGGTGTTGGTGATGAGTTACGAAATATGCACAACAACTGGTCTTTTATGTCTAACTTTCTATCGAATGTTCGAATGACCTTGGCAAAAACAGATATGGTTATTGCAGAACGATATGTAACTAAGTTAGTTGCTGATGAAGAGCAGGAATTGTTTGAGGTAATTAAATCTGAGTATGCTGAAACTGTAAAACAAGTTCTATGGGTAACTGGGCTAACCGAGTTATTATCTGATCAGCAAGCACTTGCACAGACACTTCGAATAAGAGATCGTTACCTACTTCCTCTCCATATGCTGCAAGTAGATTTGTTAGCCCGTCAGCGAAATACTTCTGATTACAGTCCACAATTATCAAGAGCTTTATTAACTACCATTAATGGTATTGCTAGCGGTCTTAGAAATACTGGTTGATTAATTTTCTGGAAGCAAAAGCAGCATTCGAGTATTGCCAAGAGTATTAGGCTTGACGCGATCCAAATCAAGAAATTCAGCAACGCCCTCATCTTCAGACTTCAACATTTCTAAGTAAATATCGTGATCAACAATTGGGCCATCTGCTGGCTTAAATCCAAAACTGCTGAAAAAATCCACTTCAAACGTTAAACAAAATACTCTTCTTATCCCCAAACTCTGCGCCTTCTTGAGCAAATGGCTAACTACAGCGCGTCCAACTCCAGTTCTTCTTAAATCAGGTTTCACTGCAACACTTCGAACTTCAGCAAGGTCTTCCCAAAGCACATGTAGCGCCCCATACCCAACTGGTTCACTATCAATTTCTGCTATCTCGAACTCTTGAATATCTTCATAAATAGTGATTACTTCCTTGCGCAACATTCTTCGCTCAGGTGAATAATGACCAATGAGTGACAAAATAAAAGGCACATCAGAGGTTCGTGCCGGTCTTATTGAAACGCTACTCATACAAAATTGGCTTCACTAATGGGAAAAGTATGGTTTCACGAATTCCTTTACCAGTTAAGGCCATCAACAATCGTTCAATCCCCATACCCTGACCACCAGCTGGTGGCATGCCATATTCCAAAGCACGAATAAAATCTTCATCCATTCGCATAGCCTCATCATCGCCTGCTGCCGCTAACGCTTGTTGTGCTTTGAACCGATCCCGTTGATCATGTGGATCATTCAACTCGGAATAACCAGTTGCTAGTTCAAAACCAAATGTCACTAAGTCCCATTTCTCGGCAAGTAATTTGTTTTCTCGATGTGCCTTAGTTAACGGCGAAACAGATTGTGGAAAGTCAGTATAGAAGGTAGGTAAAACAGTTTTCGCTTCTACTAAATGTTCATACAATTCAAGAATTATTTGTCCACTATCCCAATCTGGCTTTGAAGCGATTTGTAACTTGTTTGCCAAATTCTTCAGCTTTTCAATATCAGAATTTATTGAAACTTCTTCACCAACAGCATTGCTTATTGCAGTAAGGACAGGAATAGATTCCCAACCTTTTGCCAAATCATATTCAACTATTTCACCATTTTCATTTTCATGACTGACAACTGCAGATCCATAAACAGCTTTCGCAGCATTTATCACTAGCTCTTTGGTCAAATCCGCCATAGTTCGATAGTCGCCAAAAGCCTCATACATCTCTAGCATTGTAAATTCTGGATTATGCGATGAATCTGCACCCTCGTTACGAAAATTTCTATTTATTTCAAAAATTTTCTCCATACCGCCAACAAGTAATCTCTTTAAATATAGCTCTGGCGCAATTCGCATAAACATTTTCATGTCATAAGCATTTATATGTGTGACAAAAGGTCGTGCATTGGCACCACCGTGCATAACTTGTAGCATGGGAGTTTCAACTTCAGTAAAATCTTTCTTGCGTAGTTGCTCTCTAATGCTTGCAACTGCATCGCTACGTAACTTCACTAATTTTTTAGATTCGGGCCGAACGATCAAATCTAAATATCTTTGTCTAACACGTGCTTCTGGATCTGCTAAACCTTTGTGTTTATCAGGTAACGGGTGCAAACATTTTGCTGTCAACATCCATTTGCTTACTCGAACGGTTAGCTCTCCACGTTTAGTTGTGACAACTTCCCCTGTTGCGCTGATTTGATCACCCAAATCAATAAAGTCTTTCCAGCTATCAAGAGCATCTTCACCTGTTACATCAGCTGTTAACATAATTTGAATATCATCACTACCATCACGAATTGTTGCAAAAATAAGTTTGCCAGCAATGCGATTTAACATTACGCGACCAGCAATTGACACGACATCGCCTGTTTGTTTATCTGGCTCTAATTCATTATGAGTAGAGCGGACTTGAGAAATATGGTGGGTGCGCGGTGCATTATGAGGATATGGTTCTAAACCAGCTGAACGAAACTTGATTAACTTATCAAGACGAATCTGTGCCTGTTCGTCAAGCTCATAGTTGTGGTCCATTGGATTACGTTATCTCGATTTCAGTCCAATTAGTTGCGTTCAAATACTAAACGCAGGCCTTCTAGGGTTAAGTCAGGCTCAAGATGGGTGATTGTCGAGCATGCTTCGACCACTGTGCTGGCTAATCCTCCAGTTGCTACGACTGCTTTAACTGGTCCAATTTCAGAAATTATTTGAGTTACTAATCTATCTACTTGTCCAGCAAATCCAAAATAAGCACCTGATTGCAAAGCCTCAACTGTATTTCTTCCGACCGCAGCTCTTGGTTTTTGTAATTCAATTTTTCTAAGCGCGGCTGCTCGATTAGCTAATGCATCAATACTGATCTCAATACCTGGAGCTAGGGCACCTCCGATGAAATCACCATTTGCATTAATCACATCTAGATTTGTTGATGTACCAAAATCAACCACAATTGCAGGTCCACCATGTCTATGAAAAATTGCAAGTGAATTCATAATGCGGTCAGTTCCAACCTCTTTAGGATTGTCGGTTGAGACTGAAACGCCAGTCTTGATTCCTGGTTCAACTATAACTGTCTTAATTTCGGAGTAATCTCGTTTAATCATTTCGCGCATTTCACGAAGCACACTTGGAACCGTGCTACACAAAGCAATGCCAGTTATCTGAGGTGAGTTCGCGGTGAGCGCCTTTATCTGAATTGCATATTCATCAGCTGTGGCGTAGGCATCGGTTTTAATCCGCCATGACCTAGTTAGAGACTCGCCGTCATACAGACCCAAAACGATATTGGTATTGCCCACATCAATTGCAAGTAACAAAAATCCCCCTAGTTGAGCGCAATATTATCGAGTAGGCGGGTAGTTCCGATACGAACCGCCACCACCAATCGCTCTTTGCCTAAATCTTCACAATGATTAGGCATTTTTAATCTAATTGCATAATCAATTGCCGCCTCTTGAATTCCAACGCTAAACAAGAGTTTTTTGAAACTTGTTTCTGGATCTGGATTTAACGCGGCTCTATTTAAAGCTTTATTGATTTCAGCTGCGAGCACTAATTCAGTTGAAGATAGATATTTATTTCTACTACTTAATGCAAGTCCTGATTCATCTCTAATTGTTTCAACCGGAACAATCGCTAACTTAGGCCATTTTTCTATAGTCATTTCTCGCACTAAAATTAATTGCTGTAAATCTTTTACGCCAAAAATTGCATGTGTTGGTTGCACTAATTCAAATAAGCGATTCACAATGGTTAAGACTCCATCAAAGTGACCTGGCCTGAATTTTCCTTCAAGAGTATTGCCAAATTCTGGACTTATTAATCTAACTAGTTCATCTGAAAGTAACTCCTCAGCACTCGGGAACCAAATTACATCTGCCCCATACTCTTGAGCAGTTTTAATGTCTTGCTCATATGTTCTGGGGTATTTTGAGAAGTCTTCATTTGCACCAAATTGAAGTGGATTCACAAATACCGAAACGATAACTTCACCACTAGTGTTTGCAATCGTGCGTGCTACTCGAATAAGTTCACCGTGGCCTGAATGTAAAGCACCCATCGTCGGAACCAATATTCGAGGTAATTTGCTAAGTTCAGATTTTAACTGTGCAATACTTTGTATTACTTTCATTTATCATCTCTCTTATCTGGCACTGAACATATTCGCTCAAGCCATACAGAGACAGCCGTTAGCGCTAGAGCTGAAAGTGCTGTTCCAGCCAAAATCTGAATTCGATCTTGGTTAGCCTCAGTTGGTGGAGTCATTAAGTAGCTAACGAGTACTCCGATTGATATTCCAGCAAGAATTGCTCCACTATGACTTCCTGCCAACGCGAGCACTGCCGTTCTTGCAGATTGAATTTGTGTAAAAGTACGCGCTGGACCAATCACTCGTTTTCTTGCAAGCAAAGTCCAAATTGCAATTGTCAAAGCTAAGCTGAAAGTTACAATTAAAAGGTTTAAGGGAAATTCAATGAACACTTGCATTTGTTGATAAAGTACAAAAGAAAGAACACCTGCTAACCAAGCAGAAAACAGAGCGATGAAGATTATCTTCCTTGTTTTTGTTGGTCTCATAGTCTTAACTCCGAAACTTTAACAACACCCTGATCATCCAATCCATTGCTGAGATTTGCAATCAACCCATGTTCCCCAAGTTGTGCTTCTGGATTAATTTCCATCCAAGGAATTAAAACAAATTGTCTCTTGTGCGCCCTAGGATGAGGTAATGTTAAATTTTCCTCTTGTATTGATAAGTCTTCATAACTAATTATGTCAATGTCGAGTGTGCGAGGTCCATTCTTTATCGAGCGTTCACGATTTGCCAAAGCTTCAATTGCGCGAAACTGAAACAATAACTCTCTAACTTCAAATCCTGTTTCTATTTCAAGCACTACATTAAAGAAAGTAGGTTGATCTAAATTTACTTGTGGTGCAGTTTCATAAATTGATGAAGCCTTCATTATTTGGGTATTTGGTAGATTTGTTATTTTATCTAATGCGAACTGCAAATAACCACCTTTGTCACCAAGATTAGAGCCAATTGAAAGTATGGCTTTCATTTTTTGGTCTTATTCACTATCACAACTACATCTTCAATACCCAGAGAACGAGCGGCTGCTGGCTTGTGAACGCTTACTTCAACCTCATTTACTGGATTGAATGTCAAACACATGTCAGCAATTTGATTAGCTAGCGTTTCAAGTAAGTCGTATTCGTTGTTAGCGATAACCTCACGTGCTTGTTGAGTGACAAGATCATAATCAACCGTCTCATTTATCTGATCTGCTAATGAAGTGCGATTCAGAAGCATTAAGATATCAACTTCGAATTTTTGTTTGTTTATCTTTTCATGTGCATAAATGCCGTGGCGGCCATATTCACTAATTCCAATTAGTTTTATTTTTTCACTCATTAGATTCCATTATCTCAGCCAGTGCAGTAATTGCGCTAGCAGTTCCTTTAACATCGTGAACCCTTACTGCCCAAACTTTGTTTGCAGCGAGGTAAGCGTTCAACGCATGAGTTGCAGCGTCTTGATCAACCCCAAGTTCTCGTAAAAACTTTTTCCTAGAAGCCCCTACGAGTAAGGGAAAGCCAAGTGAATTTAATGTTGATATCTCCGAAATCAGCTGCCAATTGTGCTCTGGTAATTTTGCAAAACCGAGCCCTGGATCAAGAATTATGCGACTCGACTCCATCCCAGCACCAAGCGCAACAGCAACCCGCTGCTCTAATTCTTCAATCACATCAAGCACCACATTTGAGTAACTTGCATTTTCATACATATCAGCTGAATGATTTCGCCAGTGCATACAAATATATGGTGCACGTTTTTCTGCTACTGCAAAAACCATTTCTGGATCAGCAAGCCCGCCACTCACATCGTTAACAATTGTTGCACCTGCACCTAAAGCTGCCATTGCAACCTCAGCTCGCATAGTATCTACTGATACACAAGCAAATTTGCTAACTTCACCCACAATTTCAATAATCCGATTTAGTTCTTCGTTCACCGAGATACGTTCTGCGCCAGGTCTAGTTGATTCCCCACCAATATCTACAACGTCTGCACCATCTTTTATTAGTTCTCTAGCATGATTTACGGCAGCTTCTACCTGAAGGTATTTGCCACCATCAGAAAACGAGTCTGGAGTGACATTCAGGATTCCAAAAATAAGCGTTCGATTCAATGAGGATAGTTGGTCTGGCAATCCATCAACTATTTGCACATTAACTACTTCGAATCAAATTCATAACTTCGGACCGAGCTAGATCTTCCTTTAGTGAACCTCGAGAAGTGCTAGTAATCGTAGTTGCACTAGTTTTCTTTATCCCACGCATTGACATACAAAGATGCTGCGCTTCAATAATCACAATAACGCCAGCCGATTCAAGTTTTGCCTCAATTGCATCAGCAACCTGATTGGTTAATCGCTCTTGAACCTGTGGGCGTTTTGCATAAAGATCAACAACTCTGGCGAGTTTAGATAATCCTGTTATCTTGCCAGCAAATCCCGGCAAATATGCAATATGGGCCACGCCAAAAAACGGCAATAAATGATGCTCGCATATCGAATACACCTCAATATTTTTCACAAGTACTAATTCTTCATGACCCAAATCAAAATTAGTAGTGAGTAATTCAGCTGGATTTTCTGAAACCCCGGAAAAGATTTCTTGATAAGCACGGGCTACTCGTGCTGGCGTATCTTTCAAACCATCTCGGTTTGGATTTTCACCTATAGCCTCAAGCAATTCAACAACTGCTCGCTGAATTCGATCAGTATCTAATCTAGAAGTGTTTTGATCACTTGTTGTCATTTTGGCTCTGCTTGATTGAACCATTAAGTTCACTTTTGCCTGGCACGGACACAGGAGGTAACTGACTCGGTACTCGTTTTTCACTTCCAGTCCAAGCTGCGCGTCGATCTTTTCGGATTAGTGGTTCAAATATTTTTGCAACCTCTGCTTTATCTAATGTTTCTTTTTCCATCAGAGCAACAACTAGTGCGTCAAGCACACTTCGGTTTTCAATCAAAATTTGATAAGCCTCATGGTGGGCCGTTTCAATTAGGTTCCTTACCTCTTCATCAATCGCAGCAGCGATATCTTCTGAATAATCCCGGTGTTGTGTGAATTCACGGCCTAAGAATGGATCAGCGCCATCTCGCCCATATTTAATTGCTCCAAGTCGTTCAGTCATTCCATATTGGGTAACCATTGCGCGAGCTAACGCGGTTGCCTTTTCAATGTCATTGCTGGCACCTGTTGTTGGGTCATGAAAAACCATTTCTTCGGCAGCGCGACCGCCCAACATATATGCCAATTTATCTAGCATCTCGTTACGCGTAGTGGAATACTTTTCTTGATCAGGTAACACCATTGTGTAACCCAGTGCTCGACCTCTGGGCATAATTGTTACTTTGTGCACAGGATCACTCGTAGGTAATGCTGCAGCAACTAAAGCGTGACCGCCTTCATGATACGCCGTAACTAATCGTTCTTTATCGTCCATTAATCGAGTGCGTTTTTGTGGTCCTGCCATCACTCGATCAATAGCTTCATCCAATAATTCATTTGTGATTGCTTCTTGATTGACTCGAGCGCCTAAAAGAGCAGCTTCATTTAAAACGTTTGCCAGATCAGCACCGGTAAATCCTGGTGTGCGTCGAGCAACAGCGAGCAAATCCACATCTTGCGCAAACGGTTTTCCTTTTGCATGTACTTTCAGAATTTGCTCACGTCCGGCCAAGTCTGGACGTTCCACTGCAATTTGCCTATCGAATCTTCCAGGACGAAGAAGTGCTGGATCTAAAATATCGGGACGGTTAGTGGCAGCAATCATGATGACTGTTCCCTTATCATCAAAGCCATCCATTTCTACCAACATTTGATTTAGTGTTTGCTCTCGTTCATCGTGACCTCCACCTAAGCCTGCTCCACGTTGTCGACCAACTGCATCAATCTCATCAATGAAAATTATTGCTGGCGCATTTGCTTTTGCTTGTTCAAACAAATCTCTAACCCTACTTGCACCAACACCAACAAACATCTCTACAAAGTCAGAGCCTGAGATAGAGAAAAATGGCACACCAGCTTCACCAGCAACTGCCCTGGCTAAAAGAGTTTTACCAGTTCCCGGCGGTCCATATAAAAGCACGCCCTTTGGGATTTTTGCACCCATCTTTTTGAATTTCTCCGGGTTTGCAAGAAAATCCTTGATTTCCACTAATTCTTCAACTGCCTCATCTGCACCAGCAACATCTGCGAAAGTTGTTTTTGGCATATCTTTAGTAATTTGCTTTGCACGGCTCTTGCCAAAATTCATTAAACGGCCGCCACCTTGCATTTGATTCATAAAAAAGAAAAGTAAAAATACGATTAGCGCAATTGGTAGTAGTGAAATTAATAGAGAGACCAATATGTTTTGAGATGGCACTCGAACCGTATATCCATCAGCGAGACGTCCCGCCTCTGCTTGCAGTTGCAATTCTTTCTGCAGTTCTAATCCCTGCCCCGTGACAAAATCAGTAATTGCAGAACTGCCATCTTTAAGTTTCAGTTCAAGACGTTGATCGCGATCAATAATAACCGCACTATCCACTTGATTACCCCGAATTAAAGAAAGCGCTTCTCCAGTGTCAATTCGAGTTGGACCTGTTGCCCGAGAAACTAAGTTGCTACCAATTAAGAGAAGAAGAGTGCCAATAAGAATCCAAAGCAGCGCACCTTTTCTTGAACGCTTCTTTTTATCTACTTTATTGTCGACCAATGTTTATCAACCTCTTCTTACCAGTAGCAATTCATCTGGTGGGATAACCGTAAACCACGTTAAGCTAAATGGCACTATTAGGAGTACATATGTGGAGCAAGCACCGCCACATCTCGTAAATTGCGATATTTTTCAGCAAAGTCAAGGCCATAACCAACAACAAAATCATTCGGAATATCAAACCCAACATATTTAACTGTAACTGATACTTTTGCGGCATCCGGCTTGCGTAGCAGCGTCAATACTTCAACACTGCGAGCACCTCGAGATCGCAGATTAGATACTAACCAATTCAAAGTTAAGCCGCTATCAATTATGTCTTCAATTATTAAAACGTCACGTCCAATAACATCTTGATCTAAATCTTTATTAATTCGCACTACCCCACTTGACTTAGTGCCTGAACCGTAAGATGAAACTGCCATCCAATCTGTATCAGCATGTCGGGTTAAACACCTGATAAAATCTGCCATTAGGACTACTGCACCCTTTAATACCCCTACTAACAATAAATCCTTTTGTTCGTAATCTGATTCGACCTGTAGTGCCAATTCTTTTAACCGAATCAAGATTTGTTCTTCGGTTAAGAGAACCTTTGTCAGCTCTGCGCTAACTGCTTTCGATTCCATATTTCCTCCAATTAGTGCGAGATAGTAAGCCGATTTCCACTGCGTTTCACTTCAAACCCGCCTGGTAAATTGATTTCTTTTTGACCATGCCAATCAGAGATAAGTTCATCAACAGTTTTGATATGAATTTGATGCAAACTCCCACTTGGAACACCTGAACTAATCAGCCATTGCTGAATTACTCTAGTTCGAATTGCTTGATGTAAATTAGTCAACGCCTGAACATCCAAATCATTTTCAACTAGACACTCTTTCATGCAAATCATAGTTTGTTCAACAAAGTATTCACTATCAACACGAAGCAATTGCGCAGAACGTACTAAACCTGAGATAACATCTTCACCTAATTCCTGTTGCAAAAATGGTAGAACGTTTTTGCGAACTCGAACTCGCAAATAAGTTTCATCTGAATTTGCTGGATCGTTGATAACTGAAAAAGTATCTGGTATGGATGCATGGACAATCCTTCTAGCTAAATCCAGTAATGGTCGAATAAATATTCCTCGAACTGGACTCATTCCAGCTAACGCTTTACTACCCGATCCTCTTACTAATCGCATAAGTACTGTTTCGGCCTGATCATCTTTTGTATGACCTAACAAGACAGGTGCACCATTTAATGAATCACTGTATTTTTGCAAAATATCTAATCTAATCTCCCTCGCTCTTGCTTCGCGATTCTCTGCGGGAGTTGGTTCAGCGACAACAACTTCAACATCGCCTAATCCAAAATTAACAAGCTGGGTGCGTGCAAATTCAGCATTAGCAGCAGATAACTCACTCCATTGATGATCAACAATTACAACTTTGACTGCCCAATTGTTTTTTTGAGCTAAGTCATGAGTTGCCAGCGCTAAAGCAACGGAATCGGGTCCACCACTGCATGCAACAACTATGTTCGAACCAGTAAAGCCAGCGAGCGCAGACTCAACTGCTGACATAACCTGAAACTTTGGGTCTAATGCCAATCTTGCTCCTACCGGCAAGCGCAAACGATACGGTAATTCCTGTACTTGTAGGTAATCACAATCTACTGACCCCACTGGCTAGACTCACTCCCCTACGCTCACTCGGTTCAACTGAGTCGACGTCAGGCCGACAACCAATTTGATCGGCCTTCCAAGGAGGAACATGTTTCGCTCGACCTTGACTGCCGCAAGTACAAGTAACCTAGAAATTGCTGGCAGCAATCAAACTCTAGTTTTACTAGTAGCTGTGATTTCAGCCTTAGCGTTGGTAATGGCTGTTGTGTTTCGCCGAGAAGTACTTGCTTTTGGTGAAGGCACAGCAAAAATGCAAGAGATTGCGAAAGCCGTACAAGAAGGAGCTGCTGCTTATCTTGCTCGACAATTTAAAACGCTTGCAATCTTTGTTGTGCTCATTTTTGGCTTGCTTTTCGTTCTACCAGGAACTACCGACGTTCGAATTGGCCGATCGATATTTTTCGTCCTTGGAGCATTGTTCTCAGCCTTCATTGGCTATTTTGGAATGTCTTTAGCAGTTAAAGCTAACGTCCGAGTAGCAGCTGCTGCAAAAGATAGTGGAATTGATCAAGCAACTCGCGTCGCATTCCGAACGGGTGGAGCTGTTGGAATGGCAACGGTTGGGCTTGGACTACTTGGTGCAGCTGTAGTTGTGCTGATTTATCAAGGTGAAGCTGCAAAAGTTTTAGAAGGTTTTGGTTTTGGTGCAGCGATGGTTGCAATGTTTATGCGCGTGGGTGGTGGCATCTTTACAAAGGCTGCTGATGTTGGTGCTGACCTTGTTGGAAAAGTTGAGCAAGGTATTCCAGAAGATGATCCACGAAACGCAGCAACAATTGCAGACAATGTTGGTGACAATGTTGGTGACTGTGCCGGTATGGCAGCAGACTTGTTTGAGTCATATGCAGTGACATTGGTTGCGGCATTAATTCTTGGTAAAGTTGCGTTCGGTGTTGAAGGTTTAGTTTTCCCACTTATTATTCCTGCAATTGGAGTTGTCACTGCAGTAATTGGTGTTTATATCACCAAGCCACGCAAAGGCGAAAATGGTTTGAAGGCTATTAACCGCGGTTTTGTCATCTCTGCAGTAATTTCGGCCACACTTTCGACAATCGCGTCATATGTTTATCTTCCTGCATCTTTTGCAGGTTTTGCTGGTGTATCAGCAGAAATCACTTCCCTTGACGGTGATCCGAGACTCATTGCTACGGTGTCAGTAATACTTGGTATTGCTCTTGCAGCAATTATTTTGCGAGTTACTGGTTACTACACTGGAACTGATAAAAAACCTGTACAAGATATTGGAAAAACATCGCTAACAGGTCCTGCAACGGTAGTGTTGTCAGGTATTGCAATTGGTCTTGAGTCTGCAGTTGTAACTGCAGTAATTATTGGTGCAGCAGTTTATGGTGCTTTCCTATTAGGTGGCTCATCTATTGCACTTTCACTATTTGCAATTGCGCTTGCAGGTACAGGTTTACTAACAACTGTTGGTGTGATAGTTGCCATGGACACCTTTGGTCCAGTTAGTGACAATGCTCAAGGAATCGCTGAAATGTCTGGTGACGTTCATGGTGAAGCAGCAAAAATTTTAACCGAGCTTGATGCAGTTGGGAATACGACTAAAGCAATCACCAAAGGAATCGCTATTGCAACCGCAGTATTAGCTGCAACAGCGCTATTTGGTGCTTACCGAGATGCGATTATTCAGGCGGTTGATGAACTAGGCGCACAATTTGATTTGCTCGATGCATTTAACGTTACTAAACCAAACTCACTCTTTGGTCTATTAATTGGTGCATCAGTTGTGTTCTTGTTTTCAGCGCTTGCAGTTAATGCTGTATCCCGCGCTGCAGGTGCTGTTGTATTTGAAGTGCGGAATCAATTTGCAACTCGACCAGGAATTATGAATGGTACTGAGCGTCCAGAATATGGTCGCGTTGTAGATATTTGCACTAAAGACTCACTGCGTGAACTTGTGACTCCTGGCTTACTTGCTGTGCTAGCTCCAATTGCAGTTGGCTTTGGTCTGGGAGTTGGTGCACTTGCCTCATATCTAGCTGGCGCAATTGGTGCTGGCACCTTGATGGCAGTGTTTCTTTCAAATGCTGGCGGCGCATGGGATAACGCCAAAAAACTAGTTGAAGATGGTGTGCATGGTGGAAAGGGTTCACAAGCACATGCCGCAACGGTTATTGGTGACACTGTTGGTGATCCATTCAAAGACACCGCAGGACCTGCAATAAACCCACTAATCAAGGTAATGAACTTGGTATCAGTGCTTATTGCGCCAGTTGTAATTTCATTAACTCTTGCTGCAGAACCAAATACTGCACTACGAATGACAATTGCTGCAGTTGCAGTTCTTATTATTCTAGTTTCTATCTGGAATTCAAAGAGACGAGAAGTGAGTATTGCTGCTTAGGTAAACAATACAAAGGTGGTAGGGATCATTCCTTACCACCTTTGTTATTTAACTGCCTCAACATATCGTTATAAGCCTCTCGCTGCGAATCTCCAAAATTATCTGCTTGACGATCTAATCTTGCAGCAAGTTGTTGATCTGATTTAGCCCACTGAACACCTAACGCAATAAATACCAACAGCATCGGTAGTTCACCAAAACTCCAAGCAATCGCACCAGCTAATTCTTGATCAGCAATTGGATTTGCGAGCCATTTAGGTGCAACCTGGCCAAACCATCCGCCACCAACAAGTGCTGTGCTTTGCATCAAAATCAGTCCAAATACCGCGTGTAAAACCATTGACATCAAAACCAGCAGAAGTTTAAAGGGGTAGGCTAATTTTCTTGGTTGGAAATCCGTCCCAATTATTAGCCAGAAAAATAGATAGCCTGATAACACAAAATGAATATGCATCAACACGTGTCCCAGATGACTTGACATCAAATTAGTCATTAGGGATGAAAAATAGACGACATAAATTGAGCCGCTATAGATTGTGAGTGCCACGAGTGGATTAGTAATCAACTTGCTATATCTACTTTGTAAAGTTATTAGAATCCATTCGCGAGGGCCAAGTAAATCAAGTTCAGCCGATTTAATTGATCTTAAAGCTAAAGTAATTGGAGCTCCAAGGACTAGCAATATTGGAACAAGCATTCCTAATGCCATATGTTGAGTCATATGTGCACTCATTGACACCAGCGCATATCGGCTGATTTCAGTATTTGTTACCCACACTCCTATAACAACACCAACTAACCATGATGTCGTTCGAAGTGCAGACCAGTTATCTCCTCTTTGGCTTAGTCGTCGCACGCCAATTAAATACAAAAATGTTGCAACAGCACCGACTAGCAAAGTAAATGCGTCTGGAGTAAACGTAATGAAAGCGGTAACCCAATTAATTTGATCTGGCTCGGGGTATCCCGTTAACTGTTCAATTAAAGTTGTTGCTGATATTGACGCTTTTGGAAATGCAATATTTGCGATTACTGAAGAGATTGCCAAAGTACTTATCAATAAACCAACTTCAAGTAAAAGAAATCTAATTGCACTAACTGAATTCTTAATCCATCTAGTTCGAAACAGGTGTGCTATAAAGATTGCGGAAAAAGTTAGTGTGACTTTTGAAACCACTAATAAGCCATAGTCAGTAGTAAGTAACTGGGTGAGCGAATCGATTCTTGTGAGTGAATTTGCAACTCCAGACAAAATAACTGTAGCTAGCGAAATGCTTGCTAATTTTCCAAAACGCTGAATAGCCTCTTTAGGAAGCAAAACTTTTGCTGAAGATAGGTGACGATATAAAGCAATAACTCCTGCCACCCAAATACTCATCCCCAGTACGTGGAAAAAGCCAGAGGTTGTGGCTAAAGCGTGACCAGAAATCCCAGCCGCATGAGCTGTAAGTGCTGAGAATGTAGCTGCAACGGCCGAAACAATCACCAGAAAACCAATAGTCTTGACAGATTTAGCAAAAATCAATACAAAAAACACAAATATAGAGATAGTTGCTGTCAGTAACAGAGCTCGAACAGTGTTTAACTCCCAAGAATAAGTAATAAGTAAATCAATTGAAAAAAATTCTGATCCCGAAACTCCCAAAATGTTAATCAAAAGCGATTGAGCAGCAACAAGTCCTAGTAAAGTCCAAGTTAAACTTGCCACTTTTGCATTACGTTTAAGTTTATTTGCAACTGGAGATAAAACATTTTTATCATCATTTGGCAGGAACAGAACTATTCCAATTAAGTACGACAAGGTGAGAATGCCAAGAAGTGCAGTCAGATACTCAGCAAGAGGTGTCAGTAAATATAGGAAAGGTCCAGCGTCCGGTATTCCTATTGCTGGCTCACGCCACCAATTTCCTGATAATGCAAAAGCTGCAATCAGGGTTGGTATTCCTACAAACCATACTATGCGCTTCAAACTATTTTCCTGACCTAAGAAAACTCAATAATCCATCTATCGATTTTTCAACCATCTGCAGAACATTCTGATAAGCGGAGATTGGTTCGTAATAGGGATCTGGAATCTCCAAATCTTCATAATTATTTTCAACATCCGTTATGCCGAAACTAGGGTCAAACTGTTTCAAGTAAAATATTTTTTGAGTATGCAGTTTATTTGAAGTCAAAGAATGCAAATTCTGAAAATTGGATTTGTCCATTACTAGAAGTAAATCTTGTTCGTTAAACATATATTCTTTGAATTGTTGAGCTATGTGTTCATAAACATAACCAGCTTCTTCCCACACTAATTTGGATTTTTCATTTGGTCCATCACCTATGTGCCAAGACCCTGTGCCAGAACTAGAAACGACAATCTTTGGACTTGTCCAGTCTTTAGTTTTGTTTGATAACACCGCTGCCGCCATAGGCGATCGACAAATGTTGCCCAGGCAAACCATCATGATACTCAACTGTGGCTTTTTTAGCAGGTGCATTAAATATTCATTCAATTTGGTACTCCTCTTTGGCTAAGGTTAGCCTAGTTGAAAACTGTTGGGAGTTTTATGAACTTCATATCTGGCATGCGATTGACTTTGAGGTTTGGTGCAACCGTGTTCGGTATTAGCGCAATCTTTTTGATGATTTTTCCTAAATTTTTTCTGGAACTTTTAGACTTAAGTGCAAACTCAGATCTAATTTGGTCAATGCAAATGATTGGAATAACGCTAATTGCTTTAGCTGGAAATATGCATATGGTTAGCGTTACCGCAACAGATAAAGGTGTGATTAACTCGGCTTTAATTATGATGATTTCAGCAACTGGTCTTGGTGTTCTCACATTATTGATTCCTGCTGATTTAAATTGGTTCTCGATTGTTTATTCAACAATCGGATTTGCCTTCGGTGCTATATATGCCACCTTATTACTTAGATGGCGAAGTTCACGCTAGGATAATCACAGAAATCTACAAACTCAGAAGGGCTGGCAGTTCTGCTGCCACAAAAAATGACAAATCACTTATTGAATCTTGCTGTTAAGTCACGCGATGAATTACGCAATATTGCAATCATCGCGCACGTTGATCACGGTAAAACTACCCTAGTTGATGCGATGTTATGGCAATCAGGAGCTTTTGCTGCTCACAAAGAGCAAGCAGAAGGTCAAGATCGAATTATGGATTCCAATGATTTAGAACGAGAAAAAGGAATCACAATCCTAGCTAAGAACACCGCAGTTAAGCGTGGTGATCGAATTGTAAATATCATCGACACACCTGGTCACGCAGATTTTGGTGGTGAGGTTGAACGTGGTTTGGAAATGGTTGACGGAGTCTTGCTCCTAGTTGATGCATCAGAAGGTCCTCTTCCCCAAACTCGATTTGTTTTGCGAAAAGCACTTCAAAAAAATCTTCCGGTAATTTTGGTAATAAATAAAGTGGATAGGCCAGATGCACGAATCAAAGAAGTGGTAGATGAGGCATACGAATTATTTCTCGATCTAGATGCTTCGGAAGCTCAGATTGAATTTCCAATTATTTATGCTTCAGCGAAAGCAGGAAAAGCGTCAACTGAAAGACCTGCCGATGGCGCGATGCCAAATGCAGAGAATCTAGATATTCTCTTTGAAACTATCTTTAACACAATCCCAGCACCTAGATATCATGAAGGTGCTCCTCTACAAGCACACGTTACGAATTTAGATTCATCACCATATCTTGGGCGGTTGGCAATCTGTCGAGTTCGTGAGGGCGACATTAAGCGTGGACAAACTGTTGCATGGATCAAGTCTGATGGTTCAGTGGCTAAAGTTAGAGTTGCTGAGTTGTTAATGAATGATGCCCTGGAGCGAGTGCCTGCTGAAAAAGCAGGCCCTGGCGACATCATTGCAATCGCTGGTATTGAAGATATTAGTTTAGGTGAGACGCTTGCTGACTCTGAAAATTCCATTGCACTTCCGCTAATCACAGTTGATGAACCAAGTATTTCGATGACAATTGGAGTTAATTCATCCCCACTTGCTGGGCAATCCGGTACAAAGTTAACTGCAAGATTGGTGAAGAACAGGCTCGATGCAGAATTAATTGGAAATGTTTCATTGCGCGTACTTAAGACCGAGCGATCTGACACTTGGGAGGTGCAAGGCCGAGGTGAATTACAACTTGCAGTTCTGGTTGAAATGATGCGCAGAGAAGGTTTTGAGCTAACGGTAGGAAAACCCCAGGTTGTTACAAAAACTGTAAATGGCAAACTTCACGAACCTATGGAGCGCTTAACAATTGATGCTCCGGAAGAGTATCTGGGTGTGATTACACAATTGATGGCACTTCGCAAAGGTCGTATGGAGCAGATGGTTAACCACGGGTCTGGTTGGATGCGGATGGATTATCGTGTCCCTTCACGCGGATTGATTGGTTTTCGAACTGAGTTCTTAACTGAAACTCGAGGAACTGGATTACTCCACCATGTTTTTGATGGATATGAACCTTGGCATGGTGAAATTAAATTCCGGCCCACAGGCTCTTTGGTTTCGGACAGACGTGGTGCTGTTACTTCATATGCGATATTTTCTCTGCAAGAACGAGGAACTATTTTCGTTGAGCCAGGTATGGAAGTTTATGAGGGAATGATTGTTGGTGAGAACGCACGAGCGGAAGATATGGATGTCAATGCGGTAAGAGAAAAGAAGCTAACAAATATGCGTGCTTCTGGTTCAGATGATGCGGAACGCTTGATTCCACCAAAACGTCTGAATATGGAACAGGCACTTGAGTTTTGCCGTGAAGATGAGTGTGTTGAAGTCACACCAGCCATCGTTCGGATTAGAAAAGTAGTGCTTGATCAAACTGAGCGAGCACGAGCTGTGAATAAAGCTAAACGGGCTAACACTTAAATCCTATTTGCCCTAAACTGGCGATATGGCCAATTTTGTTCAAACTGTCTTGGTAATTCCGCAGGCAACTTCGACTGAATTTGATGCTTATTTGTTAGCTGAGATGGGTGGCATTCTGCTGCTCCTTGGCATATTAGCCTTTATCGCAACAAAAAATCGTCTTTCGGTGGTGCCACTTTTTATCTTGATGGGGTTGGCATTTGGTGAAGGCGGTCTAATACCTGTAGGTCTTAGTAAAGACTTTCTTTTCATTGGTGCGCAAATTGGCGCTATCTTGCTCCTACTGCTTTTAGGCTTGGAGTATTCAGCGCGAGAAATCGGTGAATCACTAAAGCTAGGATGGCGCACCGGCGTATACGACATTCTCTTAAATGCAATTCCTGGTGCGATTGTTGCGCTTGTTTTGGGTTGGGGAGTTGCTGGTGCAATTGTTCTTGGGGGAATCACCTACGTTTCAAGTTCTGGTATTGCTGCTCAGCTAATACGTGAATCGGGATTTAGAAAATCTGAAACGGCACGAAGAGTAGTTAGTATTTTGGTTTTTGAAGATCTTGCATTAGCACCTTATCTGCCAATTGCCAGCGCTGTTATATCAGCAGCTGGGGTATTGGTGGGCGCGATATCAGTTTCGATTGCTTTGGTAGTAATTGGTTTAGTGCTCTTGATTAGTATTAAACGTGAACATTACCTTTCAAATTTTCTAAATACTCAGGATGCAACTGGTTTACTACTAACCGTGTTTGGAGCAGCACTTCTATTCGCTGGTTTAGCTGAACTAGCTGGTGTTTCCGGCGCAATTGCTGCATTTCTCGTTGGGTTGTTGCTATCTGGTGATGTAGCAGAAGCAGCAAGAGCACGTCTATCGCCTCTAAGGGATTTCTTTTCTGCGCTCTTTTTCTTATTCTTTGGGCTAATTACAAATCCGGCAGACATCATTCGAGTTTTACCAATTGCACTACTGCTCGCAGGGTTGGGAATTGCTGGTAAATTTTTTCTTGCTCGAATTATGGCAAAAGATTTGTCCGACCCGATGAGCTGGTTAAGAATTGGTGCTTTTTTAACTCCTCGCGGTGAGTTTTCAATTGTTATTGCAGGTTTAGCACTAAGTGCTCCATTTGCAACTGACTTGCTTCCGATAGTGCTTACTTATGTATTAATTACTGCTTTAACTGGATCTTTGTTGTTAAAGACATTCCATAGCCGCTTGGATGCATAGTGGTTCAATATTGAAATAGCTGATGTGAGAAGATTTAAGTATGGATGCAATCTACTTGCTTTTTCTACTTTTTCTTCTGGGAACTGTCTTTGGTTTCTGGTATCAGCAAACCCGTGGTCGCATCAAGCAAGCTGCAAGAAGTTCGCAATCAATTACAGTTATAAGGGTGGGAGAAAATCTAGGCGAACGAGCGACTTTGCTTCAATTCTCCAGTGCTTTTTGCACTCCGTGTCGGGCAACTAGAACATTGCTGAGTCAAGTGGTTGGCGATTATCCAGGAATAAAACATATTGAGATAGATGCTGAATCCAATTTAGATTTAGTTAGAGAACTAAAGATAAGCTCCACACCAACTACATTGGTGCTGGATGCCAGAGGGATGGAAATATCGCGAGCCGTTGGTGCGCCCAAGCGATCAGATGTGGTCGCCACATTAAACGCTATTCGTTAAATGCAATCTTTTTGCAATTAGCGTAATTTTGAATCCCCCTTTAAACTATGGACATGTTTTCTTTAGGGACGCAGTACTTCACCAAGAGGCGAGTAATTGATTTTTGCCGTCTCGCTGGTTCACTGTGTAGTTAGTTTCTCTCCTCTCTCCCTCAAACAAACTACTAAGGAAAACAATGTCAACAAATATTTCTCAAAACAGTAAATTGGCAACAGGTCGTGAGATTGATGCTAGAGGTCCTAGATTTGGAGCTCTACTTACCACGATAGTTCTGGCCATCGTTTTAGTTACTCAATCTATTGAATTACTAGCAATCCAAACTGCAGTTTTTGCTATTGGTGCGCTAGTTGGACCACAGTATTCGCCATATGCTTACTTGTATCGCAAATTAGTGCAGCCCAGATTACGAGGTCCTTTAATTACAGAAGATGTTCGCCCGCCTCAATTTGCTCAAAGTGTTGGGTTCATCTTCGGATTAACAGGATTTATTGCACTAGCGCTAAACATTGAACTGCTGTTCATAGTAGCAGTTGCTGGTGCATTGATGGCAGCTTTCTTGAACGCCGCATTCAACTTTTGTCTCGGCTGTGAAATGTACTTGCGTGGAGCCAAGATAATTAACAGGCTTCGTACCAAGTAAATCCCGATAGACTGCTTGCTATGAAAATAGTGAGTGGTTTAATTATCGCAACGCTCCTGCTTTCAGCCTGTAGCTCAGAGCCAGTAGCCCGAACAACTTTTGATCGCTTAGAGTCCCAAACGATGGATTTTGTCTGCCTTGGCGGAGATGAAGAAGTTAAGCGATATCTGATTACTAAGTCGAGAACCAGCCTTGGATCTGTATCCGCAAGCGCCTGTGGCTATCCAAACAGTGAATATGGTCCAATCACAATTATGGCAATTACTAAAGGTGCTGAACAAAGTGAGGTTTTGATTACTGAAGAAGATAGCTTCTGGATTGGGAATGAATCAAGATTTGTTGTCACTGAAACTGGGTGGGAGTTATCTGGACTATTGGGCAATGGGTTTGATGGCAACGAAGGCTTACTAAAGATCAACAAAGTAAATGATAAATGGGTAGCCACAATAGAAGAACTTCCGAAAGCTCATCCAGTTTCAATTCAATCGCTTATGAAAACTAATCTTGATGGTCGCAATTTAACAATTGGAAAACAGTTATCAGCTACAAGTTCATACAAGAAATTTGCAATCACTTACAAGAGTGGGGATCTCACAATTAGTGGAATTATGAATATTCCTAATGGGGAAGGCCCATTCCCAGCATTGGTTTTAGGTCATGGTTATATCGATCCTGCAATCTATACATCTGGAGGAGGTTTAGCTAGAGAGCAAGACTATTTGGCTCGCAATGGTTATATCGTCTTACATTCTGATTATCGAAATCATGCAAGTAGTGATGATGATCCTGAGAACAACATCAGATTTCGACTTGGATATGTGTTAGACGTGGTTAATGCTGCCGTTGCAATGCGGCGCGCCAACCTTCCTCAATTAGACACCTCAAGAATTGGATATCTAGGTAGATCAATGGGTGGGGGAATTGGCTATCAAGCAATGGTTGCTTTCCCGTATGTGTTTGATAGCTATGTTCTTTATGCGCCAACTAGTGCTCATTACGCTGACAATTTCAACCGCTGGGGACGAGTTGCTGCTGACTTTGCGCAAGAAGTCTCTGATACCTATGGACTTCCAGAAGATAATCCTGAATTCTGGGCTGGAATTTCTGCAATAAACTTTTTTGATAACGTGAATGAACCAGTATTGATTCACCACGGAACGTTAGATGACAGTTGCAATATTGAATGGTCGAGACGTGCGGCTGCAGAACTAGCAGCAAAAAACAAAGATGTTACATTGATTGAATATGTTGGTGAATATCACGCATTTTATCGTGATTGGACATTATCAATGGAGCGTACTGTAAAATTCCTAGAACGCACTCTTACTTCTTAAATGCCTTCAGGATTTGTTCCGCTGCACCACTGAGTTCTGCTGGAATAACCCAAATCTTGCTGGCTGTTCCGTTAGCAATTTGCGGTAATTGCTGTAGATATTGATAGGCCAATACTTTTTCATCTGGATTTGCTTCATGTACAGCATTGAAAACTTTGCGAATTGCTTCAGCCTCACCATCAGCTCGCAAAATTGCAGCTTGAGCATCACCTTCAGCACGCAAAATTTCTGCTTGTCTAGCGCCTTCAGCGGTTAAAATCTGACTTTGCTTTTCACCCTCTGCAGTAAGGATTGCAGCACGTTTATCACGTTCTGCACGCATTTGCTTCTCCATTGACTCCTGCACACTTGGTGGTGGATCAATTGCTTTAAGTTCAACACGATTAACTCTTACACCCCACTTACCCGTTGCTTCATCAAGCACACCACGCAGGGAAGCATTGATTGAATCACGGGAAGTTAGAGCAGCTTCTAAATCAAGTCCGCCAACAACGTTACGTAATGTAGTTACAGTTAACTGCTCAATACCTTGTATAAAGTTCTCAATTTCATACGTTGCTGATTTGGGATCAGTGACTTGAAAATAAATTACTGTGTCAATTGAGACAACTAGATTGTCCTCCGTAATTACGGGTTGCGGTGGAAATGAAACAACTCGCTCGCGCAAATCAATCAGGGGTCGAAGGCGATCAATAAATGGAATGATTATTGTTAAACCTGCACCAAGTGTGCGGTGATAACGTCCAAGACGTTCGACGATGCCAGCACTTGCTTGTGGAATGATTCTTATAGACCTAGTTAAAATGACACCAAATATCACGACAAGTAGTACTAAAACACTAAATGACCAACTAAACATAATCAGACCTTCTTTCTTACTACTGCCGTTGCACCTTCAATTGCTACAACCTCAAGTCGGGTTTCTGGGGCAATCAATCCAGATTCACTTCGAGCGCTCCAAACTTCACCACTTAACTTAACTTGGCCAGACAAATCAGTTATCTCAGATAGTGCTATCGCTGGCGCCCCAATGAGTGCTTCAACATTTGTGGCAAAATCCGGTGGACGTTTTTTAAGATGCCTTAAGGCGATTGGCCGCAAGATAAATAGCGAAAATGCAGCTGCAATACCAAACACAATTCCTTGAGTTGCCATATCAAAACCAAGTCCATTTGCTGTCGCTGCCATTAATGCAGAAAATGCTAAAGAAGCAAAAAGCAAATCAACAGTTAACATCTCAACAATCAACAAAACTCCAGCAGCAGCAAGCCACATCCACAACTGCACTACTACCTCCTCAGCCCTGCTGATAATGATACCCGTAATATCTAGTTCTGATATTTTTAGTAAATTCGGACAACTGCGGCGGGAATTGTGGCAAATAAAGTTCAAAAATATGTAGCTAAGAGATTGCGCCGCATCATTGCAAACAGCCCAGATGGTGTGCCGCCATGGTTAGAGGCTGTTGCGGCTGGAGATGATGCTGGTCTGTTTTTGCCTAACGATGCACCTTGGGTTGTTCATGGCGATCTGGCAACTCTGATTGGTGGGATTAGAGCATTATTAATGCAAGCCCTACATCCAGGCACCTTAACTGGTGTTGCAACACACTCCCGCTATGAATCAGATCCACTCGGTCGATTAGCTGGAACCACTAGATGGCTAACGGTAACCACTTTTGGTTCTAAAAAAGCAATCGCTGATGAAGCCAATCGCGTAAATCAAATGCATAACAGGGTTAAAGGTACTTTCCTTACCGGAAAAGGAGATTTAAGAACATATCAAGCCTCTGATCCAGATTTACTGCTATGGGTACACATTGCATTTACTAATTCTTTTTTAACTGCGCACGAATTGTTTGGCAGTGAATCAATACCTGGAGGATCAGATAATTATGTTGCTCAATGGTCTAAATCTGTAAACCAATTGGGTCTAACGGAAACACCTATGTCCAAAATAGAACTGAATCAGACTCTGATGAGTTATTTTGAACGCGGAGAATTAGCGCTCACTGGTCAAACAGCTCGCGTAATTGGATTTATCAAGCGCCCACCACTCCCAAAAGTTGCTTCTTTAGTTTATTTCTGCCTTTATCAGGCAGCAGTTGCTTCCATTCCAAATCCATATCGAGCACTACTTAACCTAAAGCCACTACCGTTGTGGCTTATTCGTCCGATAATGCGGAGTTTTCTTTTAATTTTGGCTTTAGCTATTGGTCCTGAATCTCCAATCGAAGAGGCTGCACTAACCCGATTGCGCCGAATAGGAGCGATACTTTAGGGATTATGCTCTGAAACAACGGCACTAATAAATGTCTGTAAACCATCTAAGTGGGCAACAAGTAAAATCTCGCTATGCGTGAACCTAAAGTGATTCTTTTCTATGCCTTTACACCTATTGCAGATCCCGAGGCAATCCGATTATGGCAAAAAAGCTTATGTGAATCACTTGGATTAAAGGGCCGCATATTGATTTCGCCTCACGGCATAAATGGGACGCTTGGTGGTGAGATTACGAAGCTTAAGAAATACACACGCGCTACGAAAGAATTTGCAGGATTCAAAAAGAAAGATTTCAAATGGTCAGACGGCACTGGAAATGACTTCCCGCGTTTGATGGTTAAAGTAAAACCTGAGTTAGTAACTTTTAGAACACCATATGAATTAGAAGTAACTGCTAGAGGTGTGGTAAATGGTGGAAAACATCTAAAGCCAAAGCAAGTTCACAAATTAGTAGAAGAGCGTGGCGAAGAAGTTGTGTTTTTTGATGGTCGTAACTCGTGGGAAGCCAAAATTGGAAAGTTTAAGAATGCCATCGTTCCAGACACCACGACAACGCGAGATTTTATAGCTGAACTGGAAAGTGGCAAATATGATCACTTAAAGGATAAACCTATCGTCACCTACTGCACTGGTGGAATTAGATGTGAAATTTTGTCGTCATTGATGATTAAGCGTGGTTTTCAAGAGGTGTATCAAATTGATGGTGGCATAGTCAGATATGGAATGGAATACAAATCTGATGGGTTTTGGGAAGGTTCGCTGTTTATGTTTGATGGTCGAATGACTTTGGACTTTAGTGAAGACACAAAAGTTATCGGTCAGTGTGAGGTTTGCTCAGCTCCAACCAAAAATTTCTATAATTGCGCAAGAGATTTATGCCATCGACTCATCTTGCTTTGTGATGATTGTGCAAAATTAGACCCAAACAAAAGTTGCACACATACTGCTCTTGAGGCAAATTCGTCTGAATTAGTTGGTTAATTAAACTTCTGGCGCTAGTTCGCGTTTTTCTTCACCAGGTAGTCTGCTCAGTAGTGTAAAGGAAATTGCGATTATCTGACCAATTAGCAAAACAACCAAAACTGTTCCCACACCAACTTTTCCACCCAATAAAAAACCGATTAGTAATGCAAATGCTTCAATTGAGAATCTGATTTTCCATATCTGAATTCCGGTACGTTTGACTAGTCCTAACATCCAACCATCTCGGGGACCTGGACCCAGGCCACAAGAAATATAAACAGCTGTACCAAATCCAATCAACAATATTCCCATAATTGCAAAAGCAAAATCATAGCCAAGTTCAGTTGGTTTTGGCAGGACTGATGTTCCAATTTGTAAAACAACTGCAAACCAAACTGCATTTGCAATCGTGCCAAAACCGGGCATAACTTTTAGCGGAATCCAAACTAACAAAACTAAACAACTCACTATAAAAAAAGCCCAACCAAGTGGAATTCCTAACTGGACTGATAATCCTTGCGCCAGCACAGTCCACGGCGGATTACCCAATTCTGATTGCACTAACAATGATCCACCGATACCCATAAGTGTTAGACCAAAAAAAAGTATTAGTAATCTTTTTGGAGTTAGTGCCCACAGTGCTGGTGCAGACCATGAAGTTTTCGGCACAGATCGAGCTGGAGCGAAGAGTGATAAGAAAAATTTCAAAAGTTCGTCCCGTTTGTGGTGCCCTGACTAAGTCTAGAACGACCGTGCAAAAAACTGAACACAGACCAAAATCTATTTAGTTAACTCAATATTCACCTTAACGGGTATCAATTTACTTGGATGTATGAGGCCGAAGTGGTTATATTCCATTCAAAATGGAAAGGCAAAAAATCAAATCCATCCTCGCTGAATTCCTGGGGTCATTCTTGCTTGCAGCAACAGTAGTTGGATCAGGAATTATGGCAACTAACTTAACTGGAGACACTGGCATCCAACTAATTATTAATGCAATTGCAACAGTCTTTGTTTTATACACAATAATTACTATTTTCTCTTCTATTAGCGGCGCGCATTTTAATCCTGCAGTTACGCTAAGTTTTTTAATTGATAAACAAATAAAATTAAGGGTAGCAATCACTTATTGGATTATTCAAATTCTTGGATGTATCGCTGGAGTAATAACAGCCAATATTATGTTTAATTTTCAACCCATTGAAATATCAGAACAACTTAGATCTGGTTCAAATCTATTGTTATCTGAAGTAGTGGCAACTGCTGGACTTGTATTGTTAATTCATTCACTAGTTCAACAAAAGCGCAATGCTGTAATCCCATCTTGTGTTGCGCTATGGATTGGTGCCGCTTACTTTTTTACTGCATCAACTTCTTTTGCAAATCCTGCAATTACGATTGCGCGAAGTTTGACAAACTCATTTGCTGGAATAAGTCCTAACTCCATATCGCTATTCGTTCTTTCACAGTTTGTTGGAGCGCTGCTTGGATTAATGATTTCGAGATTAGTAAATTGTAAGGTGGATAACTATGAGTAGAGAGAAGACAACTGTTTTATTTGTTTGTGTTCACAATGCGGGTAGATCTCAAATGGCCGCTGGTTTTATGTCACACCTAGGTGGCAAATCTGTAGATGTTCTTTCTGCCGGAAGTGCGCCAAAAGACCAAATAAACCCGGTGGCGGTTGAAGTTATGGCTGAAATAGGAATCGACATCAGTAACAACCAACCAAAATTGTTAACTCCTGATTCAGTTAAGGATTCAGATATCGTTATAACTATGGGCTGCGGAGATGCTTGCCCGATATTTCCAGGTAAACGTTACGAGGACTGGGTACTTGAAGATCCAGCTGGCCAGAACATTGAAACAGTTCGCAAGATAAGGGATGAAATTAGAACTCGCGTTACCCAGCTTTTGGCTGAG
>Ga0169931_10000614_pt1 | contig 59251 bp, 58 predicted proteins | sample Kivu_15m_20L_FD_129675 | JGI IMG/M metagenome (GOLD analysis project Ga0169931, IMG submission 129675) | Freshwater microbial communities from Lake Kivu, Western Province, Rwanda to study Microbial Dark Matter (Phase II) - Kivu_15m_20L... | ecosystem: Environmental > Aquatic > Freshwater > Lake...
AGCATTACCAAAAGCGGCGCCAGCTTCTCCTTGAGCTGCATGGAACAGCTTAATAAACTCATCTTCACTGCGCACAAGACGCATACCCCTTCCACCACCTCCAGCAGTGGCCTTGATCATCACAGGGTAACCTATCTGGTGAGCGATCGCCAGTCCTTGGGTTTCAGTTTCCACCAGTCCATCACTACCGGGAACTGTGGGAACTCCAGCCTTTTGCATAGTTTCCTTGGCTGTGGATTTATCCCCCATTAAGCGAATTGCTTCTGGTGTAGGGCCAATAAATGCAATTTGGTGGTCTGCACAAATCTCCGCGAATCTGGCATTTTCTGCGAGAAAACCATAACCTGGGTGAATAGCAGTTGCACCCCTGGTTAAGGCTGCTGCAATAATGTTGGGAATATTTAAGTAACTTTTAGCACTAGCTGGTTCACCAATACAAACCGCTTCATCAGCCAATTGAACGTGTAGAGCATTACGGTCAACGGTAGAGTGAATAGCAACTGTGGAAATTCCCATTTCTTCACAGGCCCGGAGAATACGAAGGGCTATTTCCCCCCGATTGGCAATTAAAATCTTGTCAAACTTCATTTTTTAGTTACCATATTACTACCAGTGGATTCACATTTTCTCCCATCTGCTTGAATTGACGCTGTTATATTATATTAATTCCCATGATTTTTATGATCACGGGGAAGAAGAAAATCCCAGAAAATCTTTGCTAGAACTTGTTTACAAAACTTTTCAAAAAACATTTGCCATTGTCAATTTACTATGCTATAGTTTGTTTCTAGGCAACCGTGCGGATGTGGCGGAATTGGTATACGCGCACGCTTGAGGTGCGTGTGGCATTGCCTTGCGAGTTCGAGTCTCGCCATCCGCATAATGCCCTGTTAAAGTTGATTGATTCGAGAAAATAAAAGAGCCACCTTGTCTAGATCTTTGTCCCCAGGCGATCGCTCTACTCCACTAGAGAGGTCAATACCATCTGGGTGGATTTGAGTAAGGGCGGTAAGAACATTATCTGGAGTCAGTCCTCCTGCTAAAAACCAGGGAAGGGAGGGGCGAAAGGATTGTAGGACCTGCCAATCCAAAGTTTTACCCGTTCCTCCCAACTGTTGGGGATGATAAGCATCCAATAAGAATGTGTCCACACAACCGGTGAAGTTAGGGGTAGTTTCTAGCTGTTCCCAGCTCCTTACCCTAAAAGCCTTAATTAGTTCTGTGTTAGGCAAGGCTTGACGTAGTTTCTCACAGAACAGTGGTGTTTCGTCTCCATGTAATTGTACACCGGTTAAACTTGATAAACTGACTACTTTGGTAATTTCAAAAATGGTACTGTTTGCGAACACACCAATTTTATCAATATGGTCGGGTGTGTGGGAAGTAGCTAGGTTAATTTGTTCTATACTGACATAGCGGGGTGAGCTAGGTACACAAATAAAACCCAAAGCAGTTGCACCCAGTTGGGTAATTGCCAGAGATTGTTGTAGTTGAGTAATACCGCAAATTTTAATTCGCATTGAAATAGTAAATTATATAGTGCGGGAGAATTTAGACTCCTTCATTTTACTATAAGCGTCAAAGTGACAAGCAATATTTCTCACCAACAATCTACCAATATCCGTGACTTGTATTTCATCAGCGAATAAATTTACCAGTCCATCCCTTTCTAGACGTCCTAATTCTAGGAGTTCTTCATGGAAATACTGATCAAAATTGATGTGATATTTACCTTCAATCTCCAACTTGCGTAGACAGAAATGAGACATAATAGACATAATTACATCCCGTCTGATCATATCATCTGGAGTTAATTGAATTCCCTTACTGATGGGAACTGCGCCCATTTCCACAGATTGATAGTAATGCTTCAAATCCTTATAGTTTTGAGAGTATGCATTATCTAGCATACTGATAGCAGTGATGCCAAAACCAAACAGTTCAGTTTCTGCATGGGTGGTATAACCTTGGAAGTTTCGTTTTAAAGTACCATTAACCTGAGCGATCGCCAATTCATCATTATGCTTAGCAAAATGGTCCATACCAATAAACAGATATTGGTGACTAGTCAACTGCTCAATAGTCATTTTCATGATGTCTAGTTTTTCTTGAGCGGTGGGTAGAGTAGTAGGGTCAATTTTTTTTTGCACTGGTTTCATCCAGGGGACATAGGCAAAATTAAAGACAACAATTCTGTCTGGGTCAAGAGCAATGGTTTTGGTGAGGGTTTCTTGGAAACTTTGTAAATTTTGGTAAGGTAAACCATAAATTAAATCCACATTCACACTAGAAAAATTGGCTTGTTTAATCCATTCCATAGCATCAAACAGCATTTTTTCTGGTTGAATTCGGTTAACTGCTAGTTGTACTTGGGGGTCAAAGTCTTGGATACCAAAGCTAATGCGATTAAAGCCAATACTTCGCAGAGAGTTAATATAGTCTCTATTGATATAACGGGGGTTAATTTCAATAGAAACTTCCGCATTTGCATCAACAGAGAAATAGCGATTAATAGTTTCCCATAGAAATTCGACTTGACGTATTTCCAGATAATTGGGAGTACCTCCACCCCAGTGAATTTGAAGAACAGGGCGACTTGTATCAATAAGACGAGAAGTGTTTTTTATTTCCTGAGCTAAATTATTCACATAAGGTTCAGCAATCTTCTTGTTATGAGAGATGACCGTATTACAACCGCAAAAATAGCAAGGAGTTTGACAGAAAGGAATGTGGAAATATAAAGACAGGGGGGTATGACGGTGATTAGAATGAGAAATAGCCATTTCCCAGTCTTGAGTTGTAAATGTTTCAGATAATTCTGTAGCGGGTGGATAACTAGTGTATCTAGGAGCGCGAGTGTCATATTTTTGAATCAAGTCCAAATCAAATTTGACACCTGGTAAAACGAAAACCATAAAAACCTCTGAATTATTCTTGCGTGGGAGAAGGATTTACGCATAAGTTAAGGGTTGCTAATTGGGTGAGTGGAATTAAACATGAACTTAGGTTGGGTTGAGGAACGAAACCCAACGCTAACCCATCCTACAAATAATTGTGCCTCCCTACCTAGATCAAACTAGCTGATTATAGTTAGCTTGACCCAACTTGGTCATTAATATAGGTTCCAACTCTTTCACTATCTCCATATTGAGATAGAAAGCATAATTAGCTTCAGCGACAATTTGATCAGCAGTTGTCTCATCCACCGGTACAAGATCCAATGCTTGGCGATACTGGTTTTTAAAAACCTGTTTATCGGGAATTTGCTCGAAATTATAAAACTCAGTTCCCTCATAACCAGAGAGTTGTAAAGCTGACTGAGCAATTTTCTGCAACATTTGTCCACCGGAAAGATCACCCATATAACGGGTATAGGCATGACCTAATAGTAGAGCAGGTTGATGGGTAGAAAGTTGTTGCAGACGAGCAACATATTTTTGAGTAGCTAAGGATGGTTTTAGGTAACTAGGCCAGAGATCACCATAATAAAATAACATATCTTTTTCTAAGGATGGAAGACGATTTAGTTGGGGAAAATACATTACCTTAATTACAGGATGTTGTTGATGTTTAGCAATTGCAGCTTCTAGTTCACCGTAGACAAAATACAGATTGCCCAAAAATTTTCCCAAACATTCTTTGTCTACAATCCCCTTGACGAAACACTTCATAAAACCCACGTTTTCTGCATCCGTATGAGCTTTTTGAGTACCGGAGCGAAGTTTTACCGCTAAGTTATTGCCCATTAGTTTTTCCCTCCAATTTTTGTGCACTAAGAGAGATGAATGGTCTTGCTTGGTTGGAAGCACATCTTTAATAGTCATCATAAAATATTTAACTATGAAACTTCTTGATTAGTTTAAAGATATTCATATTTCTTTAGAGTTTATTGTCGCTCCATCACCTTAGCAGCACAGGGAGAACAAATAGTCCAGCGTTCCAGTTCCCCTGGTGGGGATGGACACTGACATTGGGGACACAAAGGTAAATGACTATCCTGGACTTGTTTAGTCCTGAACCAGTTTTCAAAAACCATTTTAGCTGAAACCACTGGTTGAGCAATTTGACTAGTATAATTAATATTATTGCTCTGTGCTAAATAGCTGGGATGTTCTTGGGGATGTTCACAGACAGTTTCTTGTGTTTGGTTTTGTGCTATTTCATTCCATTGTGCAGTTGAGAATCGAATATCTGTTAAAGCAGGAATTTGCAATTGGCTTAACCGCTGATTTAACTTCAATAGGATAGCATAGCGTCCAAAAGTTAAATTTTGTGACCAAGCAGCACTGGAAGTTGCTACCCACAAAACATGACGCCGTATGGACAGGGGACGAGTTTCCCGAGAGACTTTCGCACCAACAACCTCCGGCCAAAAATTAAGTAACTTGAGCAAAGGTTCTTCTTGACACCTGGACTCTATTTGGAGAATCCCTAGAATTTGATTAACGGATTTTAACGACATTTAGAATTAAAGATCTTGTTTATGATTTTTGACGATTTTTTTGCCCGTTTTACTGATACAGTTGACTATACGGTACAAATCCCAGTGTAAATTTCATAATCTAAATTTCAAGGTGTGGTGTCGAATGAGTCAGAATACCAGAATCAATTCTCATAACCCATTCCCCAAGACTTCCAGGCTTAATCCCATCCTGGCCACAGCACTCAAAAACTTGGAGGTGCGACTAGATGAGGAATTGGTTAGATACAGACGCACCCGTTATAGTGCTCGACCGGTTGATGATAAATATATCACCTCCAATAGTGTAGAGTTAAAAGTCCCATCCGGGGAAGAGGGTGATCCTTTATCAAATCGTTTTTCCCCAGACTCCACCCTAGTTTATTCTCAAGGTGGGAGTTATACGGACACAACCACAAGCTTTCCACCAGAACAAGAAATTTTCGATTCCCCATCTTTGGAGGAAGAATCAGCCTTCCAAGCTCCACCAAAAAAGTTAAACAAAAAGAATTTCAATAAAAACAATAAAAAGAAGTCTAATCGCAGTAAGGGTGGGTTGCTCTCACCCTTGGGTGTTTTTTCTATTTTTCTCATGCTCTTGACCAGCTTAGGTTTCGGTTATGTGCTATTTAATTTACGTAGTCTTTCTAAATTAAGTTTAAGTAAGTTTAACCCATTTAACACTAATCCAGAGATTTCCAGCTCTAACACCTCTGAGAATACAAACAGTCCTGCAGTGAACAATCAGTCTTCAATTGGTTCACAATCACTTACTTCTGTTCCTCAACTTCCTAGGGTGTCCCAGAGAAAAAGTGCAAACAATGGTCAATTACCATCCCCGAGCCAACTTGATTCCCCAGTTAACCAGGTTTCTGGCGTGAAAACCCCTCCAAAATCCACTAATCTTCCTGTTTCTCTCCAATCTAGGTCTATTAGAAATTCTACCCGCCAAAATACATCCTCTCGATCTGGCCTAGGAGTTTCATCTAGTAATCCATCCACCCCCCGATCCAATACCCAATTTGCTAGTATTGATGAGGGAAGAATTAAACGACGAATCAAACAGGAAGTCCCCAGGCAAAACTTACAGCTAGGAGAGGGTTCTAATACAGCAGCACAAGCGGTCAATAATCCCTATTATTATCTGATAACCGATAATGAGAGTGATACTATCTTGAGTGCAGCTAAGGAGGTTGTCCCCGATGCTTATTTGTCACCTAATCAAAAGTACATCTATCTGGGCGCATTCCTAACTCCAGAGGAAGCAAAACAAAGGTTACAGCAACTAGAAGCTAGGGGAATTAAGGCTCGCTTACGAAATTAATCTTTTCTCTCTTACTGGAGTTATCTTGATATTTATTTTTACACAAGCTCTTGACCTCAATAAAGCAGCTTTGTAAACTTGTTGATAAAGCCATTGTCTTCCAAATAAAAAACACACAAGCAGGAAAAAATTATGGGATTATTTGATAGGTTAAAAAGAGTAGTTAGTGCCAATCTGAATGATTTAGTCAATAAAGCGGAAGATCCAGAAAAAATGCTGGAACAGGCCGTCTTGGAAATGCAGGAAGACCTGGTGGAGCTTCGTCAAGGGGTAGCACAAGCTATTGCTGCCCAAAAACGCACGGAAAAACAATATAATGATGCTGTTAGTGAAGTGAATAAGTGGCAGCGCAATGCCCAGTTGGCTGTACAAAAAGGAGATGAGAACCTGGCACGTCAGGCTTTAGAAAGGAAGAAAAGTGCTAATGAAACCTCTATAGCTCTCAAAACTAGTTTAGACCAGCAGACTAATCAGGTAGACACTCTTAAAAAAAACCTGATCCAATTGGAAAGCAAAATTGCTGAGTACAAAAACAAAAAGGACATGCTCAGGGCGCGGATTACTGCTGCTAAAGCTCAAGAACAGATTGGCTCGATGGTTACTAATATGAATAGTAACAGTGCCATGGCTGCTTTTGAGCGAATGGAAGAGAAAGTTCTCATGCAAGAAGCTCGTGCCCAGTCTACAGCGGAATTAGTAGGTGCGGATTTAGATAGTCAGTTTGCTCGTTTGGAAGGTAGTAGTGATATTGATGATGAATTGGCAGCTTTGAAAGCTAGTATACTATCGCCAGCTCCTACACCTAAAGGAGAACTACCTCCTGCTGAACCCGTAGATGCTGAATTGGAAGAGCTGAGAAAACAACTGGATAAATTATAATTGACATAATTGACTCTCCCCATCTGACTTTTCGGGTAGTAATGACCAGTTTAGAGTAAACTGGTCTGTAGGTTAACTTGTAAATAATGGTATGGAGAACTTTATGAGTAAGGGTGTAATAACTATCACTGATGCTGAATTTGCATCGGAGGTTCTAGCTGCTGATCAGCCAGTATTAGTCTACTTTTGGGCTCCCTGGTGTGGTCCTTGTAAATTGATGACTGGATTGATGAATCTAGCTGCGGAAAAATATAGCGATCGCCTGAAAATTGTCAAGATGGAGGTGGATCCAAATCCGGATAGCGTCAAAACCTATCAGGTAGAAGGTGTACCTGCATTGAGACTGATTGCATCTAAAGAATTAAAAGCTTCTACGGAGGGGGTGATCGGGAAGGAAAAACTTCTTGGTTGGTTGGATGAGAATTTAAATAATTAACCACTCCGTTGTTTTTTGTTAGTTCGGTTATTGCCATGTCCAAAAATAAAATCCGATTTGCACAACGTTTACAACCTTTACAGTCTAATGTATTTTCGGATATGGATACAGCTAAGTCTTTAGCTATAGCTGCGGGACAAAAGTTAATTGATTTATCCCTAGGATCTTCTGATTTACCAGCAGAAAATCATGTGATCCAGGCGATCGCCCAGTCCCTGCATGATCCTGGAACTCACGGTTATTTACTGTTTAAAGGTACTCAAAGATTCCGTCAAGTAGCAGCTGAGTGGTATGAACAGAAGTTTGGTATTCCCATAGACCCAGAAACAGAGGTTTTACCATTAATTGGCTCCCAGGAAGGAACTGCGCATTTACCCCTAGCAATTCTTAATCCTGGAGATTTTGCCCTATTGTTGGATCCGGGTTATCCTTCCCACGCGGGTGGAGTGTATTTAGCTAGTGGGCAAATCTATCCCATACCATTAACACCAACAAATAACTTTTTACCCGTACTAACTGATATTCCTCCAGCAATTGTGAGTCAGTCTAAAATGATGGTTCTAAGTTATCCTCACAATCCCACAGGTGCGATCGCCCCTTTATCCTTTTTTAAGGAGGCTGTGGAATTTTGTCAACAGCATAATATTGTCCTAGTACATGATTTTCCCTATGTGGATTTAGTCTTTACCCAGGGAGAAACAAATGATTCCCAATCTTTAGCTCCTTCAATTTTGCAAGCAGATCCAGAGAAAACCATCAGTATAGAATTCTTTACCTTATCTAAATCCTATAGTATGGGTGGTTTCCGCATTGGTTATGCCATTGGAAATGCTCAATTAATTCAAGCTTTAAAGCAAATAAAGTCGAGTATAGATTTCAACCAATATTTAGGCATTTTAAATGGAGCGATCGCCGCCTTAACTGGTGACCAAGAAAGTGTTAAAAAAACGGTTGACATTTTTCGGCAAAGGCGAGATGGATTTATCAAAAGTCTATACAATAAGGGCTGGGAAGTAGAGATTCCAAAAGCCACCATGTATATTTGGGCAAAACTACCTAACAGATGGAGTAACAATTCAATTAAATTTTGTACGGAATTAGTACAAGTAACAGGGGTAGCTGTTGCTCCTGGGGTAGGGTTTGGTCGAGGTGGGGAAGGATATGTACGTTTTGCATTAGTACAAGAAATGGATATATTGGAGAATGCAGTAGAGAAGATTGCCAACTTTTTAATGTAGTTTCGCCACCATTTCAGCACGAGCAGAAACACCCAACTTTTTAAACATTCTTTTAAGTGACTGCTTAACCGTGTTTTGACTAATCCAAAGTTGGCTGGCAATTTCCCCATTTGTTAACCCCTGAGCAACTAATTTGGCAATTTCTAACTCCCTAGCAGTTAGAGGACATTCAGTAATGGGTTTAACCATATTCCACTTAGCTTGGAGAGTGGCGATTTTTGCTGATAAATGGATACATAAAGCACTTAAATCAGCCAAATCATTATTGTTAAAGGGAGGACTACCAGGATCTCGGGCAAAATTAAGAGTTCCCACCAGTCTACCATCACAAACTATGGGGCCTGTCATCACGTGTTCATGGCGAGTACAAAAATTTTTCCAGTCTTCTGGAGCCAAGACTAACAGTTCATGGGTAGGTGCATGACGTTCTACAACATAACTTCCTACAGGATTGGCCTCCAAACAAACCGCAGGAATTTCTGGAATTTCCATTCCCGTCAAGAACTGGTGTTCTCTAAAGGAAATACCCCAATGGTGCACACCAAAATGTAAGCTGATAGTTTCCATAAGAGCTTGTTGTAATTCCTGCTCAGTTTCAACATGGGCTATTGCTTCAAAAATAGAGTGGAGTGTTTTAGCCATAAAAGTACCCAGTTGGGGACTATGCGAACCTAAAGATTAACTATATTCTAATATTATAAATCACAAAAAGCTATTATCAGCCAGAGGACAAGCATCATGACAGTCACTCAAATCTCTGCCCAAGAACTTTTCCGGGCTGCATATCAAAATCGTTATACCTGGGATGAAAATTTCCCCGGTTACACAGCAGATATCACTTATAAATATGAGGGTCAGGAATTCACTGGCAAAATTCGTATTGATGCCAATTTCAAATGGGAAGTTACCCAAGTAGAAGATGAAGCTGCCAAAAAGGCAATTGACAGTCAAACTTGGGAAATTGCTGTCCATCGGGTAAGGCGCACGTTTGCCCAAACACATGGAGAAAATACCTTTACCTATGGTGGGAAGGATTCCACTGGTGCGGTAGAAATTATTGTTGGCGGAAAATCAGCTGGTGATAAATATAAAGTTCGCAATGATGTAGTTACTCTTGTTCACCGTCATATTCATGGAGTTGTTGTGACTATTAACACTTTCAGTATTCACGAAACGGAAGCGGGATATCTATCTCATACTTATGATTCTGTGTATCACGATCCCAAGACTGGAGAGCAAAAAGGTGGTCGTAGTGAGTTCACGGATGAATATGAAAAAGTAGGCAATTATTACATTCTCAACCGTCGAGAAATCCGCACAGAAACCCCAGCAGGTATGTCAATTCAAGAATTTGTTTTCGCTAATCTGGAGTTACTGGGTTAGACGGGAATTTGTGGGCTTGTGGCCGTGGTAAATTGCGGCCCACCCCTATCCTACCCTTTGAGAATCTAAATATTTAGATAATAAACCAATAAAAACTCCGGGGGTTTCTAAATGGGGTAAAATGCCTGTATCAAGCACCTGCTGAAAATCTTTAATTGCCATTTTATTTAAACTGGCTAATCTCCTCCCTAAACTAATATTAGTAAACTGGGCCTGTTCACCCCAAAAAAATATGGTAGGCACTTGTAATTGAGGAATATATAAACTCAGATCAAAATAAAGATTCCCCTTCAAGAATGACAAGGCTGAATATTTACCATCTCTCTTTTGTGCAGAAGTTAAATAGGCCTGCACTATCTCTTGTGACAATCTTTGTGATTTGACAAATAGGAAGTTTTGTAGAAAATTGGTTACAGCTAGTTCATTTTCTGCGCCCAACCCATAAATCAAACTGTCAACAAAGGGTAAGTTAATCACTGGAAGCGGTAATCTCCTACTCGCACCTTGACCAAAATCATTAAAACCCGCAGGACAAACTAAAAATAACTGCTCAAAGGTTTGTGGTTCGGAAATTGCAATGCGAATCATCAAAGCTGCTGTTAAGGACGAAGCAACTACCGTTACAGTATCCGCACAAGTCTGGTGAATAAACTCCTTAATGGTGGTCAAATAATCAACAATTTGATAGTCTCTGACAGGATGATCGGAATCTCCCCAACCAATTAAATCCGGTGCCAAAATGCGATATTTATGGGCAAAAGCTGGATAAACCTTAGACCACTCAAAAGCAGAAGCACCACCGCCAAAGTTGTGCAAAAATAGTAAGGTTGGTAATTTGTCAATTCCCTCAATATCCCAAGGTTCACTGGTCTGGGTATAGTAGACCATTCTACCCAAAGAAGTGTCAACTTGTTTTTTACCAAAGCCACACGGATGGAATTCTAACATAGACCGTTATCTCCTAAAATCAGTCTCGACTAATAGGTACAAGTTGATGCAGGTTATCACCATGAATATGGTAAGCTGCACCAAAACCAATTACAAATCTTCCTCCCGTTGGAGTCAGCTGAAAAACTCGAAAATCAGCCAATCCTTTCAAAACCTCTATAATTGTGCCAAATCTTGCCTGAAATTGATTGACTATTTCTTGCCATTTGCTCGATTCTCTTTCCAGTAAACTGGCTCTACAATCAAAATTTAAACGCCGACGGGCGAAAATATTAGGACTTTCACCCTCATCCTCAATAAATAAAACACTCACATCTGGACGAGACTCAATATTAATAGTATGAATGGATAAACCACTTACATATATGTAAATGTTTTTTAATTCATCCATAACAAAGGGAGCATAGCTAGCATTAGGAATCCCCTGGTCACTAACCGTAGCAATTATGATGCTAGAAAATTGCTGATGAAAGTCCTCATAGTCAGATTGAATTTTTGCCCAATCGCTCATAGATGTAGTCCTATCTATACTATTTATATGGGAGAAGAAATTGCCCGATTCCTGCAAGAGTAATCTAAGGTTGCCATCGGAAAGATCATGTAGTATGATACGGTATAAAGTATATAATACAGATAATAGAGTTGTTAATCATTATGAATGACAAAAAATCTAATCAATGGGATTTGTGTAGATTCCTTAAAACCCTTACTTATTTTGAGGTATTTCCCCTCCTGAACTGGATACAAAACATTCTACAAAATCGTCCTACAAACCAACAAGATCAACCAACAGGGAGAATACAAATGGGTGTAATTTTGGTAGCGGGTGCAACAGGTGGTGTAGGTAAAAGGGTGGTAAAAAAATTATTAACCCAAGGTTATAGGGTACGCTGTTTGGTCAGGGATATAGAGAAAGCAAGGGAAATTTTGGGCAATGAAGCAGATCTGGTGGTGGGAGATATTACAAAACCAGAAAGTCTCAATGATTTAGTTATGAGTAATATTCAAGGTGTAGTTTGCTGTACAGCAGTGCGAGTACAACCGGTGGAGGGAGACACACCAGATAGGGCAAAATATAATCAAGGGGTGAAATTCTATCAACCAGAAATAGTAGGAGACACACCAGAAAATGTAGAATATAAAGGGGTGAAAAATTTAATATTAGCTGCCAAAAGATATTTACCAACCACCGGAGAAAAAATCATCTTTGATTTTACCCAACCATCATCAGATATCAAAAATATTTGGGGCGCCTTAGATGATGTGGTCATGGGTGGAGTTAGTTCCAGTAATTTTTACATATTAGAGAAAAGTGCAGTCTTTAATGGCAATGTTTCCACGGCAAATTCGGGAGGTTTTGCTTCCGTAAGAACTAAAAACTTTTCCCCTGCAATTAACCTATCCGGTTTTACGGGGATCAGATTAAGAGTTAAAGGTGATGGACAACGTTATAAAATACTTTTAAGAACAGAAACAACCTGGGATGGCATAGGTTATAGCTACTCCTTCGATACCATAGCAAATACATGGATAGATGTTAACATTCCCTTTGTCAATTTAGTGCCGGTTTTTAGGGCCAAAACCGTAAAAGACTGTCCCAAAATCGATGAAAGTAAAATTTGTTCCGTGCAATTAATGTTAAGTAAGTTTGAATATGATGGTGGGTTAAATCCTAAATTTACCCCCGGTGCATTTACCCTAGAATTAGAATCCATTCAGGCCTATGGTGGTGAAGGTGTATCCCAATTCGTATTGGTTAGTTCTGCAGGTGTAACCCGTCCAGGGAGACCGGGAATTAATTTAGAAGAAGAGCCACCCGCAGTGAGATTAAATGACCAACTAGGAGGAATTTTAACCTGGAAGTTAAAAGGAGAAGATAGTTTAAGAGACAGCCAAATACCTTATACAATTATTAGACCCTGTGCTTTAACAGAAGACAGGGGAGGAAAAGAATTAATAGTAGACCAGGGTGATAATATTCGCGGTAAAATTAGTCGAGATGATGTGGCAGAAATTTGCCTTCAATCATTACAACAACCACAAGCCAAAAATATTACCTTTGAGGTAAAACAGGGCGAAAATAATGTTGTCTCTCTCAACTGGAGACAGTTGTTCTCCCAATTACAACCGGACAAGACTAGTCCCTAATAATATGCTATTTGTGGTTGATGGGACTCAGTATAGGGCGATCGCTCAATAATTACAGCGACCAAAGCTGTCTATTGTGTTGATTTTTTGTTAAAAATGGTTTATATATAAACCGGATTCGAGATCAGGACGACTTATAGAATGACCTCCGAACAGACAATTAGACGTTCCGATATATTAAATACCCAAGTCATCACCCGCGATAACGGCAAAAGGTTAGGTATCGTGAGTCAGGTGTGGGTAGACATTGACCAAAGAGAGGTTGTGGCCTTTGGATTACGAGATAGCCTGATTTCTATTTCTAGTCTACCTCGCCAAATGTATCTCAGTAGTATCAACCAGATCGGTGATGTGATTTTGGTTGATAATGAAGATGTCATTGAGGAGATTGACGTAGAAGCTCTCAGTAACTTGATTAACTGGGAAGTGATTACAGAAACTGGAGAAGTATTAGGTAGGGTAAGAAGCTTTAAGTTCAATGGTGAAAGTGGTAAAATATCCTCTATAGTTATCGCTTCCCTGGGATTACCCCAAATTCCAGAACAACTGTTAAGTACCTACGAAATTTCTATAGATGAAGTAGTCAGCACCGGGCCCAATAGACTGATTGTATTTGAGGGTGCGGAAGAAAGAGTTAACCAGTTGAGCGTGGGAGTTTTAGAACGTTTAGGTATTGGTAAAGCACCCTGGGAAAGAGACTCGGACGAGGAATATGGTTATTCTGCACCGCGAGCTGTTTCTCCTGCTAACCAATTACCTAGTGGAGTACCGTTGGAACCACCTAAACCTAAGATTCGCACTCCCCAACCGATAGCGCGAGAACAAGAAGAGTGGAGTCCAGACTATGTAGAAGAGGAAATCAGACCTCAGCGCGAGGTTATGCAATCCCGTGCCTACGAGTCTATACAATACGAGGAGGAAGAAGATAATTGGAGCGAAACAACTGACAAAGACGCCTATCAAACACCAGCTAGTCCAAAACCCACATCCCAACCTTACAGTAAAACCTATGGTCAACAGTATGAGGATGATGAGGACTTAGAAGGTGATGCTTGGTTAGATGTACCTAAACCGGTGAACATTCCCAAGAAGGTTAAGGAAAGACAGGTGGAATACGAGGAAGAAAGCTGACCAAAAGAATGGGAGACAAGCTCCGTCCTTATGGACGGATTCTCTTGTTCGCTGAAACTACAGAGTTTGCCATTTTTACTAAATCGCTTAAACTGCCCGCTTTTAATCCAATAGTGTAATGCACTCCTTTTTCTCTCCATGTCAGGTTAGCATCGGAGCAGTTAGCACCACATTTAAAATCTTCAAAATAAGCTTTTTTGTTGTTGTTTAGGTTTACTTCTTTTCCTACAGGTTTGGGGGTATTACTACTAACTAGCTCTGCACTAATAGCACCAAAACGACAAGCTGTTCCCCCACTACAATCGGGAGTGAATCCTAGTAGGATTTGGTATTTGTTTTTGGTTACCGTTTCCACAATTGAGTAAAGTGGGGGCTCATTTTTCCCAATGGGAATATGGGTTGGTAATAGAATATTGATTTGGGTGGTTTTCTTTAATTTAGATAGAATTGGTTGAAAAACCGGATTAACCTGGGATTTTTTGCCCTGAATTGGCTGTTTTGCTATTATCTGGTGCTGGTAGATTCCTAGTGCTGGGGTGAGCAGTACAAACACGGTACATAATGGACTAATATGCTTGATTGGAAATTTGGAATTCATCATGGTTATTATGTCTATACTCTACTGAATCTTTTGTTGATGTAATGAGTCTCCGTTTATTTAGAGTGGGGAGAAGTCAATATTATAGTTTTAATGCACACCACAAAATGGGTCTCGTTCCCTATCGATTTCATTGGGTTGTAATTCCAATTCACTATAGTAAACACATCCTGGTTGTTGTAAAGATTCCAGACTATGGGATATCCAGTAGGGAACTGCTCCTGGGTGCATTCTTAATATTCCCTTACTATCTAGGGTGACATAGTATTGACAAGGGTAATCCGTAGAGATTTCTGGTTTGCTAAGGGATCCAATACGGATCCATTTTTTAGTTTTGGTCAAACTATCGGTTTGACAGATATAGAAATTATGTTGACCATTTTGGGGAAATGGTGGTAGAGGACTACTAATTAATCCCTTTCCAGTTTCTTTGCTTCCATCTTGTAAGTAATGAAACGTTTCTAATATCTGATTTTGACTGTTGTCAACTGCAAAGACTAAATGATAGGCATCCGGTTGATCCACTGTAGCAGATTCTAGGACATTGATAGCAATATAACCATCTTTTAAATTGTCATAATCGCCTATAAGGGCAATATTCCATTTTAATTTTCCATCAACAAATATATCAGAACCAGTTGAATGGGAGTCAATGACAGAATTGATATCAATTCCTGGCACATCTATTAAATAATGGGGACTACCTTGACAGAGTAAAACAGTAAATTGGAGAGTTTGGTCAATTTCAAATTGGACTTGAATTTTTTTAAGAAATTCAGCTTCTTCCATCCTCAAATTTTCCATGAGAGTTTTACCATCAAAACTACCCCAAAGACGTAATTCCCCATCTTGGTAATCTTGACGATAGATGATATTAGTTAATTGAATACCTTGCCAAGTTGTTCTTACTTTAGCGACACTTTCCCAAGGGATAAGTTGATAGAGTTCTTGTCCAGCATTAAAAATAGATAATAATTCCTGAGTTTGGGTTTTGCGCTTGAAGTTGCAGGGTAAATAATAAAATAGATTTTTCACATCTATTTCCAGCTGATTTGCTCCCTTGCGCAGTAAACTTTTAGAAGCTTCAGGATCAAATCTTAACCTTCTTAATTTTTCCGCGTAACAAGCACCAGCAGAAGTTGCTAATTTAGTAAATTCTAGGACAAAAGTAATCCGTTCGGGATTCCAGATAAAGTAGGGAGATTTGCTAAATTCTTGGTAAATTTGGGTTTTCACCAAATCCAGATTACAAGTTTTACCTGAGAGAATTAGCCAATCTACTTTTTCATCTCCATTTAAACGACTTTCCATCAGTCCTTTGGCGATTCCTATGGCTTCTCTAATACTAGAAATAGCACAACGTTGAAATTGTTGGGCGTTTATAGTTAGGTAAATAGAATCAGCACCAACCAGTTGAAATTTCACACCACTTTGTAAAAGCAACTCGCTAATTTCTTGCTCATTGAGGGTAAAGGTTAATAAACTATCTTCAGCTCCTTTCTCCCCTAATTTTAATTTGGCGGATTCTGCATATTCCCACAGAGTATAGAAGGTTTGGAGACGTTGAGGAGCTTGTTGCCATCGAGTTGGTAAGACTTTTTCAGCGGTGTCTAAAGCGTCTTTGAAAGCAACATCCCCTTCTGGATTCTCTTTGTCCACACATTTTAATAAACTGCCACTTTTAAATTTGCCGTCTTGTAAAAAGCGCTCGTTGAGTTCTGAATTAATTAAGTCTTCTAGCTTATCACTGGTTATATCGCCATCGGTAACCGCTGTTAATAAAAAATCAGCCAGGGCAATTTTTAACAATCGAAAAACTCGTAAAGTGATTAATTCCCCACCTAATTGTAAATGTCCTGAAGAACCCAATAATTTTGGTGTCAGTTTATAATAACGTCCTCCCAAACCTCTATCCTCACTATTGGCAAAAACAGGAGTTTTATCTTCTAGGGTGAGTTTGATTAATGCTAGGTCCGTTGTACCTCCACCAATGTCTAATACCAGAACATTTTGGGACCAGTTATTTTTTTCCTGACGACAACGGGTTTTAAATGATTCAATACCAATATTCAAATTACCACCAAATTCTCGCCATAAAAAGAATATGGCTACGGAAACAGCTTCGTCATAGGCCGTTTGCACATCATCTAACCCTAATTCCTCTACTAGTGCTTTAATCTCCTTTCGCACCACCGGAGGAGCAACTGTGGGATAGGTGACCACCGCTGTCAAAAAGTCCCCTTGAGAAAATCTTCTACCTGCACGTTGACGATAGTCTTCAGTTAATTCAATTAGGTGTCCCCACGCTGCTTGAATTAATTGGTGAACTTCAATGTTATTATTTTCTAGATCATTTTTTTCTCCCTCATTTATCACCACAGGAAAAGTCCGATTTTGCCCAAAATATCTTTTTGGTGAATGATGAAATCTACTAATAATATCTTTAAGTGAATTAATTGTACCCTGGGCGATCGCCTTTTTGCGGTTATCTCTTGCAGCTCTACCCATTTGCAATTTCAATGGTTGTATTTTACAGATTTCTATTTCACTAGGAATTTCTGTTTGTCTTCTATTAAAATCCAAAACCACTGGAATCAAATTTTGCGACTCTAGGGTAGGAACGCGAAAAACCTCATGATATATTTGATAGAGTTTTTTACTGACAGCGCGACGAAATCTTTCACTGTTTCCCAAACATAGTTCAATTTGACGAAGAGCTTCTAGAAATTTGTCTTTATGGTCGTTTTCAAAAATTTCCCCTATTGTTTCTGGTGTAATTTCCAAATTCCTACTCAGATTAACCAGGAATTTTTCCCATTCGTTCCCACCAATATCTGGTAGAGCTAAATGGGGAGGTGAGTTTAACCATTCCCCTAACCGCTGACGCAGTCTTACTTCTTGTTCTCTGGGTAGGGTTTCTGCAATTGGCACTTCAATAGGGTCAAACAATGTTACCGTAGAGTTAGAAGTGCCAAAATCCACTGCTAACCAACCCGGAAATCTCTTGTTAGAGTCTTCATTTAGTTTTTCACTTAGTTTCTGACTTAATCGGTTAAGGTAAGTGTCCAGTTCAAAATTGTTCATAGTTTATTTGTTATTGGTTTTTATTGTCACTACATGTAAAACTACTTTAAGTGTACTCATAGATATGTTGCTGGTCAATAGATGCAATATCACTAAGAATTTCCAACCAGGTAGGTATGGTCAATTCTAAGGTTGTGTCTCCAGCAGCAATATATCTAAGTAGTTCTTCTTTTTTCAATAAGTTTTGCAAACTGGGGATGATTTGATCTAAGATTCCCTCCAATTCTAAATTTATCTGTCGGTTTACTTCGCTTACATATTGAATCAAATGTAAACTAGCACTAGTAATAATTTCATCTCTTAATCGTAAAATAAAAACTTGGTGATTTGTACTGCTAGACAAATATTGACTTCTTTCCACAGACCAATCAAATACTTGTCCTGTATCATGCTTCTCATCCTGTTTGGCTAGGGGAAATATATTTTCCGGTATTATGGGTTTATCTTGATTCTCTATTTCCTCAATAATTGCCTCCTTCCATTGATTTGGTTTTGATGCTAACAACAGTCTATAGAATAGGTCTGCTGCTTCTGCTCCAAACTTATCTTCCATCAATTCTTCCAGTTCGGGATTGAGCGCTAATTTTTCTGACCCCAATTCTGACTCCAAATTGATGGTATTAGTTAATTTGACCAATAAATCTATTACAGATTGCCTAATACAATCTCTAGCAAATTTTTCCATATCTTTAATAGTTTGGGCGAAAACGGGATAGAAATCATCACTTTTCGTGGGCAATGTATTATTAACCTTGGTTCCACGATCTGCACGATCAAATAATTTCCCCGCTGCACCTTTAGATTCTACCAAAGCAATTCTACCACTTTGCAATTTATTAAATAATAAAGTCCACTGATTCCAGCTGAGAATTTGATAAGTTAACTCATCTTTGATAATACCACTAACTACTAAACCACGTCTATCTTTTAGAGGTTCCTTACCCAAATCCCTACGAAAATTGCGGTAGAGTTTGTCCAAACTCTCAATGGACAATCGCAAATCAACTAGGGCTTGACTATCAGCAGCAGGTACGCCCTGGGCCTGAATTTCAGCCACAATATCTTTCAATTGTTCCTGTTGTTGACGAATAAGATCCGCCGCTCTGCGAGTATCTTCATATAACTGTTTTAACCCATGGGTATTCACATGATTTTGAATCAATTCCCTTAACTTGCTCACACCTCCATCCCGAGCAAAATAATCCAATTGTCTACCCAAAATACTGCGGGAATCCTGGCTTAATAATTTCTGGCTTAACCTCCCCCATTTTTCTTGTAATTTTTTTGGTCGTTCCAGATAATCGGGATAATCTATATTTGCCAAAAATTCATCCGAACCAGCTTTCACCTTAGTTGAACGTTTGGATAATTCCGCTAACCCCAACAATGGCGATAATAGAACAATTCTGTCATCTTCACTGGTAAAAGCTCTCCCACTATCAATAATAGTTTCCAAAATTTTTAAATTTTCTAAAACTACTTCAGTTTCTAAAGCTTTATCATGGTATTCCTCAGCAATTAGACTGTCTAAAATCCTTTCCCCCCCCTCATTCTCTAAAGGTAATTGATCGAAACGTCCTACCCCTACCAAAATTAAATCCTTTAAATCTTGACCTGGACGCTGCTGCTGCATCATCGTAAATATCTTATTGGCGCGATCGCTCCCTGGGGATTTGCCATTTAATAGCACCAAAATAGTTTGTACCTGAGCTAATTCTCGTAAAGAAAGAAAAGTATCTCTAGCACCGGAATTGGCTGCACCCAACCCAGGAAAATCCAACAAAACAAATTCTTCTGCTCCGGTCAAATCCCAAATTTCCCTAGATATTCTCACATGAATATCCACTCTTCGAATCAAGGGAAAACTATTTTGTAATAATTGGGATGGCAAAATTTGTGGTGCTTTGGGCAATCGAATATGAGCTGGAGGTAGATCCTCAAATCGTAACGTTTGAATTGCCATAGGCAATTCAACTAACTGTAAACCATTTTTAGCAGTTTTGGCATCAATAGTATAGGTTTTATCACATAGAGATTCACCATAAGCTTGATAAGAACGTAAAAATAATACTAACTCTCGTAATAAATAGCGCAATTCCAAATTATTAGAGCTTTGCCAAGCTTCCTCACACCAAGAAGAAATATCCTTACCAGTTTTAATTTTACCAACCTGTAAAGTTGGTAACCCAGCAGCAACCGCACGGCGATTAGCTTCCGATAACATAAAATGTAAACATTCGTTCACACCTTCATGGGATAAATACTCAACACTATAACTAGTTACTTGAGTAGTACTAAAATTCTCCTGTGGTTGAATATGAATAGCAGTGACATTTCCCGTCGTAGGATTTTCACTAACTGGTAGAGCATCCGCATAACCAATTAAACTACCCAATAACAAACTTTTGCCACTGCTAAACTCACCCATCACACCAATTTTCACAGCAGAGTTAGCCATTTCCACTGTTTTTTCAGCAGCACCTCGTAACTGCAGTAAACATTCATCTAAACGGGAGGGAATCCAATCTTCCTGCTCAGACAGATGGAGAGGTACAGAGTCAATTTTACGAAGGATAAATTCAGCGTAGTCTTGAAACCTGGTTAATTTGTCTAGTTCCATATTAGTCTTTTTAATCTGAGTGAAACTCTATTGAATTCGGGATTCCTCCCATTTTATCCATCTTACTGAAGTTTGGGAGGTCTTTTCCAACTTTCAGTTAAGGTTGAGGGTTTGGCGAGTTCTTGAACCGAGAAAGATGAACCCTATAGACATATTTTCCTTTGGATAGATTTCCCACATATACCTTGTACTCTCCAGGAGACCAAAATCCAGTCATTTCCGGTTGATTTCCGTCTGGTAACATACAGAAACGTCCACCCGGACCATCAACTAGTAATGTGGCTTTTTCTTCCCCTTCTAGTGTCAGTCTCAGATAGGGTATGGGTTCTTTGACCACAATAATTTGATTGGGTTGGCTAGGAATAAGGCCACAGTCCCTTTTAACTCTTGCTAGGGAATTACCACTAATAACTAGTGGATCCGGAGAAAGTTCCTGTTTAATCTCGATAACTCCCTGTTGTGCTATCACACCCTGGTTCCATGGCAAACCTATGAGGAGGTTAACTGTAAGAAAGGTTAGTAATCGTAGTGTTTTCATTTTCACCTGTGCATCCGTAAACACTTGGATAGAAATTCTGATTAATTTGACCAAACTACTCAAGTTTTGTTCCCGGTTTTACCGTTTTAGGTACATTATTAATTGAACTATCCTGATATAACAAGGGACAAATGGAAAATCCTAACTGTGGAGTGAGATTCTGTTGACCTTCTCCCCTATTCAATTGTAGATTTATATGTACATGTAAATTTACAGGGGCGATGATAAAACATCATGAGTTCTCAACCACAAGAAGAATGGAAACGTCGCATCCAAGAGTTAAAAAATGATATATCCGATTGGTTCAGGGATGATGAAAGGGAATAAAAAAACGACCAACCCGTCTGTACAAAGAAGAATGGATAATCAATCTAGTCCGTCTCCTCAACCACAAAAAACCAAATCCCTAGCCCTACCAGCAAGACGTTTGCTCGCTTGGTTAGCAGAAGTAACCTTAGTGACAGCTAGTGGAGTGATTCCCTTTAGTGTTGGGGCCTATATTAATTCCCAAACCGATTTACAAAGAACACCTTTAAATCCAGTTTTAGCAGGAATAGAAAGAGCGATCGCACAGCCATTGGCCCTACCGGTTAATTATGGCATTCGCAATGTAGCCAGTCCCACCAACTTTTTATGGAGTATAGGGTTGTTAACACCTATTACTCTTGGAGGTTGGCAATTATATTTATTAGCCACAACAGGTAGCACCCTTGTCAAAAAGAAGTTAGGAATCAAGGTAGTTAACAAAGAAGGGAAACCCCCCGGTGTTAAAGCCATTATCATTCGTGAGGGAATAGGGCGTTGGGGTATTCCAGTGAGTATAGCTTATGTGTTGTGGCGTTATAGTTTTGCCTTTCCTAACCTGGAACTATTTACATTTTTAGTTCTAGTAATGGTAATAGCAGAAAGTATAGGTATTAATTCTCGCAAACACCCTCGTGCCATCCATGATCAGTTAGCTGATACATACACCCTAGATATTAATATAGCAATCCCTGGTGAACAACTAACAGAAAGTTCCCCATCTCACCCCATCACCAATTTTACCTTTAACTTTCCCCCCAATCTGACTTTGATTGTAGCCGGTGCAACGGGTATGATAGCCCTATTATCAACCCTGGTGGGTACACAAATATATATTCAAAACCAAGCCAATCAAAGACAAACCCAGCTGGTAAACAATCAAAACTTCCTAGAACTGAGCAAACAAATTAACCCCCAGTCTGGTACTAGCATTGAGGAACGCCAACGAGCAATTCTTGCCATGGGTGGAGTTAACGATCTCCAGTCAATCAAGTATCTAGTAGATTTACTGACTAAAGAAACCGATTCCAGCATATTGAATACTATCCAACAAGCATTATCCAATATAGGAATCACATCCATACCGGAACTAAAACGGGTCAACCAGTTCATTGGCAAAGAAATCAAATCCGGTGCTATTTCTGGTAGCGTGGGGGAACAACTGTTAAACATCAACCAACAGACCATCAACAAAATATTAGCCATTTATAGTGGTAAAACTCACGACTTAGACTTAACGGAGATTCAATTAGGTCCACAAAATGCCGAAGAAAATTCTCAATTTCAATTAGTACTAGAAAATGTAGATTTATCCGGGTTGATATTCAAATCTGCCAATCTTAACCAAGCTAGTTTTAAAGGCAGTCGTTTTCGCAGTGTGGGAGAAGATGGTCGTTGGGACACCTACGATGATATTATAGCCGACTTGAGTAAAGCCCAACTAAAAAGATCCAATCTATCCAACGCCAATCTGAGTCGAGTTTTAATGAGTCGTGTAGATCTAAGTCGTTCGGTGTTAAACAGAGCAAATCTAGCAAGTAGCAAGTTGATAGATGCCAACCTTAGCAGTGCCCAACTTGTAGGTTCAGATCTACAACAAGCGACCTTGCAAGATGCCGTTCTCACCGGAGCAGATATTAGCGGTGCACAGCTACAAGAAGCCGATTTATATGCTGCTCAATTGGCTCGGGTTTCTGCTATAGGATCCCAACTTTCCCATGCCAACTTAACTAAAACTAATTGGCAAGGTGCGGACCTCTCCGAATCTTATTTAAATCATGCCAACTTAAACAGTGCTAATTTTAGTGCTGCCAATCTTTCTGGTGCTATTTTGCGTTATGCTAACATGACTAACGCAAACCTACGCAGTGCTGATATTAGTCGTGCTGATTTAAGAGGGGCAAATTTGGAAGGTACGGATTTTCAGGGAGCGATCTTATTTCCTGGTAAACAGGATCCTAAAGATAGATTTGTAGAAACCTCAGATCTTGGTTCCCAAGCAGCTATTGTTCAGGGTGTAGATTTTAGCAATGCTAAAAACTTAGATGTTCAACAATTAGCCTTCATTTGCACCAATGGAGGAATTCATCCTCGTTGTCCATAACTATAAGGAGTGTTAAACTGTTATGAAATGTACTCAACGCTTAGTTTCTCTTTTAGGTATTGGGTTGGTTTTTAGCTTATTGATGAATCAAAAACCCGCACTAGCGCAAGTAGCTTATGGTAGTTATGTGGGTGTAGGACCAACCGTGGACACCCAAAACGGTCAAGTTGGTGGAATCTTAGCCTTTCGATATAAGTTATTAGAAGCTCCAGTTTCCTTCCGCACCCAAGCTCTAATTGGTAAAGGTACAGCAGTAGTGCCCACAGTTTCCTACGACGTTCCCATTAATTGGCAAACTGATATTTACTTAGGAGCAGGTGTGGTTTTGACCAGTGGTGACACTCCTTCCCCCGTTGGTAATAAAATCAGTTTTGCCCTGCAACCCGGTATTGACTATGCCATACCCAATAGCAGTGCAGTAATTTTTGGTAACGCCATTATTGCCTTTGACGCTTATCGTAATAGTAGTTCCACAGCTGTTTCAGTACAAGGTGGTGTTGGTTTAAGATTTTAACTAACCTTTTCCTATATTTATGATACGCGTTTTAATTCTTGGTGGTACCGGTGATGCCATAGAAATCACTAACAAAATAAATCAAATTCCGGAAATACAGGCGATCGCATCGTGGGCGGGTCGAACCAAGAATCCGGTTATGCCCCCTAACGTGCGCATTGGCGGTTTTGGGGGTGTACCTGGGTTAGTAGAATATTTACGGGAACAGAAAATTGATATTGTAATTGATGGGAGTCATCCGTTTGCGGATAGGATATCTTGGAATGCGGACACAGCAGCTAGAGAGGTAGGGATTCCCCGATTATTATTTCATCGTCCAGGTTGGGAAAAAGAATCGGGGGATAATTGGATTGAAGTAGAGAACAATAGGGAAGCTGCGGTCATTTTAGATAAGCAGAGAGTGAGTCACCAAGTTTTTAAAAACCAAATCAACCCAATCAAAAGAGTTTTTTTAACCATAGGTAGACAAGAAATAGGAGCTTTTGCTCATCTAGAGGAAATATGGTTTTTAATGCGAATGATTGATCCTCCAGAGGTAGATAGTAAGATTCCGCGTGGAGAGATATTATTCAATAGAGGACCCTTTGATTTGAGAGACGAAAGAGAGATTTGCACCCGATATAATATAGATGCGATCGTCAGTAAAAACAGTGGGGGGAGCGCCACCTACCCAAAAATTATAGCAGCAAGGGAGATGGGTATACCAGTGGTGATGGTAAAGCGTCCACCCTTACCACCTGGAGAACAGGTAACAGATGTGGAAGGTGTGATCAATTGGCTAATAGATAAAATAAGGTAGGGATATTTATTTGTATTAGAGAAATAATTTCTATAACTTGTTTTGTCATTAGAGTTACTGCTATGATGATCATCATAGCCAATGTGATTTTCCCACCGGGAATCAGGGACTGGTAAATAGAATTTGGTAGTTTTTGTCGTTGTTGCCAACTAACAATTGCGGGAATAATAGCACCCAAAATTGAAACAGTGAGGATCCCACTATATTCTATAGCTATAAAAAAGATGTAGGGGTTGATTGTGCCCAAACTAAGAGGTGGAAGCAGCACCAGAGAGAAAATAGGTAACCGGGAAATTTTCATCTGATTGAGACGGTAAAGATCCTGAAAGAAATCAATCAATCCATAGACAAAACCAATAAAGGATGTGACAATAGCAAATTCCGAGAACACAGTTAATATAATCGCCAAAACTTCTCCTGCTCCCCCTGCTTGTAAAACTTGTAAGGGGTCGAAAATAGATCCGTTAGGTTGATTTATTTGCCAAGATTCAAAATTCACACTGCCCAAAATAACAGTATTCCAGCAAAGAAATAAAATTAGAGGAATACCAGAACCAATGATAATAGATTTTCTAATTTTGGGGATATCTCCTTCCAATTGAGTCACTACTACAGGAACAATATTCTGATAAAAAAGAGTCACACAAATAACTGAAATAGCACCACCCACAGCGGTCCAATTTTGGAACAAGAATAGAGAAGTTTTTATATGACCAACCCCCAAAAATAATATTCCCATAAAGGAAACAATCACAATTCCTACCAACACATTATTTAATTTTTCCACAAATTTCTCTTTCCCCCAATATAACATTCCTCCAAATAATATGGTAAAAGTTGTTGTACCTAACCAATGGGGTAAATCCTGATCTAAATTGCATATTTTGGCAAAAGTGGATATGAGGATATCTCCCCCTCGACTAATATATGCCACCAAAATAGCATAATGCTCAATTAAATAAGCAGCACCTGCTATTCTTGCTCCTAGATTACCCAATTTTTTTTCCACAATTGCCAAAAAACCAATGTGAGCAATTCCCTCCATACTCATCACATTTACAGTAATTTCTGCAATTAGTAACCCCGATAATAGGGTGTAGAGCCAAACCAGACAAATGGCAACATTAGAAGGTAATACACCTGAAGGTAGGGTAACTGCAGGTAGGGCAAGAATACCAGCACCAATGGTAGTTCCAGTGATTAAAGCTGTGCTACCTAAAAGGCTACCCGGTTGATGATTTAATCGCTCTCCATCAAATTTGAGGTGAGAAAACAATCGGGTGCTTTGGTCTGGGAAATTTTTTTCTGGCATATCACACGCTAATGGCAAGTTTTCAAAAACCTATCTTACTATCATTGTAATGTTATAAGTAGTTGAGTGGAATTAAATATAAGATGAACGTAGGTTGGGTTGAAGCATGAAACCCAACACCCCCATGGGTTAACCCATCCTACAAATAATTGCGCCCCCCCATACTACCTTTGGTAGTTGTAATGTTATACTACCTTTGGTAGTTGTAATGTTATACTACCTTTGGTAATTTGATAGTGAACGTACTACCTTTACCCAATTGTGAACATAGCTCTATCTTACCCCCATGTGCTTCAACAATGCGTTGGGATAAATGCAATCCTAAACCACTACCAGACCTTTTATTTTTACCCTGACGAAATCTTTCAAAAATAATAGTTTGATCTTCCGGTGCTATACCATATCCAGTGTCCGATATCTGAATAATAACCTGTGCCATATCTTTGTGGCGGGATTTTTCAAAAATACTCACCTCCACAGTTCCCTGATCAGTAAATTTGATGGCATTGCCAATTAAATTGTTGAGAACCCGACGTAATTCTAGCCTATCCCCCAGAACCACATTTGGTTTTTCTAAACCGGTTTCTAATTTCAGAGTTAGGTTTTTTTCCATAGCCAATGGAATCAATTCATTAACTACTTCCTGACCTATTTCTTGCAGATCACATGCTTGCACATTTAAAAACTTCTTATCAGCATCAAACCGATAAACCTCTAGAAGATTATTTACCATTTCTAGCAAGTTCTGATTACTGCGAATCATCATAGCGATCGCTTGTTTCATTTCAGGAGGAATTTGACCAAAGGTCTCCTTTTGAAACAGGTCTAACATACGATCTGCTGCTAATAAAGGAGTGCGCAAATCGTGAGTTAGTCGGGAGACAAAATCTTCTCGTTGTCGACTCATTTTTTGTTGTTCATCAATGCTGTATTTCAGTCTCAGCAAGCAGCGGACTCTTGCTAATAACTCATTAGTATCAAATGGTTTACGAATAAAATCATCCGCACCCGCATCTAATCCTTCCACCACACTAGATTCATCAAAAGCTGTGATCAGTAAAATAGGAATGTAATCAATATTAGTATAGCTACGAATTGTGCGAGTTACTTCATAACCATCCATTTCTGGCATCATTACGTCCAAAAGAATTAGGTCTGGAGGGGATTGGACCGTTTTTTGTAAAGCTGTTGCTCCATCGGAAACTGAATCAATTGCATACCCTTCACTCTCTAATAGGGTTTGGACTAAAATTAAATTATCTCTTCTATCATCGACTACAAGAATACGCGCAACTTGATCACTCTTGCTAACTGACATACCCTATCCACCTGAGTAAATTTAGTTTAATTGGTAGTTTAAGTGGAATTAAATATAAGATGAACATAGGTTGGGTTGAAGCATGAAACCCAACACCCCCATGGGTTAACCCATCCTACAAATAATTGTGCCTCCCTACTTATTGACGCACTAATATCTGGCTCTCCATTTTTCTGGAACTGACATACTGCGACCTTTTTTCTCCAAATAGCTCAGTTTCTCTCCACTAAGTGAATTTACACTAACTTGTCTTGGTAATTCAACTGTAAATAGCGAACCTACTGCTAATTGACTTTCCAACATTATTTTTCCTCCCATGATTTTCACTAATGAATCAATAATTGCTAAACCCAATCCAGTCCCTGGATATTTACGACTCATACCTTGGTCTACCTGTCTAAATGCTTCAAAAATATGTTCACAATCTTGATTGGAAATACCAATTCCAGTATCCCTAATAGAAATAGCTATGCGACTTTTACTGGTTTCGGTAACTCTAACCCAAACACACCCGCGCTCTGTAAACTTAATAGCATTTGAAAGCAAGTTAATTAAAATCTGACGCACCCGTACAGGATCATTAAATACAAGAGTATTTTCCAAATCTATTTCTACAGATAAAGATAACTTCTTGGCTTCCACTAAAGAGCGGATTTCACCCACAGTATGATTAACCATCTTAGACAGATCGAAAATTTCTGGTTTTAATCCTAATCTACCAGAATCAATCTTAGAAAAGTCTAAAACCTCATTCAGTAACATCGACAAATCCTTGGCATTATTCAGAATGCGTTTTAACATATCCGTCTGTACACTACTTAGCTGACTAAATTTAGGACGCAGTAGAATTTGGGCAAACCCAATTATGGCATTCATGGGAGTTCGCAACTCATGAGATATGGTTGACAAAAATTGTGATTTCAATCTTGATACTTCTAATAGTTTCAAATTCTGTAGTTGAATTTGTTGTCGTTGTCTCTCTAATTCATCGTTAGTACGAATCAACTTTTCATGGCTTTCTTTAAGCTGACTATAAGCTAACTGGGCTTTAGCCTCGGACTGGTGTAAGCGAATTGCATTTCGCAAGATTATAGATAAAATTTCTGGAGTGAGACTGGATTTGTTTAAATAGTCTGTAGCACCGTTATGTAATAAATTGAGAGCGGTTTTTTCCTCTCCTGGACTTGTAAGAATCACCAGGGGGACTTTAATCTGGGAGAAATGTAGTTTGTCAATTAGGGTCAAAGTGCCATCCACCAAAGGAGAACCAAGAAAAATACAGTCGAATCTAGCACTTTCTAGGACACAAAAAACATTCTTGCTGTCACTGACCTCCCATAATTCCAAGGATAACCTGGTTTCGTTTACCACTAAACGAAATACCTTACGTGCTAAGTCATCCTCATCCACAACCAAAATTTTTAGCCTCTCTTCCATTAGTTTCCATTTCTCCCCGCTTACATATATTTGTCTAATTCTCAGACTAGTTTTACGTGCCAACACGACCGGTTTCCCAGACTCAAGTTATACCCACATTATTTCGTATTCGCATCAGTATTTCATATCCCGGAACTTTTGGCATATATCCCTAGTTATATTTTTACTCTTCCCTAAGATAGATGTAATTTACAACATATATCATCTAAGATCCCCTTGGGGATATTAGACACAAGGAGTTTGACCTAATGGGTGAATTTCCAAGATAATTATGATAATTTGGTTAATTTGGTACGACAATGAGTGAAATTAGCATTATTTTAATAGAAGACCATGATTTAACTAGAATGGGTTTAAAGACTGTCATCCAGTCCCACCCAGGGTTGAAGGTAATCGGCGAAGCAGCAAATGCAACTCAGGGACTAAAACTTTTGGAAACTACTAAACCAGATGTGGCTGTGGTCGATATTGGGTTACCTGATATGGATGGGATAGAATTAACTCGTAAGTTTAAGCGCCATCAAACTGAAAACGGACAGAACAATACCAAAATACTGGTTTTGACCATGGATAGTACGGAAGAATCAGTTCTAGCTGCTTTTGCAGCGGGGGCAGACTCCTATTACATGAAAGAGACTAGCATTAATAAATTAACAGAAGCTATAAATGCTACTTATGCGGGAAATTCTTGGATAGATCCAGCGATCGCGAATGTAGTTTTAAGGAGGATGCGTGTCCAGTCACCGGGGGAAGCAGGGGATAAACCAAAAATGGTCAAAATAGAGGGTTTAGCCATAGAGTACGAACAGGTGCTAGAAAGCTCTCCTCTCACCCAACGGGAGTTGGAAATTTTGGAATTAATAGTGGATGGTTGTAGCAACGGACAAATAGCAGAGAAACTCTATATTACGGTGGGAACGGTAAAAACCCATGTTCGCAATATTTTGAATAAGCTCTGTGCGGATGATAGAACCCAAGCTGCTGTGCGGGCTCTACGTTCAGGATTGGTTGGGTGAGCCCAATCTCACTTTCAAACATTCAGCAATGCGTTTTGCTGCTCCTGGTTTCCCCATACGTTCCCATCCATTTGTGGCAATTTCCTGGAAAAAGTCAGGATTTTGGAACAGATTTGAAACGGTTTTGGGAACTTGTCTGGGGTGATCTAATAATATTAAAGAAACTCCTAAAAGACGACTTTGAGCTTCAGCAAAATTGGGATTATATTGAGGACCTTTACCTGGAAAAGCAATTACAGGTTTTCCCAGTCCTACAAATTGCTCTGTGGCGGTACCCGCCATGGCAATGGCTAAATGTGCCCAGTGTAGACATTCATTATAAGATGTTTTTGTTAATAGTAAATAGGCATTTCTTTGTTTAAAAACTAAAGCATGGGGATCCCTAATAGCAATGGGGGATGAGTGATGATTTTCCCAACCTTGAATTTTTAAACTTTCAGATAAAATTGCCTCATCCAAACCGGGAGCGATCGCACTGAGAAAAATAATTTTTTGCCCGTGTAAACTCTCCATTAAACCGGATATAGCCACCATAATCATTTCCCAATTATTATATGCTTCACCAGTGCGGGAACCGGGGAGTAAAGTAACAATGAGGGGGTAATAACTCTCTGATTTTTGGAGATTGGAATCTAGAAATTGGGGTGTATTAGAAGAAGGTTCCAAACCATCCATCATGGGATTTCCTGCATCAAAAGCTGGGATAGGCCACCTTCTTAAAATTTCCGTGGTTAGGGTATCTCGAGGGAAAACTGCACGACAGCGACGACCACTCATCAACCATCTTTCCCAGGGGTGGTAAATGGAACCGGAGAAGTTTTCCCACCAAGATTTTTGGGAATTTCTCCTGAGTAGACCGGTTTTATCCCGCACATAATATTCTGATTTTGCGGTTCCCACAAAAGCATAATTAGCACCGCTGATGGCGGCAAATAATAGAGGTATGATATCACCCACTGCTAGAATTCCTTGGTGATTGCCCAATTTTCTTTGACATTTTACCCAGATACGAACTGCTTGAATTTGCTTCCAGGTGAGTTGAATTAGACCACTTTGGATATCCTGTACCAGTTGACTACTATCCATATAGATAAAACCACCTGAAGGCATGGTTTTTACATCCCCAATACGGGGTATATTTAAACTTTGATAGGTATGACCTTCTCCTACTATTGGTAAGGCAAAAATATCGGGAGCTGAGGGGAGCTTTTTTAGTTCCTCGATAATCCTTCCTGCAATTATATCCTCTCCGTGACCATTACTTAAAATAAGTAACTGCCAATTGGGGCTTTTTTCCAGGGTATGGTCTAAGGGTAACGATGAATGTTTCATACAATTGACAAAATAATATATATTAAAACTAGACCAGAACCGTTTTTAAAAACAATTCGTGGATAAGTGGGTGGGTGGAATTAAATATAAGATGAACGTAGGTTGGGTTGAAGTATGAAACCCAACACCCCCATGGGGTTAACCCATCCTACAAATAATTGTGCCTCCCTAGGGTATTTTACCCTCTGCTTGCAATCTTTCTAAACAGGATTTCAGGGTTCTAGGGTCAAATAAAATTGGCAAAAAATGGATGCTTTTGATTTCTCTAAAATAGAACAAAATTGGCACCCTATCCCAAAAAATTCGCCAACTTTGCCACTCCCCATAAGGAAATCTCCTGATTAACTTCTCACCTCGGTAAATATCAAAGTCATTCCCAGTAAATAAAAACCGCAACGACACAGCTTGAAACATGAGAAATAATCCAAACAGCGCGATCGCACCACCCAATAAAGGTTGAACCACCAATAGGGGGATGGAACTAATTACTAATACCAGAGGAATATTGTAACTGGCTTTGATTTCCGTGGTAGATAAACTACCAGATAAGGGATAATTTGTCATAATTTTTGAGAGTTGTAGGTGAAATAATTAAGGTCTGATAGATGGATTACCCGCTCCCTGAAACATCAACCATGATAAAAAGAAATTACTAATGAAAATCACTAACAGAGCAGTAACCACTGCTGTGGTGGTTGATTGTCCCACACCCTTAGCTCCCCCTGTAGTGGTTAAACCCCAGCTGCAACCAATTATGGCGATTAAAATCCCAAAACACGCTGCTTTAATCATGGCACTAGTTATATCTCGCAGATCTAAAAAGTTACGCGCTGAGTCTAAAAACACCGTATCCGAAAGATTGTAAAGATTGGTAGCAATTATCAATCCTCCCCACATTCCAGTAACCAAAGATAGCAGGGTCAAAATTGGTAACATTAATAAACATGCTAAAAGACGAGGGATGACTAAAAAATCAATAGGGTCAGTCTTTAACATTAATAAAGCATCTATTTGTTCTGTAACCCGCATAGTACCAATTTCTGCCGCAAATGCAGAACCTACTCTACCCGCTAAAATAACTGCTGTGAGTACAGGTGATAATTCTCGGGTTAAAGCTACTGCTAATACCCCCCCTACCAAATTCCCAGCACCAAAGTTAATAAACTCTCGCGCTACCTGAATTGTAAACACTGCACCGACGAAAATCGCCGTTAGTAAGGCTATAAATAGGGAATCTGGTCCCACTACCGCTAGTTGCTCTAGTGTGTTACGACGATGAATTTTTCCCTTGAGCAAGTGCAGTGTCACTTGTCCCCCTAAAAAAATCGCCTCCACCAGTCTTTGACCCCATAGTCCTAAACTGGATTTAGATATAGTCTGGCTCAATGTCTTCTATCTAACTCGGTGACTCTTCTAAGAATAGCGAAACTTCTCGCTTTTTTCTCTTGACCATTTTGATCACTATATTAACTTTGGTTAAGGATTTTCTCACTAATTATATCTTAATATATCTTAATTTTTAACCCGATACAACATATCTAAATGTAATTAATTAATCAAACCCATGTATATCAAGGGTTTTACCACTTGGGGTTCCCTAAAACTGACCCTGCACTAGATGGTAATTTTCATCTGTATTTTAATTAAGATTTAAGATTTTTGACAAATCCGTATTTTTCATCGCGATCGCCCCTATTGTAGAAATTGACGTGCAGGTTTTGGTCTGTCGTCGTCTTAAATCTTGGAGATGGACTGAAATGATGGTTTTTACTAACTTTCTCCGCTCAGTTTTACTAGCCATAGTATTGAGTTTTATAGCTCCAATATTATTTGTTGGTTTTTTATTGTCCTGTCTATGTTTGTTTGGACTCATCCCTATCTTGCATGGAGTGACTCAGGACATACCCAATGACATACTGCATTTTTTAGCTACCTTTGGCACTGGTAGTCCCCTCCATGGATTGTTAATCATTGGTCTGACCTTTGGTTTTGTTGGCGGGTTATTTGACGTTTATGCCTACTATCGTCATCAGGTTTTTAGTTTAAACAGTGAGGGATTGATTCAAACTTCAACAATTACAGTGTTTTGTGAATCCTTAGAGAATGAGGAAGTATATTTAAAACCTTTAACCAGAGCACCAGGAGCTATCTCTTAACAAACAAAGCGCGGTAAATGGGTTCACCCTTATTCTGGGTAGCTATTTCCCGTTCTGTGGGGACTAGGGGGTTTTCCGATAACCATACCCCGTTAAATGCTGGGTGTTCTTGCAGGCGATCGCACATTTGAGTAGCTAGAAAATGTTGATCAGACTGTATAAACACTTCTCCACCCACAACCAAGTAATTAGCCAAATGTGACACCAATTGGGGTTGTACCACACGACGTTTAGCATGACGGGATTTAAACCAAGGATCGGGGAATTGGATAGTTACCCGTTGTAGAACTCCCGTTGGCAAACTGGACAAAATTGGCTCTAGGGAATTATTCACATTACAAAATAAATAATGTAAATTTTGCCAATCTAATTGACCAGCTAATCTGTTAGCTTCCGTCACCAGAGGTTCTCTAATTTCTAAACCCAAAAAATTCCAGTTTAATTCTCTTTGAGCCATTTGTAATAAAAACCTACCTCGTCCAGCTCCAATATCCAAGTGTAGAGGTTGGTTTGTTTGAGAAAAAACCTGTTCCCATATTGGTGGATCAATAGGAGTTTGGAACTTTCTAGCTAGAGGGTTAACGTGCTGACGCACCCGAATCAAAGGCAAAATTTCCACCTCCAAAGACTATAAAAGGTCTAATTTAGTGTACATTTTAGATTAAACAGATAAGTGGTTTTAACATTTTTTTAAATTAACAGATATGAAGTTTCGCTTTGCCATAGTTAGCGATTTGCACATTGCTCTACCCCACACCATATGGGATCATCCTGATCGGTTCCACCTAGTGGAAGTAAGTATCCCCGCTTTAGAAATTGTCCTAGAACATCTCACCCAACTGGATCTGGATTTTCTTTTACTCCCGGGAGATCTCACCCAACACGGTGAACCAGAAAATCACGCCTGGTTGAGCAACAGACTATCACAGCTACCATTTCCTAGCTATGTTGTCCCTGGTAATCATGATGTCCCCGTATTGTTAGCCAATCACCAGTCTATTGGCTTTATGGAGTTTCCCTATTATTACCATAAATTTGGCTATGATCACCCAGACCATTTCTATTATAACCGTCAAATATTGCCAGGTGTGAGACTAATTGGGTTAAACTCTAACACCTTTGACCACCATGGTAAACAGATAGGACTTTTAGACCCGGAACAATTTCAATGGTTAGAGTCAGAATTGTCCAAGATAAAGGATGAATTAGTCTTGGTTATGATTCATCACAATGTTGTTGAGCATTTACCCAACCAGGCAACCCATCCCATGGCTAATCGTTACATGTTAGAGAACGCTCGAGAGCTAGTAGACCTGTTGGTTAGACATGGGGTTAAACTAGTGTTTACAGGACACTTACATGTACAAGATGTAGCCCAGTCCAACGGAGTTTATGATATTACCACCGGTTCCCTTGTCAGTTATCCCCATCCCTATAGAGTATTAGAATATGAACGAGACCATCTAGGGAGAGAATGGTTACAAATATTCTCCCATCGAGTTCAATCAGTACCCCAATTTCCCGATTTACAACAATCATCCAGACAATGGATGGGCGATCGCTCCTTTCCCTTTGTGATCAAACTACTCACCTTACCCCCCTTGAATTTACCCTTAAATCAGGCCCAAAAGCTAGCTCCTGACCTGCGAGAATTTTGGGCCACCATAGCGGATGGGGATGGAATCTTGGAATATCCCACCTTTCCCCTAGAAGTTCGGTCTTACATTGCAAAATATGGAGCAATTAGTCATAGTGGTGCTCCCACCTATATTGATAATAACAGTCGTCTTTTGCTTAATGATCGGTAAATTACCTGAATTTTTACCCGTTAATCTGCTCCTTCTATGGGAGCAAAACCCTGACGTTGAATGTTCTCGGTTATGGTTCTTGGTTCTAAAAACTGTAATAAATAATCAGGACCACCTGCTTTGGAACCCACACCAGAAAGTTTAAACCCACCAAATGGTTGACGAGCTACAATCGCACCGGTAATATTCCTGTTAATATACAAATTTCCCACTTCCAGTTCCCTCTTTGCTTGTTCAATATGGGAAGGTGTGCGGGAATAAATACCCCCAGTTAAAGCGTAGTTGGTTGAATTGGCAATTTTTACTGCTTGATCGAAATCTGGCGCAGGAATTACTGATAAAACCGGACCAAATATCTCCTGCTGGGCGATCGCTCCCTGGGGAGGAACGTCAGCAAAAATCACAGGTCCGACAAAATACCCTTGAGATGGGGACTCCAACTGCAAAACCAATTTGGCTTCTTTTTTGCCCATCTCTATATATTCTAAAATCCGGTTTTTAGCTTGACTATCAATCACTGGACCAACCTGGGTACTAGGTAGCTCTGCTGCACCAATATTTAAGGACTTGGTTGCTTCAATTAATCTATTTAAAAACGTTTCATAGATAGGTTGCAATACAATTACCCTAGAACAGGCGGAACACTTTTGACCACTATAACCAAAAGCGGAATGAACCACTCCTACCACTGCTTGGTCTAGATCTGCACTTTCATCTACAATAATGGCATTCTTACCTCCCATTTCGGCAATTACCTTTTTAAGATGTTTTTGTCCTGGTTTAACAATAGCAGCTTCAGCATAAATTCTACATCCCACTTCCTGAGATCCCGTAAAAGCAATTACATGGGTTTGGGGATGATTAACCAGGTAGGCGCCCACTTGAGATCCTTTTCCGGGCACATATTGAAAAACACCTTTGGGGATTCCCGCTTCTAGAAGGATTTGTGTAAACTTGGCGGTAATCACAGAAGAGGTTTCTGCTGGTTTGAGCAGAGTACAATTTCCTGCAACCAGAGCAGCAACAGTCATACCACAGGCGATCGCCAGGGGAAAGTTCCAGGGGGAGATGACCACAGCAATTCCCTTGGGTTGGTAAATATAACGGTTGGTTTCTCCAGCAACATCATATACCACTCCCCCATCCAGACGTTCCATTTCCTGAGCGTAATAACGACAAAAATCTATAGCTTCGGAAACTTCTGCATCAGCTTCTTTAACAGGTTTGCCAACTTCTAATACAATCCAGGCTGCCAATTCAGCTCGTCTGATTTCCATTAAGTTTGCTGCGCGACGCAAAATATCAGCTCGTTGTGGCCCAGGTGTTTTTTGCCAATGGGGGGAAGCAGCTTGAGCAGCTTGCATTGCTTCCTCAGCTTGTTCCACACTAATCAAGCCAATTTTGCCCACTACCTGACTAAAATCAGAAGGATTTAAGGAATCGATAATAGTTGGTGTATTAACGTATTCTCCATTAATTAGGGGTAAATAGGTTTTCCCCAATTGTTGACGCACCTGCTCAAAAGCCAATCGGGAATCTTCTCGTTTTTGCTCCTCAGCATAATCTATATCCGCAGCACCTATAAAATCATCTTGTGTTGGGTTTTCTGGAATGGGAGTTTCTTCCACTATGGGAGGAGCTAACAATTCAGCAACCGGACGATTTTCCAGATTTTGCCTTAAAAAAGAACTATTAGCCGTATTCTCCAATAGTCTGCGAATTAGATAGGCCATCCCTGGTAATAAATCACCGTAGGGACAATAGACTCGCACTCTATACCCTTTATCTACTAACGCTTTAGCAATTTTGTCGCCCATGCCATACAAAACTTGCATTTCAAAGCAGCGTCGTGGAACGTTGAGAGTTTCTGCAATGGCTATGGCACGAGCTTGGGATCTAACATTGTGGCTACCCAGAGCAGAATAAACGTATTGATGATTTTCTAAAAGAAGCTGAGTTATGGCTTCAAAGTTAGCATCCGTAGCTACTTTATCATTGTAAACTGGTTGATCCCAATGTTTTTGGGCAGCCTTAATAGTTTCCTGATCCCAGTAAGCGCCTTTTACCAATCTAATAGTTAGGGGGTAACCTCGTTGTTTTAACCAGTCAATTACCCCTTGGACATCTTCCTTACTATCACGTAAATAGGCTTGAATAGTGATGCCAATATCCGTACGTTGACGAAATTCCTCTTCTAATAATAGCTTTTTCAGAATTTTCAAAGTTATATCTTTATAGCCATACTGCTCCATATCAAAATGTACTGCTGCTCCCAATTCCCGCGATCGACGTAGCAAAGTCCGAATCCGCTCGCTTACCTTTGCTTCACTCCCTTCAGCATTTAAAGGATCAAATTGGGAATAAAAAGCAGTTAATTTCACTGAAACCTGTACTTTGGGAATTATTTCTCCATCAGCTTCGTCAATAATAGGTACATGTTGCCATTTTTTTGATGCTTCCACTAACTGCTGCATCAATTCTAAATATTTTTCTAAATAAGACTGTGCCTCTATTTCTGTAATGACTGCTTCCCCAAGTAAATCAATAGTGAAAGCCATTTTTTCTTTTCTGAGTTTTTCCACGGTTTTAATTACCTGTTGGATATTCTCTCCAGAAATATATTTATGTGCCAGAGTTTGCACGGCTGTCTCTACGGTGGTAGCAGCTACCTGACCTGGCATAGAATCCGGATAAGCAAAATTTAACAAACTTTTCAATGCTGGTGGTAATTCCACTGAATCATCACCCAAATACTCCTGTAAATGGGAGGCAATTTCCACCTTGCTATGGAGTGCGGGTAAAGTGTCTATAAAACGAAACAACTGCACCCGCAATCCAGGATTACCCATAGTCCACCCCAACAGTTTGTCATCCCATCGCATTTGATCCCGTAAAGCAGCAAAAAAGGAACGACCTTCCTGGGTATTAGCGAGAATCTGCTGGGCAATTTCTTGGGTTTTAACTTCGTAATTGCTGTTTTGTGTTTTTAATGCCATAAAATAAAATACTACTGGAATTACTACCTATAATTTAAAAGACGCGATCGCCAATTATTCTAATATTCTAAATATAATACTCTAATCTAAAAATCCGCCAATGAACAGTCAACAACTAGCTACATATTTAGAACTAACCGATAGTATTGCCAAACCGTGGTTATTAGTGCAACTCAGGTTAAAAAAATTACAGGAGCGACGGCATGACATATCTACGGAAGTTTATATAGAAGAACTAGCAGACATTCACCAAGACATGATGAATTTAGGAGAATGGTGGAAAGGAATGGAGGATGAGGTTTTCTAGAGATTTTAGTGATTTTGTGGTAATGATGGATAGAAAAAAAACGGAAGGTTAACATTACAGTCATGGATTATCGGGATGCAGGTGTGGATGTAGAAGCGGGTAGAGCTTTTGTAGGACAAATTCGCAATTTAGTTCACAGTACCTTTAGACCAGAAGTTTTGGGTGGTTTGGGCGGTTTTAGTGGATGTTTCCAGCTACCCACAGGTTATCACGAACCTGTATTGGTGTCTGGTACGGATGGTGTGGGCACAAAGCTAAAAATTGCCCAAATCCTCAATTGTCATCACACTGTGGGTATTGATTTGGTGGCTATGTGTGTTAATGATGTACTCACCTCGGGAGCAGAACCACTATTTTTTCTAGATTATGTCGCTACTGGTAAACTAGAAGGAGAGCAGTTAACTCAGGTGGTGTCAGGAATAGCTGAAGGTTGTAAATTAGCTGGTGCTGCTCTATTGGGGGGAGAAACAGCTGAAATGCCAGGTTTCTACCAGGTGGGTGAATATGACCTAGCTGGTTTCTGTGTGGGAATTGTGGAAAAAAGCAAAATGTTAGATGGTTCCCAGGTGCAAGTTGGCGATCTGGCCATAGGTCTAGCTAGTTCTGGTATTCATAGTAATGGTGTGAGTTTAGTCCGAAAGATTGTTAGTGATGGTGGTTTTACTTGGAACCACACTCCAGATTTGTTCCATGGAAAAACTTTAGGTTCTACTTTTCTCACCCCTACTCGCATTTATGTTAAGTCTGTTTTATCAGCTCTGCACCAAGGTCTGGAAATCCACGGTATGGCCCACATTACCGGTGGGGGTTTACCAGAAAATTTGCCCAGGTGCTTAGCAGCTAATCAATCTGTGAAAATTCATCCAGGTAGTTGGCCAATCCCCCCCGTATTTAAATGGTTGGCTGATTTTGGATCTGTGGGTGCACAAGCTATGTACAATACTTTTAACATGGGTTTGGGTTTTGTGTTGATTTTACCTCCCACACAAGCACAACAAGCAATTACTCATTTCCAATCTCAGCATATTCCCGCTTTTACTATTGGTGAGGTTGTGGGGGGATCCGGTGAATTAATTGCTCTTTTTGATTCTTAGCTATCCACAGGATGTTGACCGTAGTAGGGTAGGGAATCAGACCAATGACCATTCTTACCTTGTTGCCAATCTAAATAAGCCAGGTGTAATATACTGGTTACTGTCACTGCTAAATTTGATGTGGCTCTAATTAGTTCATGTTCAATTGGATAATTATTGGGATAATCATTTAAGGTTTCTTTCCATGCTTCTAGAGTAAACACCTGGTCTGCTAATAGAGCTTTTATCTCGGATTTTTCAACATCAATCTGATAAATCGCTCCAAATACTTTCCCCTGCTGTGCTGGCATTTCTACAGCTATAGTGGCTGGTAAATGAGAATTTTGACTCTTTTTGTGCCATGCCACCGCTGCTAAGGTGGATATAGCTAAAACCGGAATGTTCAATTGCTGACCTAGGGTACGTGCTAAAACCATACCAATGCGAGTACCGGTAAACCCTCCAGGTCCTTTAGCTACTGCAATTAACCGTAGATCTGGCCAGCTTTGGGGTGGGATAAAATCCACTAGACATTGGTGAATATGACTGGATACATCACGTCCCAAATTCCATACCTGAGAGCGCGTGTCATCCACAAAGTTACTCATTACTAAACCTAATTCCGGTGTAGTAGTGTGTATTCCTAAAGCGTATTTTTGGTGATTGTTCAAGAGCTTCTATTAGCAGTAAAGTGGAAAATTAGAATAATATGCACCAACATTAGGTGGGTACTAATTCACCCGGACGTAATGATGCCCATTTACCCATTTCTGGTTTAAAACTTAGACAACCTACCACATCCCATTCCATTTCAATAATTTCTCCTTCAGTACGAATGTTAACATTTATAGCAGGTTCCTGGGCATTAAAATCGGGATTTTCATTTAAGTGTGGTTGTTGGTGTTGAGTTTCTACCGCATTGTAGGTAACACAACGGTCTACGTAGTGACAGTTAACGCAAATACACATGACCAACTCCTACTCTAAGGTTAGATATGTAGCTATATCATATAGTTTTAGCAGGTGGAATGGCAATATAGACTAATTTGCCGCTCATACTTTTTTGGATAAATAATGAATGATTCAATTACTGCTCGCTTAGATCCCAAAAATTGGCCATTTAGCTTGGGGATGCTACCTCAACCAGCTTATATGGTAGGTGGTGCAGTGCGGGATGGCATTTTGGGTAGAAGTCAAGACTACTTGGATTTAGACTTTATCATACCAGACAATGCGGTAAAAGTTGCTCGGGCGATCGCCCAACATTATGGAGCTGGTTTTGTGTTGTTGGATGGGAAGAGAAATATAGCCCGGGTGGTGTTTCCCCAGGGGACAGTAGATTTTGCCCAACAGGATGGAGACAGTTTACTGACTGATTTACATCGGAGAGACTTTACCATTAATGCGATCGCCTATAATCCCTATACTCAAGAACTGATGGATCCTCTAGGTGGTTGTAAAGACATAGAAAGTGGTTTATTGCGGATGATATCTCCCCAAAATCTCCAAGATGACCCTTTGCGTTTAATGCGTGCTTATCGTCAAGCTGCCCAATTAAATTTTGTTATTGAACCTCATACCCAACTAACTATTCGTAAATTATCTGCAAATCTTTGTCAAGTCGCTTCCGAAAGGATTAGAACAGAAATTGGTTATCTTTTGCAAAGTGCTGTAGGTACATTTTGGTTAAAAACCGCCTGGGAGGATGGGTTATTAGGTCAATTTTTTATTTATGCAACGCCAGAAAGTGTAGATAAACTAATTGCAGTAGATCCAGCGGTTCAAGCAATAGGGGAAAATTGGTCAGAACTGGGGGAACAGCTAGGGAAACCCATTCGGGATTCTATGAAAACCAGATGGTTGGATATTGCTAAACTAGGGTGTTTAGTGAATCCTGCTCCTGAGATAGCAGAACGGGAGCTGGGGGAAATGACATACAGTCGAGTGGAGATTCGTAGTATTATTACCGCCCTACGACTATTCCCGCAGATGAAACAAGCAAATAGCATGTCCTTGCGAGAACAGTACTGTTGGTTTAGGGAGGTAGGGGTTGTTTTTAGCTCTACAATCGTTCTAGCTTTAGCACAGGATATGTTAAACACCAAGTCCCACAAGCATAGTTTAGAATTGTATAGGCCCCTGGTTAAACGTTATTTGAACCCTGATGATTTGGTGGCCCACCCATCACCGTTGGTGACTGGTAAGGAGGTGATTATAGCACTAAATATCCCACCCTCACCACTGGTGGGAGAAATTTTGCAGGAAATTGCCATTGCTCAAGCTGAGGGTAAGGTAAATAATTCCCAGGGGGCACTAGCACTAGCTAGAAAATTAATAGATAAGTGATAAGCATTATAGAGCATATTTGGGAGACTTGGCTAATCCTTCGGCAACATTTTTAAACCGGACTAACTGTGACCGCATATCCGATTGGGTCCAGGATGCAGCAAAAGTGTTAAATCCCCAACTGATAATGGGATTGGGTATTTTAAATTCAAAGGAATTAATCAATAATGTGCCTTGACTTAGAGGTTGACATTCCCAGCGATCGCTCCCTTGAAAGAACCCCTTAAAACCCCAGACAATAAGTCCTGGTTGTCTTTCAATGACCACCACATTGAGAGTGGGTTTAATTCGTGGGATTTGAATCATAAAACGACTGCGACTGCCAATTTCTGTGGTCCAAACCTCCCCTAGTGGTTCACAGCGAAGGAGGGGATTTAACCATTGGTGCATTAAATGCAAGTCGGTTAAACATTGTTCTACTAATGTAGCAGGAGCATTAATTTGAATTGACTGTTGTAAAAGTTGGGTCATTTTTAAAAATATAGCTTGTGCCAAAATTTAGGGTTGGCTCGCATACCAATGGTGTAGGGCCAAGCGTTGGATTTCACGCCAAGGGAGATGATGCTGTCTAGCTAGATTGGCACAGTCTTCATATTCAGGTTGTACATTAGTAATGACCTTTTGTGACGTTTTACCTTGCCAAGCCACCTTCACAGCAACTTGACCATAGGGAGTTTGCACCGTTTGCATATCTCTTTGTAAAATACGGCGTTGTTGAGTAGTATAACGAATACCCAAGGTGGTAGTTTCCCTAAATATCACCTCCTGACAACCAGTCAGATTTTCCGGATGACAAATTGCACTTAGTAAGATTCCCGGACGCGATTTTTTCATACCTATAGATTGGGTAAACACATCTACCGCACCAGCAGCAAACAAAGCTTCAAAAACATAACCTATAGCTTGGGGACTCAAATCATCTATTTGGGTCTCTAAAACACAAATTGTCTCTTCCCCTTCTCCATGAGGATCCGCATCATTCACCTGTAACTTGTGAATATGTAAAGGATCTGGGGAAGTTTCACCTAGCCAAATGCGTAGTATATTAGGAATGGGTAAATCCAGAGAACCAGCACCCAATCCCACCTGCTTCAACACCATCGGTGGAGGTGAACCAAAACTCCTCGCCAAAGTAGTGGCGATCGCTGCTCCTGTTGGTGTAACTAGTTCTCTGTCAATACCATTACTATAGACGGGAGAATTGGTCATTTCCCATAACTTTAACACTGCGGGTACGGGAACTGGCATTCTACCATGAGCAGCTCTAACCGTTCCCCCCCCCGTAGGGAAAGCTGAACAATAGACTAGGGGTAGTCCAGTTTCATCACTGTCTATTCCTAACCAGTCTAAACTCAAACAGGTTCCCACAATATCCACAATCGCATCAACAGCACCAACTTCATGAAAGTGAACTTTTTCAGGTGCAATGCCATGTACTGCGCCTTCTGCTACTGCTAATTGGCGGAATACAGCTAAACTCCAGTCAGCTGCTCTTGTGGGTAGATTAGCTGCGAGGATCATCTTTTCTATTTCTGGTAGATGACGACCATGGTGATGATGGTGATTATGATGGTAACTAGTTAGGTTAACATGGATTTTAGTAGCTTGTTGAGTTTGACGATGAACTAACTCGCTTTCCAATTCATATTCCTGGTCAATCCCCAAACCCCCAAGTTTTTCCAGTAAGTAGTTGACAGGAACACCCAAACTTACGAAAGCGCCCAAACACATATCACCAGATATTCCCGTAGGACATTGAAAATAGGCAATTTTACTCATAAAATGCTAATAATGATTAATCGTTTTTGTGTTTCTGTTTAAACTGTAAGTTAAATTCTACTGATCTTATGGTCATGGAGGAGTCATAGGTAGCAATGATGTTCAAGTTGAAAATTAATCTTTCACCCATTTATTAGCTTATGGCTAGAATTTTGGAAATTCATCCTGATAACCCACAAAATCGTCGGATAGAGGATATAAGGTTGGCACTTTCTGGTGGTGCTGTTATGCTTTATCCTACTGATACGGTTTATGCCATCGGTTGCGATTTAAATGCCAAGTCAGCTGTAGAAAGAGTTAAGAAAATTAAGCGGTTGGCCAATGATAAACCATTAACCTTCCTATGTCCTTCTCTTTCTCGCGTAGCTACTTATGCCTTTGTCAGTGATATAGCTTATCGGATTATGAAATCCTTGATACCAGGTCCCTACACTTTTTTGTTGCCTGCTACCAAGTTAGTACCACGATTGGTACAAAATCCTAAGCGTAAAACCACGGGGATTCGAGTGCCAAATCACCACCTGTGTTTGGCCTTACTAGAATCTTTGGGGAATCCCATTATCTCGACTTCGGCACATTTACCCCTCCATGATATGGATGACCTAAATGTAGATACTGACGTACACCCATCTAAGATGGACCTGTTTGACCGTTTAGATAGCTTGGTAGATATTATTATAGACACGGGTGAGGAACCCAAGAATCAGGTATCTACTATTTTAGACTTGACGGATAATCAACCTATTATAACAAGAAAGGGAATGGGTTGGGAAGCAGTAGCAGCTTGGATATAATCACCTTGCCAATTTTAATAGATGATCCCCATTTTGACTATTACTTTGATACTATTGCACCAAAAAATGCTCAATTCAGAAAATACAGCTTTAACACTTCACGGTAACATACACCAAGACTATCCGCAAAAAATCTTCAAGGGAAGTGCAGGTGGTTTCATACCGGATAATGCCATGGAAAGACATCAATCGGTTGCGTTTAATTGTAGTTAAGGTGCAATACTCAGGAAAAGTCATGAAAGCTAACCCCGTTAATCTGCCAAATTTTAGACCCGCTCTTGATGGTGACTCTCAAGACTCACCACTTGCTAGTTCCAAAACCTTAGTACAGCTCCTATCTGAGGAAATCGAGTCTCAAGTTAAGGCTTCCTCTGGATGTATACAAGCTGTTGTAAATCGCATAACTAAGGAAGTAGAAAGAATTTGTGATAAAAGTTCCCGTATTCAAACTTCTGGACAAGTTAAGTCTTGGCAGACTACTTTAGCTAAACATCGCTTACAAAAATGCCTACGTTATTATCAATTGGGTTCAAGACAAGGAAGAGTAGAGTTACATAGTAGTTTAGGTGCAATTGTATATCGTCACGTCACTACAGCTGGATCTGAACTAGGTTTTGAAGCCCGTTATAATCTAATTGAAGACTTTTTACAAGCATTTTATATTGAGGCCATTAAAGCCTTTCGTCGGGAAAACGAATTAGCAGAAGATTATACACCACGCACTCAACTAGAATTAGCTGAGTATATGGCATTTACAGAGCAGTATGCTAAACGTCGAATTAATTTGCCCGGTGGAGCTAATCAACAGTTAATTGTGCTGCGAGCCCAGGGTTTTGCTCGTCGTCAACCCCAGGAAACAACGGTTGATATTGAAATGGCTGTGGATTCAGCTAAAACAGAAGAAGCGGAATCTTATCAGCGCAATTTGGCAGTTCAGCAAATTCGCTCCCAAATGGTTGCTAAGCCCACCTTTGACCCCTCTGAAGAGTCAGAACGAGACCGGGTAATTACTGAGTTGATGAAGTATCTTCAATCTCAGGGTCAAGCGGACTGTATGAATTATTTGTCTTTGAAACTTCAGGATCTATCCGCACCAGAAATCGATCAAATTTTGGGACTAACCAGTCGTCAGCGCGATTATTTACAACAAAGATTTAAATACCACGTTGAAAAATTCGCTAAACAACATCATTGGCAATTGGTACATCAATGGTTGGGAGCTGGACTAGAACATAAGCTGGGTTTATCCTCTCAACAATGGGATCTTTTCTGGAATCAGTTGACTGAACAACAACAACAAATCTTTCAACTTAAAACCACTATGGAAAATGATCAGGCGATCGCCAAGGCTGTGCAATGTACTCCTAAGCAGTTACAAAAGCGATGGACTCAAATGTTGGAATTGGCGTGGGCTATACGTAATGGAAATATGGAAGTTAAGACTTGTTGAACCGTTGAAACCCCTAAACCGAGATTGACCATGGGCAAAATTTGAAAGTGTATTAGTTTCCCTATTGCCCATTTTCTGCTAAACTACTTAATAATAAAAAAGTGTATATTCAAAACTCAAATGTTTGACGGATTCTGGAATAACGTATTTCGCTACCCCCGCTACCTGGTGACTATAGTCTTAGGTCTGCTAGTTAATACATTTGACCCTCTAATTCCACTTTTAAAACGTCCAGGTACACTACTGGCGATTATAGGTCTGTTTGTGGGAGGGTTCTTCTTCCTCACCCTCACTCTCCGAGCTATGTTGGGACTGAGTGCAATCTAAAAGGATTATTCCTAATAAGATAAACTATCTATTGTTAAATCTCTATCAAAAGGCGGAACTTATAATATGGCTACAAATCGCCGTGTTTCCCGTGTTGCGGAATTAATTAAACGGGAGGTCAGCCAAATGTTAATCCACGGTATTAAGGATGACCGGGTGGGTGTGGGTATGGTAAGCGTCACTGATGTCGATGTTTCAGGAGATTTACAACACGCTAAAATATTTGTCAGCATTTATGGAACAGAAGAAGCAAAAGCCGAAACTATGGCGGGGTTAAAATCCGCTACCGGTTATGTTCGTAGTGAGTTGGGCGCTAGGGTTAGATTGCGTCGCACTCCAGAAGTGATTTTTGTGGAAGACCATTCCTTAGAAAGGGGAACTAAAGTGTTAAATTTATTAAGCCAACTTCAACAAAAACGCGAAGACTCCCACCAAGATTGATCTACCGCCAAAATACTAGATCAGATTGTAACTCTAGACATATTCATACTTCACTCAAATATGTTAATACTGTCTATATGGTACTTTCTGTCATGTTTGTGCCTGCTTTTCAGTTTGACTATTACTAGTACATTTAGTTTTGATGTTATATTTCCTTGACAAACTTCACATTTCTTTAGATAATTTATAGGTCTGTAGCGTCAAAATAATAATAGTTCCGTATAGCAAACTACAAAACCTAGCCACAGGTCTAAATTATCACCATGTCTTCTCAATGAAAATTGGGAATACTATCTAAACGTAAATTTGTGAGTAAAAGCAATGAGTGTAAGTACGGTGCCTTCTATCAATTATTACTCTCTAGACGTAATCCAGTACGAAGCAAGCCAACTTGTGCGTAAGGGAGTCGTCAGTCGGCAACAGCCGATATACACACTCTGCCAGTACATCCCCGCTCGGGAATGGGTCTTTGTGGAATATGAATTAGAGAAATGTGACTTTTTGTTGCGCGATCGCATTGGGGATTTGATTGGTCGAGAACAATGGGAAAATGACTAATCAAGACTGCAGTAATTAAGGAGGATCCCGAAGATCCCCAAGTTTCCTAAGTAGTAGTTAAGTAATTTATTTAATCTATGCTTGTCTAAAGTTACTGACTTTGGCAAGTATATTTTTCTCAGGAGGTTGGTTCCGTTTGTTGGAGGTACTGATTAACATCGTCAACTAAGCGGGTGAGATCTGCTTCTGTAGTTAAGCGAATGCCTAAATTGCGTACAGTGAGTAAAACTTTAGCTGCGAAGGGAGTGGGCCAGATATTGGGGTTACAGAACACCTCAAAGAAAACATCACCTGTATGGCGATATTCCAAAGCGGGTTCAGGTGTGATTTTTCCCCCGGGGTTAGATTTAACAGTAACAGCTTTCAGACTTAGCATTAATTTATCCATGGCAGTTTTTAGTTCTATAGCAGCGTGGTGGGAAAAAGTGAAAGAAATAGAGCCATGGTCAAGATTGAGAGTGAGTAATGGGGAAGACATAATGGTATGGGGTAAAAATTTTCTAAAACTTTGGCAACCATAATAACTATAATGACAGGTTAAGGGGGTGAGTGGAATTAAATATAAGATGAACGTAGGTTAGGTTGAAGTATGAAACCCAACACCCCATCCTACAAATAATTGTGCTTCCCTACTTACCTAATTGCTCCATAATTAGGAATAGCAATGGTAAATATTCGATTATGAATTACAACTACCTAAGGGAAGTAAGGAAAGTACTAATTATTACCCTTTTACTTAACTTGTTTGTGATGGCATTAAAAGTTGTAGTAGGGTATGCTACTGGTTCCTTGAGCTTATTAGCGGACGCTTTACACAGTGTTACAGATAGTGCTAACAACGTGTTAGGACTAGTAGCCAGTAAATTCTCTTCTCCCTTACCAGATCGAGAACATCCCTATGGACATCACAAATTTGAAGCAGTGGGGGCGTTAGGAATAGCAGCATTTTTAGGGATAGCTTGTTTTGAAATTCTTCAAGGAGCGATAGAGAAAATTATTCGAGGTGGTTCACCCGTGAGAATATCCGGTCCTGAACTGTGGTTATTACTAATTGTATTGGGCGTAAATATCTTCGTCGCATTTTATGAGCGTAACGTAGGGACAAGAATAGGCAGTTCCATTTTAGTTGCTGATGCTAAACACACCATGAGTGATGTGTGGGTAACCATTTCCGTGTTAGGGGGACTAATAGGGATTTGGTGGTTCAACTTTCAATGGTTGGATGTGGTATTGGCCTTTCCCGTAGCTTTGCTAGTCTTTTGGAGTGGATGGTCCGTTTTAAAAGAAAATTTGCCCTGGTTAGTGGATCAAATGGCGATCGCTCCAGAAGCAATACATGGGATTGCCACTTCCGTACCTGGTGTAATTAACTGCCATGATATTGCTTCTCGTGGGGTAATAGGTAGACAGGTGTTCATAGAAATGCATCTAGTAGTAGATACACCGGAAGTAGAAACTGCCCATCAAATCACAGAGGAAGTAGAAAACAAACTACAGGAGAGATATAGTCCTGTGAGGATTATAATTCATGTAGAACCACCAGCATACCAATCGGAGAACATTAGCTTTGGTAATTAGGATTAGCACCCGAATTTACTTTCATATACCTATTCCCATTCTATAGTGCCCGGTGGTTTAGAAGTAATATCATAGACCACTCGATTGACCCCTTTAACCTCATTGACAATTCTATTAGAAATGGCTTCTAGCACATCATAAGGTACTCGTGCCCAATCTGCTGTCATGCCATCTTCACTAGTCACTATTCGTAAGACCACAGGATAGGCGTAGGTGCGCTGATCACCCATAACCCCCACACTACGAATAGGTAGTAAAACAGCAAATGCTTGCCAATACTGATTATATAAATTCCTTCGGTTGATTTCTTGGCGAACAATTAAATCAGCATCACGTAGAATATTTAACCTTTCTGCTGTCACCTCCCCCAAAATGCGAATAGCTAAACCCGGTCCAGGAAAAGGTTGTCTTTGAACTATCTCCTCTGGTAGACCAAGGGAACGACCCACCTTACGTACTTCATCTTTAAATAGTTTTCGCAGGGGTTCCACCAGTTTAAATCTCAAGTCCTTAGGTAGTCCACCCACATTGTGATGACTCTTGATCTTTACTGCTACCCTCTCCCCAGTTTTAGGATCTACATTAGTGCCAGCAGATTCAATTACATCTGGATATAGTGTACCCTGTGCTAAATAGTCAAAGTGACCCAATCTTTTGGATGTTTCTTCAAACACCCTAATAAACTCGTGACCAATACGACGGCGTTTTTCTTCTGGATCTGTCACACCAGCAATAGCATTTATAAAGCGATCGCGTGCGTTAACGTACTCTACGGGAATATGAAATTGCTCCTGGAACAATTTTAATAATCTTTCTGGCTCTAATTTTCGCATAAAACCCTGATCAATAAACACACAGGTCAATTGATCTCCAATAGCTTTATGGAGCAAAAATGCCAGGGTAGAAGAATCCACGCCTCCAGAGAGCGCTAACAGCACCCTTCTATCGGAGACTTTAGCACGAATCTCCTGAATAGCATTTTCCACAAAAGCTGCTGTTGTCCAACTGGGTTCGCAGTCACAAATATGATAAACAAAGTTGCGAATTAGTGCCAGTCCCCCCTGGGAATGAACTACTTCAGGATGAAACTGTACACCATACAGTTTGCGCTCATGGTTCGCAATAGCTGCACAAGGAGTATTTTCTGTATGTGCTAGCAGTTCAAAACCAGGAGGCATGGTTGTAACTGAGTCCCCATGACTCATCCACATAATTACACCATTTTCCACATTAGTAAGCAAGTGAGTGGGTTCATCTATAAGTAATGATGCTTTACCATATTCCCCACGATCAGCTTGGGTTACCTTTCCCCCCAGTTCATTCACCATCAGCTGCATTCCATAACATACACCCAATATGGGAATACCCAATTCCCATATTTCTGGGTCACATTGAGGTGCATAATCGCTATAAACTGACCTAGGACCACCAGATAAAATTATCCCCCTGGGGTTCATTTTCCTTATCTCTTCCGGTGTGATGCGATAGGAAAGCACCTCGGAATATACTTGTGTCTCCCTTATGCGTCGAGCAATCAGTTCCGAATATTGGGAACCAAAGTCTAAAATCACTATCATTTGGCGATCGCCATCTGGGAGATTTTCCTCACTTTGGCATGTTATATCTATTGGTAGACCTACCGCTGTATTCATGATGGTGGGAGTGTGTCTTTGAACATAATTGAGTTACTATGTAGTTGTTAACAACTACGAGCGGTTTGATTTTGACAGTCCATTTAGGTTAGCACAATTTCTCCATTAGCACACAACCTGTTTGACTTTTAATAATAACTTCTCTATTTCGGTCAAAAAGCACAGAACCACAAACTGTTGTTTTCACACCCTGGTCACTATGACTTTTTATATACTCTTGGGAACGATTGTCAATAGTTTGGGCAATACTGAAATAAATTTGGTTAGTCCAGTTACTACCACTTATAGTATCCAGAAAGCGCAGATGTTGCAGAGCATCCTCCGCCCTGGGACTATGAAATATTATTTGTATATCTTCATACTTTAACCCCAGGATAGCACTATGGGCGACTATAACTTCTCTCCTTCCATCTGCTAAATGATGATGAGTATGAAATATTCCCCCTGCTAGTTTCATTAATTTTCCGTGATAGCCAAATAATAATATTTCTTCAACCCCCAAAAGATGGGCCTCAACTAATAGAGGACCAATCCAATTAGCAGTTTTTACCATGCGTTGGGGATTTATTCCCAATTTTCTCCCCAGGTCTAAACCATTTTCGCCAATACAAAAAACTAAGCTATTAAATTCCTTTGCCTTCGTCCTTAAATCGTCCCGAAAAACCTCAAGCTGTTCTGGTGTGCTTAATGGTTGGGATATACCGCTTGTTCCTAATAAAGAAAGTCCTTCCACCACTCCAAAAGCAGGGTTGGAGGTTCTGGTAGCTAGGGAGCGCCCCTCGGGTAAAATCACTGTCACTAGGATTTTTTCCCCCGGAAATAGGAGTTTCTCTAGGTTTTTCCGCAACAATTGCTGGGCGTATGTATAAATAGCAGCCATCCCCTGTAAATCCTTACCAATCCCTTCTCCACCCCTGATAACAATCGTTTCACCCTCTCCATCATACCATTCTACTTTTGTCCAAATTGGTGTATCTTTAGTTAGATCTAAGTTATCCCCCGGATCACTTCGAGTAATAGCTAAAGCACCACTCTCGGAAATTCCAGCTACCTGTTCAACGGGAATTTCCACTATTTGATCCGGTGAAATTAGGTCAACACCCGCTGTATTTAATATACGGCAATGGCGTAACCAATATAACGCCGCTATTGCACCACCACAGGCAAAAACTGGTAGGGTATAACCGGAACGAGACATAAAAAATTTTGTATGTGATAAAGTTTGTGTTTTTGTATTTAATTATATAAATGTTGAATCTTTCAACTTTCCAGAAAAATACCCACATCTGATAATAAAACTGCCATGGTCTCCCAAGAAATACCCTGTTGAATATAACGGGGTGATTCGGGATTATAAGGACTAGCTATTCGGTCAATGGTGACAATTATGGCACCTTCCGGTAGCACCGCCACATCAGGGTCAAAAGCGGTGGGGCGCATCAAGGAGCTGGAAAATCCTTTAAAAACTGCTATTTTGTCCTCCTCCCCATCAATATTGATGGTGACTACTAGCACTTCCTGAGACCTTTTGCTCGTGTATTCTTCTAAGCAATTAGCAATGGAATTACTCATCACACTTTATAAACACTTTTATGAAAACTTTAATGTACTGCTGTTCTACCATACTTGCCAAATTTAACCAAGACAAAATAGGTAAGATAGATTATGTAAATTGTTAAGCCAACAATACCTAAAAAGCCAAGAAATGCAGGTGTGCTGTTATGGTGAAAATAGTCCTTAAACATCAGGGGTGCTTCGGTCCAAACCTTACAGTAGGCTGAATTCCTAGAATCACCTGAAAAAGCACAGCCCAGAAAGGGCACGGTGCCAATTGCCCCTAAAATTCCATAAACGGTTATTGCCCAACGCCAAGAGGTAAAAACCAGTTTTAAAGGTCCTGGGGACTGATACTCAACTTCATCATTCAAATCAACCCAGAACCAGATGGAAAGGGGAATGAGGATCCGAGCTATTAGACCGGATATAAAACTGACTGCAAATCCGCCAATCATCAGGTATACAGTTATGGCCGCAAGACTAGCTACACGCCAGTAAATAGCCAGTAACCTTTGTATACAGTCCACTCTTTGCACAAATGCCCAAATTGTCAAAACTATGGGGATAATTAAATTAAATAGCAACGCCAATCTGTAATCTGTCCACACATAAGGGCGAAACCAAACTTCTTCCAGGTTTGTCATCTCTTGATTAGTCTTGTATTAGTCAATTTGAAGTTGTTTTGGTAATGGGAGACAGGTACCAAAGATTAACACTTTTGACCACCTTTGTCTCCCTATGCTTGACACCGGATGACCACATTTGAACTTCAGTCAAGAATCGGTGCAGCCATCTGAACATGGGCTCCTGAATCTCTAATTGTCATTAATGCGACATTCATCTGCATCCGGATTAGCTTCACAATATGCTTGTAAGGAGTTCTTAGGTTTTTCTTGTTTCTTGTGAGAAGCAGCAGCTTGCAGCTCTTCCACTGCATCCCATGCAGCAGCACAAGCTTCAGAGTTGCCACCGGAAATATCACAAACTGCACGAGCTTGTTGGCGTTCTTCTTCGATTTTATCTTCTATGGAGGTTGCTGTTTCTTGAGTGTTTGTCATGAGCTTAATCTCTTTGATTGTCGTTTATATCAGTCTAGGAAAGATCAAAATTGCCGTTTTGGTTTTATAGTTCACATACTATTCTAACCTCTAGGTTGTTAAGTTAGACTAGAATCCAGAATTATTAATTACTAATAGAGCAACTTACCATATATAAACCGGATCCGTCTCAATGTTTTAAGATTTTAGAATCTCTTTTGCATTCGCGGATGGATCAGTTCATTTAATCCCTCACCCAGCAGTGATAAACCTACCACCATAATAGTCATAGCCAAACCAGGAAAAAGGGTAGTCCACCAAATACCCGTCGGTAAAGCCTCTAAAGCTTGTCGTAAATCGTATCCCCACTCTGGTACCTCTTCTGGTAGTCCCAAACCCAAAAAGCCCAAACCACCCAAAACTAATATGGCATCTGCTGCATTCAGGGTAAATAACACAGGAACACTCTGAATTACATTTAAAAATAAATATCGAGATAACACAGTCCAAGTAGAAGCACCCATGGCTTGGGCGGCTTCTATATATACTTCCGTTTTCACACTCACCGTATGATTACGGACAACTCGATAATATTGGGGGATGTAAGCTATGCTAATGGCGATCGCCGCATTTAAGATTCCCCTACCCACCACAAATGCCAGGGTAACAGAAAGTAGAAGTCCGGGTAGGGTGTAGATACTGTCCATGAGAAATAGCAGGGTTTTATCTAATTTGCCACCTAGATAACCACTGACCATTCCCAGGGGTACGCCCACCACCATACTCAACCCTGTAGCTAATATGACCACCTGTAATGCTGCTTGAGCGCCAAAAATGGTACGGGAGAAAACATCATAACCCAAGCGACTAGTGCCAAACCAATATTTTCCCGAGGGGGGTTGATGAATGGGATTGGTCAGAAGTTCTTTAGGGTCAGATAACCACCCCCAATTTTGCCAAACCGGTGCCATAAAAGCCAGCAAGACGAAAAATAGGGTAATTATCAACCCTAGGAGCATGAGTTTGCCAGAGAGATTAGATTGAGCAAAGTTTAAAAAAGAGGGTATTCTTCGTTTTTTGATCTGCATAATGCAAATTGGGGAAATGGCTCAATTGATTTTAACTCACAACCAATCCAACCATTACCACAGACAAAATCAGTGGGTATCTACAAATTACCCCCAATTACCTCATGATATTCCCCCTTAGGTTTAACACCCTTCCATTCTTGAATCAATTCCTTGTTTTTAAAAACTTGCACCGTCGGTGTACCCACAATTCCAGCATTTTGCGCAATGTCCTGATCCTCATCAATATCAATTTCCACAAAATGTATCCTCCCATCAAACTCATCCACCACCTTGTTGAGTATGGGTTTAAGGGTATGACAAGGACCACAACCAGGAGCAACATACTTTACCACTAACAGGCGATCGCTTTCATGGAATAGTTTCCTGAGAGCATAACCACCATGATGGCGTGTTTTCTGTAGATTGAACTCGGTGGGGGGAATTTCTTGTTGGGGTTGTGTGGTGGATTCTGGAGTTGGTTCCGATTGGGTTTGATGGAATTCCTGAATTAAACCCCCTGATGATAACCATCTTTCTGCTAATAGTGCTGCTTGACAACCAGTACCCGCAGCGGTGATTGCTTGACGAAATTCATGGTCTTGAACATCACCAGCAGCAAACACCCCCTCCACACTAGTTTCCACATTTCCATGTCTGGTGACAATGTAACCTATCTCATCTAGCTCCAATTGTCCCTGAAATAGCTCTGTATTTGGTTTATGTCCTATGGCGTAAAATAAACCCCTAGCAGGAATGGTATTTTCTTCCCCTGTGTGGTTGTTACGCACTTGCACCCCCACCATTTGCTCCTTACCGATTACATCTACCGCTTCTGTATGCCAGTGAACCTTGATTTTAGAATTACTTAAAACCCGATCTTGCATAGCTTTAGAAGCACGCATCTTATCAGAACGCACTAATAAATGTACTGTAGAGCCATACTTGGTGAGGTAAACAGCTTCTTCCGCTGCGGAATCACCAGCACCAATTACCACCAACTCTTGACCGCGAAAAATAGGAGTTGCACCATCACAAATGGCACAAGCAGAAATTCCCCGACTCCAAAACTCCTTCTCACTGGGTAAACCTAGACGTTTAGCAGTTGCACCAGTCGCAATAATTAAACTATGGGTTTTCACCTCCCTCTCTGAAGAACTAACAATAAAAGGACGCTGACTCAAATTAACGGATATCACATCCTCTGTGTACAATTCTGCCCCCCAGCGTTCCGCTTGGGCTTTCATATTAGTCATTAAATCTGGTCCGGTGATTCCCTGGGGAAATCCCGGAAAATTTTCTACTTCCGTGGTTGGTTAAACTAAGCCAAAAGGTCACCCTCTTGACTCGTCTTCAGAACCGTGCATGAATTTTTCAATTCACACGGCTCCTCAATGGGGTGGGACTTGTCTTGTCTACCTAGCATACCGTCTTTAACAGCTTTTGCCTGGGGATGAATATTCTGTGTGCTTCCAGATCTTCTTAATTTCAAATCTTGGTGGATATGTTGGTGCTTCATCAGTTCGTAGGTTTTACCCTCCGAGTTCTGGTGACAAAATCTCCAACCCTCTCCCCTTGACCAGTATTTTTTACTAATCCATCTCTTACCTTTTTGGTTGTGTCGTCGTCGTGACCAAGCTCTTAATTTAGATTGTAACTCAAAATCTACCTTGCTAAAAATGCGATCGCTTATTAGGGGAGAGTAGTATTTTGTCCAGCTTTCAATTAAGGGATTCAGCTTACTAATCAGCACTGATTGTTTAGCGGATCGGTGCTGGTCAATAATCGCTCCCAGGGACTTAGTATGGTGTTCTAGGCTTTCTTTACTAATAGAAATCAAAGTGCTATAGGTGGTGTTATAATGGGGTGACTCTGAATCGGAGTTTTGAGATGATTTGTCGTGTAATTTGTCTTGGGTGACAAACTGTCTAATATAAAACCCCAAAAAGTTACAACCCACATTTCCCTGATAATCATAGAGACTGTGGGAGACCCTGATTCCTCCCGCTTTCAGCTGTAAACCCACTTCTGATAGCCATTGGGTGATAATATTCTGGCACAGAATAATCACTTCCAAATCCTGATGTACCAGCACAAATCCACCTTTGTGCTTAACAAAGTGAGGAATTAGATCACAGCTAAAATTAGTAAGAGCAGCTTGATTAGAATCAGCTATTAGACCAACCCAATTAATCCTCCGTTGCAATTCCCCTAGAGCTGCACCCAATAAAAGGGAACATAGGGAATGTGGGTAATTGAGAAAACCCAACTTCAACCATAATTTGATTTGTTTCCCCAGTAATGGAAAGGTATTAAGCTGCTTGAGGAAACATTCAGGGTTAACCCCCTGGAAACTTTCTTCCAACTCACCAACTAAAACATACTTAGGTTTTTTTACCACTTCCCTGCGAATAGACCTAATAGCATCATAACAAGAAATATCAGAATTAGCCTCGTGTAAACCCAAATTTAACTTTGCATCCCATTCTGGACTCATCGCCATACTAATAAGCAAAGTCAGAGCCTGGTTGTATATAGTAAACACAACCAAAGAAAGATTTTTCCTGACCAGTAGTGATTTGGCAATAACAGAGAGTTCCCTAGCCAAAACCAGTTTTTGTTCAGGAGAGAAAGATTTAGCACCCTGGTCTTGGGGAAATACCCCCTTCACAGCAATACATCTTGCTGACCAAGATTTAATTAACAGCTTCTGGAGCTTATGAACCGTTTTGACATCCCCACGCTGCGAGGCTTTGTATATTCTCTTTTGCAGCTTAAAAACATGACGTTCCAGTTTTTTCCAAGGAATTTCTTGCCAGTTTACATCTGACTCAATTTCCCCGGGAACTGGTCCATTGTTTTTCCATTCCATCCGCAAGTTATTTTGGGCCTTGGACATTTTTACTGCTACTTAAAACCATACATTCCAACCCATCGTGTCTACGTCAGCTTATCCTTTGGCTCTCCCAAAGGCCAATGCTTCTTAGACAATCCCTCCTACTATGTTGCTTGCGGTTAGCACCTACTCAAGTTTTCGACCTCAACTCAAGAGCTAACATAGAGGTTACTTCGTTCCTAATCTTCGTTTGGCGTTAGTTTTAGAACCTCTCTCTCCACCGGGTTACTTCCAGGGTGCAAGGTTGCAAATAATGAATTTTCCAACCCTTTTCACCATTCCCATTTTAGGAAAAGCCTAATCCGCGTTGGCTTATTGGTCATTACGATGGTTCTGTCGAAAGTTTGACCCCTAGGTCTGTTCATGACTAACTGTGCTAGAAGGGATTCCCAGTCGGACTCTATAGGTTACCTCCGTTTATCCCCGCTTCATTAGTTTGATGGCTAGTCTCTCCAATGGGGGATATGCTTTCACCCATGCACCTTGGGGGAAGGAATTACCTGATATTCAATAATGTTCAGGTTCACCTTCACGAAGATTAAGTTATCTGGGTTTATTCCACCCAGTGACCTATCCCTCAATCTAATTATTGGTTATGCAAGCTATAGCTGTTTTACAACTATTGTTTGCACTCATAATCAGGATTGATTTCAGATCAACGAATCGCACTCATTAGTTGACCACCAGGTAAACCACCTGTTGCAAATCCTTCAAACACAATCGGTTTTAAATTGGCTCTCCCAGCATAAATAGCTGCTGTATATCCAGCTGGTCCAGAACCAATAATCACTAGATTTTCTACGTTTTCTACCGTCGACTTGGTCATATTTTTATCCCAACTCATATTGACTACACTCTACTGAATATAGTATAACAGAATGATGCCTGTGCCCAACCTCTTGTATCAAAAGTAGGCTTAAATTTTAACGGTTATGTGAACCATTGATAATATCACTGTATATCATCAAATTTTCCTTGGCTTCAATAACAGAAAATTACCCACATTCTTTTTAGTTTTTGGTATAAATAAATCAGAATGATATTACCAACAAGCTACCATGAAAACTAAACTCCAGGTTAAACTACTCCAGTATATCCTGATTAGGGACAAAACAGCTCAAGGTTTTACTCTGCTAGAACTACTCGTGGTTATTGTCATTATTGGCATACTGTCCGCGATCGCCTTGCCCTCTTTTTTAAACCAAGCTAACAAAGCTAAGGAATCAGAGGCTAAAACCTATGTCAGTTCTTTTAACAAAGCCCAAGCCCTATACAGGCTAGAAAATACTGGGTTTGCTACTACTCTTAACCAGTTATCAATTACCATTCCCGCATCCACAGATTTTTACAATTACACTATTGGAGGGAGTGGTAATGCTACTAACCTTACAGCAAGTACTAAAGACCCTAACTCCCTCAAAGGGTTTAGTGGTGGAGTAACCATATTGTCAGGAAGCGGACAAACCCAGTCTGTTGCCTGTCAAACTGAACAAGTGCAGCAAGTTCACCCTGTTGTTGTTCCCATTTTGGATTCTACCCAAGCCAAATGCGATGACACAAAAAATATGACCGCCATGAAATAATCAAATAAATTATAGCCTGAGCCAGAAAGTTTAGTACTGACTAATCGTTCTGGCTCTCCCTTTTATTGATCGAGCGTAAAACCCCAACGCCCCCATGGGTTAGCCATCCTCATAAATAATCGTGCCTCCCTACTTGGCTGGTGGTAGTAATTACCGTACAAAAGCTAAAGATTCTCAATTTGAGGGAATATTGTATGATATGCTATGAGAGTTAAAACCAAAACTTAACCATAAAGTTAAATGTCGCACGGTAGAAAAATCGCCAACACTGCATTATTTTTCTCTTGACCAAAATAATCAGATAGTTTACAATGGTATGTTAGTTATCAGGAGTTAACCTTGAAACTATTAAGTGACTGTTAAAATCAACGACAATGCTAAAACAAATCCCTAGCAAGATCAGCACAAGTTGTTCAAATCAGTCTAAAACGGTCCTCCATGGACTCCTCAACAAACCTCTGTCTACCGCAAGCAAAAAAGCTCAAACACATAGCTTTGTATAAGTTTGAAAACGTCAAATGTTGCACAGTTTTAACTGAGCATTTACTTCAATAAAATCTGAACACAATCCTGGTTATGACTCAACAAGTGATTCACCACATGGTGAAATTGCAGCGTAATGTTCAATCATTAGTAGAATCGAATATTATCAAGCCCAGCGACAGTATATGGAAGATAGCCTTTCTATATGCTGACGAATGGAAATATTGGAAACAAGAGCTACTAGACTTTGGTTTTAGTATGCAAGATCCCATCGGGGACCTATTAGCAGTAGAAACCTGGGACGAAGATTAAAGCCACAATCAACATTCCAACAGTGCTTGAGCCAAATCCTGAGCACTTTGAAAACGGTCCCCCGGTAGTGGTTCGGTCACTCTCTCAATCACCTTCTGAATTTTCGGTGTAATGGTCGGAACGTTTTGCA